>Ga0105240_10010713_pt1 | contig 12865 bp, 5 predicted proteins | sample KBSC54metaG_FD_80426 | JGI IMG/M metagenome (GOLD analysis project Ga0105240, IMG submission 80426) | Corn rhizosphere microbial communities from Kellogg Biological Station, Michigan, USA - KBS C5-4 metaG | ecosystem: Host-associated > Plants > Roots > Rhizosphere > Soil | place: Michigan, USA... | reverse complement strand
GCTCGATCCGGCGAAAGGCCCCTCGATCGTCGCGATGCCGGCTGATACGAACGCCCCGCCGCTCGTATGGCAGCCTGGCGCCGGACGCTTTCCGTACGTGTCCGTGATGCTCAGCGGACGCGACCGCACCAGCACACAAATCCGCTCCAACCTCTCAGGTATCGGCACGCAGGTTCTCGCGCGCGCCGCGTCGCGCTGGACCGCACGGTCCACGTATCGCGAGCAATCGGGCATCGGTCAAAGCCTCCAGCCGCTCGCATTCGGTACCGGTGGAGCGCCGCAGCTCGATTTCCTGTCGATCACATGGTCTGACGGCGTCCTGCAGACGGAACTCGGTCTCGCGCCCGGAACCGTGCGGCGCATCGACGAAGTGCAGCGCCAGCTATCGAGCTGTCCGGTGCTCTTCGCGTTCGACGGGCGTCACTTCGCGTTCGTCACCGACATTCTCGGCGTCGGCGGCATGGGCACGCCGACGAGCCCCGGTGTGTACGACGAGCCGCGTCCGCGCGAAAGCGTGCTGCTTCCCGACGGGATGCTCGCCGCGCGAGGCGGCCGCTACGCGCTGAAGATCACCGAACCGATGGAGGAAGTCGCCTACATCGATTCGGCCCGCCTCCTCGCGTACGATCTTCCCCCCGGCTGGCAGCTCGTGCTCGACGAGCGCAAGGCGATCTCGCCGCCGGAAGCGAGCGGCGAACCGCGCTTCTATCGCGAGGAGCGCCTGCCGGTTCGTGTGGTGGGCGACGACGGCGAAGACGTGACGCGCGCTGTGGCGACGGTAGACGGGATTGCCGCATCGCCCGGCCGCGTCGACGCGCGATATATTGGCCTCACCGGCGAGCGCACGTTGACCCTGGAGTTCGATAGTCCGCTCGATCGAATGGCCGGCGATCCGATGCTGGTCGCCGATGGGTGGATCGAGTATCCGTACGCGCAGACCTTGTTTGCCGCGTGGCAGGCGCACGCAGAATATCAGGCGCCGACGATCGAAGCGCGCGGCGCCGATGGCCGCTGGCAGATCGTCCGTCGTGAGTTCGGTTACCCGGCGGGCATGCCACGAAGGATGTCGGTGCCGCTCGGCCGTCTGCCGCATGGCGCGACCGCGCTGCGCCTGCGGACGACTCAGGAAATTTATTGGGACCGCCTCGCCGTCGGCTATGCCCTGCCCGCGGACGACGCGTCGGTAACGACGTTGCCGCTGACGGCCGCGCGCGTCGCCTCCACAGGCTTCGCCGCGCGCAGTGTGGCTGCGCAGCGCCGGCCGTCGTACGACTACGATCATCGCGCTCCGCTCTGGGACACGCGATATCCGAAAGGCATGTACACCGCGGAAGGCACGGTCACGGAACTCCTGGCCGCTGACGACGGCGCGGTCGCGGTGATCGGACCAGGCGAGGAAGTGCATCTCGAGTTCGGAGCATCGCTGCCTCCGGTGCGTCCCGGATGGACGCGGCGTTTCGTGCTCGACGCGCGCGGGTGGTGCAAGGACATGGACCTGTACACGAGAGACGGCGAAACCGTCGATCCGCTGCCGGGCCGCCGCGGCGCCGCCGCCGCCGCGCTGCAGCGGCGCTACACCACGCGTTACGAGTCGGGACGATGACGGCGGAGCGGTCGACGAGGCGGGCCGTCGGGCCGCGTCTTCGGCGGCTGCTCGCGGCCGTGCTCGCGGTTGCTGCCGCGCTCGCTGCGAACTCCATCTATCTGGCGAGCATCACCTTCACCGAATGGACGACCGGCCGCGGCTTCCAGAATTACTTCTATCAGTACATGTTCCTGGCGCACCTGGCGCTGGGCCTCGTGGTCATCGTGCCGTTTCTCGTCTTCCTGATCGTCCACCTCCGCGCGGCGCGCGGCCGTCGCAACCGGCTGGCGCTGAGAACCGGATACGCGCTGGGCGGCGCGAGCGTCGCGCTGCTGGCGACCGGCGTGGTGCTCGTGCGGTTCGGCGTCTTCGAGATCCGCGACGCGCGCGTGCGGACGATCGCGTACTGGTGCCACGCGCTCCTGCCGCTCGCGGCGGCGAGCTTGTATCTCTGGCACCGCGAGCGAGGCGGCCGGTTCCGCATGCAGCGCGCGTGGGCCTCGTTCGCCGCGGTAGCGCTGGTCTCGGCAACGCTTCTCGTCGTCCACGCGTTGAATCCACACCCGAAGAGCGGCACGCCGAAAGAGGGCGAACGATACTTTTCGCCGTCGCTCGCGCGGACGAACGAAGGCCGACTGCTGCCGCTCCGCGTGCTGACGATGAACGACTATTGCCGGACGTGCCACGCCGACGCGTACGAGAGCTGGTTTCACAGCGCGCATCGGTTCAGCTCGTTCAACAACCCGTTCTATCTGGCGAGCGTCAAGGAAACGCGTCAGGCGATGCAGGAGCGCGACGGCAACAGCCGCGGCAGCCGGTGGTGCGCGGGATGCCACGATCCGGTGCCGCTGCTGAGCGGCACGTTCGATACCGCGTCGCTCGAAGAACCGATCGAGCCCACCGGCCAGGCGGGGATCACGTGCACGGTGTGCCACGCCATCACCAAGGTGAACAGCACGCGAGGCAACGGCGATTACCTGATCGAGGAGCCGCTCCAGTATCCATTTGCGTTCAGCACGAGCCCATTCCTGCAGTATGTGAATCGTCAGCTGGTCAAGGCGAAGCCCGCCTTCCATCGGCGCACGTTCCTGAAGCCGGTGCACCGCACGGCTGAATTCTGCTCGACGTGCCACAAGGTGTCGATTCCTGCCGAGGTCACGAAGTACAAGGATTTTCTGCGCGGGCAGAATCATTACGATCCGTTCCTGCTGAGCGCCGCGTCCGGCCATGGCGCGCGCAGCTTCTACTATCCCGCCGCCGCGCAGCGCGCCTGTGCCGGGTGCCACATGCCGCTCGTGGCGTCAAACGACTTCGGCGCGCGGTTATTCGAAGGCGCCGACACTCGCAGCATTCACGGCCACGGGTTCGCCGCGGCGAACACGGCGCTTCCCTTCCTACGCGGTGATGAGGCCGCGCTCCAAGCGTCGAAAGCTTTTCTCGCCGGCGTCGCCCGCGTCGACATCTTCGGCGTGAAGACTGGCGGCGCGATCGATGGCGAGCTGCACGCACCGATACGTCCGACCGTTCCGGCCCTGCGACCGTCGACGACGTACTTGCTGGAGACGGTGGTGCGGACGCTCAAGGTGGGCCATCCACTCACTCAAGGCACCGCCGATTCGAACGAGCTGTGGCTCGAAGTCACCGCCACTAGCGCAGGACGCGTGATCGGGGGAAGCGGCGCCCTCGAGGATGGCGCCGTCGATCCGCGATCTCACTTCATCAACGTGTACATGCTCGACCGGCAGGGGCGGCATGTCGATCGCCGCAACGTGCAGGACATTTTCGTGCCGCTCTACGATCACCAGATTCCGCCGGGCGCCGCGGCCGTCGTTCATTACGAGCTGAACGTGCCGAGCGGCATCGCCGGGCCGATCGACGTCGAGGTCAAACTTCAGTACCGAAAGTTCACGCGCCGGTTCACGACGTACGCGCTGGGGCCCGTCGCGCCGGCGCTGCCGGTCGTGACGATCGCCTCCGATCGCGTCGTCTTTCCGGTCGGCAGCGCCGCGTCAACGGCCGCCGGATCGTCTGTGCCGCCCGCATGGGAACGGTGGAACGACTACGGCATCGGCCTCTTGCTCGAGGGCGCGAGCGGCAGCGAAAAAGGTGAGCTGCGGCAGGCGGCTGACGCGTTCGCGCAAGTGGAGCGGCTCGGACACGCCGACGGCTCGCTCAATCTGGCGCGCGTATTCTACAAAGAAGGGCGGCTGGACGAGGCGGCCGACGCGCTGCACCGCGCCGCGGCTGGCGGTGCGCCGCCATGGACTGTCGCCTGGCTGAGCGGCCTCGTCAACAAGGAGAACGGCTTCCTCGACGAAGCGATCGACGACTTCACGCGCGCGCTTGCCGCCGGGCCCGCCGCCGGCGGCGCGCGGCGGTTCGATTTCACCGTCGATTACGAGGTGATCAACGAGCTCGGTCAGGCGTTGTTCGAGCGGGCGAAAGTCGAACGCGGCGCCGCGCGCGCCGAGGCGCGGCGCGCCTATCTCCAGCGGGCGGCCGCTGAATTCGAGAAGACGCTCGCCATCGATGCGGAAAACGCGACGGCGCATTACGCGCTCAGCCTCGTCTACGACGAGCTCGGCGACGTCGCGCGCAGCCGCGAACACGCGGCGCTCCATGCGCGTTACAAGGCGGACGACAACGCGCGCGACCACGCCGTGGCCGTCCACCGCCTCGCGAACGCGGCGGCGAACCACGCCGCGCAATCGATCGTGATCTATCCCCTGCGATGACGCGCCGCGGCATCGCAGTCGGTCTGCTCGCCGTCTCATGCGCCATCGCGGGCTTTGCGTGGCTGCGCCGGACGCCCACGCTGCCGCCGGCGCCGCTGCCCGTCCGCAGCAGCACGCCCGCCTCGGGCACGCCGGACGTCTCCTTCGTCGACATCACGCGTGCAGCCGGCATCACCTTCGAGCATCAGAACGGCGCCGAGGGACAGAAGCTGCTGCCGGAGACGATGGGCGGCGGTGTCGCGTTTTTCGATTACAACAACGACGGCCGACCCGACTTGCTCTTCGTCGATTCCCGGCCGTGGCCGTGGTCGACCGGGCCGCGCGCCGCCGCGCGGTCGCGCCTGGCGCTGTACCGGAACGATGGCGGCGGTCACTTCACCGACGTGACGGAGGCGGCCGGTCTCGCCGTCGATCTGTACGGGATGGGCGCAGCCGCGGCTGATTACGACAACGACGGCTGGGTCGATCTTTTCGTGACCGCCGTCGGCTCGAATCACCTGTTCAGAAACGTCGGCGGCCACTTCGTCGACGTCACCGCTGCAGCCGGCGTGGCGGGCCAGCCGGACCAGTGGAGCACGTGCGCGACATGGTTCGATTACGACCGCGACGGCGATCTCGACCTGTTCGTCTGCAACTACGTCCGGTGGTCGAAGGCGATCGACCTGCAGCAGGATTTCCGCGTCGTCGGCATCGGGCGCGCCTACGGTCCGCCACGCACGTTCGAAGGCGCCTTCCCGTACCTGTACCGGAATGATGGCGGCGGGCACTTCACCGACGTGACGGCGAGCGCAGGCCTGCAGGTGAAGAACCCGGCCAGCGGCGTTCCGATGGCCAAGTCGCTTGGCGTCGCCCCGGTGGACGTCGATGGCGACGGCTGGCCGGACCTCGTGGTCGCCAACGACACAGTGCAGAATTTCCTGTTCCACAACGAGCACGACGGCCGCTTTACGGAAATAGGTGCGCGGGCCGGCATCGCCTTCGACGCCTACGGCAACAGCCGGAGCGCAATGGGCCTCGATACCGCCGATTTCCGCAACGATGGGTCGCTCGGGATCGCGATCGGGAATTTCGCGAACGAGATGACCGCGCTGTACGTGTCGCAGCAGGAACCACTGCAATTCGCGGACGAGGCGATCGTGTCGGGTATCGGCCCGAAAAGCCGCACGGCCTTGACCTTTGGGGTGCTGTTCCTCGACTACGACCTCGACGGCCGGCTCGACCTGCTGACGGCGAACGGCCACATCGAGCAGGAGATCCAGAAGGTTCAGGCGAGCCAGCACTATGAGCAGGCCCCGCATCTGTTCTGGAATGCCGGCGTCGGCGGCCGGACGACGTTCGTGCCGGTTGCCGCGGGGGCCGGCGGCGATCTCTTTCGGCCGATGGTCGCCCGCGGTGTCGCCGCCGCCGACATCGACGGCGACGGCGATCTCGACCTCGTCCTGACCGGCGTCGCGGGGCCGCCGCGCCTCCTCCGCAACGATCAGAAGACAGGGCATCACTGGGTGCGGCTGGCGCTGACCGGCACCGCCAGCAACCGCGACGCGATCGGCGCCGTCATCGAACTGACGGTCGGGGGCGATACGCTCCGGCGCGCGGTGATGCCGACCCGCGGGTATCTTTCGCAGTCGGAACTGCCCGTGACGTTCGGGCTGGGCGACCGCACGTCGGTTGACGAGGTGCGGATCCGCTGGCCCGATGGCGCGCTCCAGACCCTTCGCGGCGTGGCGATCGACTCGACGACGCGAGTCGTCCAGCCGCGATGAGAAGAGGAGCCGCCGAATCCAAGTTCCTGCAGCGGACTGTCTGAATCGGCCGCGAGCAGGCGAAAATTCGATTGCGTTGCGATCCGTTCAGGAGTAAGTTCGTCCGAATTTCACGGCTCATCGGTGTCGGCGTCGTCGTCGGGTCTCTGGTTCTCTCGGTCTCGGTTCTTTCGGACACAGAGGAGGCGGCATGAGGCGGCTGCACGGCCAGATTCCGGTCCTGGTTCTCCTGCTGACATTTGGCACGGCGCTCGGCGCATTCAGCCAGACGGTCAGCACCACCACCGGCGCAATCAACGGCAAAGTCACCGACGCGAGCGGCGCTGTGCTGCCGGGCGTCAGCGTATCCATCAGCAGCCCGTCGATGCAGGGCACGCGCAGCGACGTCACGAACGCTGACGGCATCTACCGGTTCTCGGCGATCCCGCCGGGCGAATACAAAGTCACCTACGAGCTCGGAGGATTCGAAACGCAGATCCGCGAAGGGCTGCGCGTCGGCCTCGGGTTCACGGCGACGGTGAATGTCGAACTGCGCGTTGCGCGGCTGTCGGAATCGGTCACGGTGAGCGGGCAGTCGCCGGTCGTCGACGTCGCCACGACGAAGACGTCGACGAACTTCGACGCGCAGCAGCTCGCCGCGCTGCCGAACGCGCGCGATTTCTGGGCGATCCTCGCCGCAGCGCCTGCCATCCAGATGCAGCGCATCGACGTCGGCGGGAGCGCCGCGGGCACCCAGACCGGCTATTCCACATACGACACGAAATCCGACCAGCATCGCCCGATGGTCGAAGGCATCGTGAACACGGAAGGGACCAACGCCGCCGGGTTCTACTACGACTACGGATCGGTCGAGGAAGTGTCGGTCACGACCGGCGCGAACACGCCCGAGATGCCGTGGGCAGGCGTCATGTCGCAGTTCATCGCGAAGTCGGGCGGCAACACGTACCACGGCAAGCTGTACGCCGACTACGAAAACGAAAATATCCAGTCTCGCAACATCGACGCCGCGCAGATTGCGCTCGGCGTGAAAGGCGGCGGCGGCCTCGGGCCGACCGATCTGAACCGGCTTCACAGCTACCACGACGTCAACGGCGACATCGGTGGTTTCCTCAAGAAGGACAAGCTGTGGTGGTACAGCTCGCTGAGAGATCAGGACGCGCAGAGCCTGTTGCCGAATTTTCCTGTCAAGCCGTTCGAGACGCACCTGAAGAACGTCACGGGCAAAGGCACGTACGCGGTGAACTCCAATAACAAGGTGGTCGCGTTCGCGCAGTGGGGCAAGAAAGAGCAGCCGAACCGCCTGGACACGTTCCTCGTGAGCCCGACCGTCGCGATCCACAACAGCGCGGACTCCACATGGAACCAGTCCTACTGGGCGCACACGTACAAAGTCGGCTGGGACAGCGTCGTGAACGACAAGATGTTCTTCGAGGTGCATGGCGGGCAGTTCCATTACCTCTGGCCGAACACCCGCAACTCTCAGGCGCCCGCCTACGAGGACCTGAGCACGAACATCGTCAGCGGCGGCAATCAGGACGGCTGGTTCCGCAACATCACGCGCAACCAGGTCCTCGGATCGTTGAGCTACTTCAAGGACGGCTGGGGCGGAAACCACAACTTGAAGGTCGGCGGTGAGTTCTTCAACGAGCGATTCGACGACTTGCGCGGACAGAACGGCCTCGGCCAGGTCCCGAACGACGTGCTGATGGTGCTGAGCAACGGGAAGCCCTCCGAAGTGCTCTTGTTCCAGTCGCCCTCGTCATCGCTCAACGGGCTGTGGACGACGGGCCTGTATGCATCGGATGTGTGGCGGGTCGGTTCGCGGCTGACGTTCACCCTGGGCGTCGTCTTCGACCGTTACCGATCGTATTTGCCCGAACAGAACGGGCCGCCGGTCGGGCCCTTCAACACCACGCAAGTGAATTTCCCGGCCGTGAACAATCTGATCACGTGGAATCTGACGGCGCCGCGCCTCGGTTTCACGTACGACTTGAGCGGCAACGGCAAGACCGTGCTGAAGGCCAACTACGCGTCGTACTGGTGGAATCCCGGTACGACGTCGATCGATTCGCTGGTCAACCCGAATTCTCCCGACTGGTACAGACGCTACAAGTGGAATGATCTGAACAACGATGGCGTGTGGCAGCCTGGCGAGCAGGGGCAGCTCAACTCCTCGAGCGGCGGCGTCGGCAGCACGCAGCTCGATCCGAATCTGCAGGATCAGCGCACGCGCGAGGTCGCGACGTTCCTCGAACACGAACTGTTCGCAAACTTCGGCGTGCACGCCGGCTTCGTCTGGCGGCGGATCGATCAGCTGTATCAGAGCGACAATCTGAACCGCCCAGTCGACGCGTACAACGTTCCGATCACGGTCCACGATCCTGGCGAGAACGGCACGCTCGGCGCCAGCGGCCCGGCGGTCCAGGCGTTCAATCTGAATCCTGCGAACCTGGCGTTGCCGGTCGTCAATTTCCTGCACAACACACCAGGCAAAGACGACTTCTACAACATCGAGCTCACGGCCAATCGACGCCTGAACCACGGCTGGTCGCTGAACGCGTCGTACGCGTATCGCTGGAACAAGGACAACTCCACCGGCTATTTCGGCAACACGCTGCGCGGCCGGCAGGATGTCGCGAACCCCAACGATGCGATCAACACCGACAACGGGCGATACGATTTCGGTCTGTGGACCGCGAAAGTCAACGGCAGCTACGACGCGCCTTTGGGCATCCGCATCACGCCGGCGATCCGCATGCAGTCCGGCCAGCCCTACGCGCGGACGTTCGTCGCGACCCTGAACTACGGCACGCAGCGCATCCTGGCCGAGCCGTTCGGCACGCGGCAGCAGGACGCGATCATCCTCGTCGACACGCGCGTCGAGAAGGTCTTCAAGGTTGCGAAGAGCCAAGCGGTGTCCGTGTTCATCGACGGCTACAACCTCACCAACGCGAATCCCGCCGTGAACATCAACTGGACGTCGGGCTCGACGTTCACGACGCCGTCGACGATCGTGCCGCCGCGGCTGCTCCGCTTCGGCGCGAAGTTCGATTGGTAACCCGCTGATCGCGAGGCGCGGGCTCCTCCCGCGCCTCGCTCGAGTTTCCCAGGTCCGTGCCCCGGTCGCGCAAACCCAATCCACCTCGTCATCGCTCTCCGCGGCGCCAATCGTCGGCTCGCCTCGCCTTCATCGCCGTCGCCGCAGTGGTGCTGGTGGCCGGCCTCGCCGCGGTGCGGACGCTGCGGAGCAACGGCCCTCAGCCGCCCGCGCTCGCGGACCTCGGTCCCCTCGCCCCGGAAATCGTCGACATCGTCCGGCAGGCGCGCGAAGGCGTCGCGCAGGATCCGCATGATGCGGTTCGCTGGGGCCGCTTCGGGATGGTGTGCGAGGCGAACGGGCTCGCGGGCGCGGCACGCGACGCGTATGCGCAGGCCGCCGCGCTCCAGAATTCGGATGCGAAGTGGTGGTACCACCTCGCATCCGTGGACTCGCGGCTCGGCCGAACCGACGATGCCATCACGGACATGCGGCGGGCGATCGATGCGAACTCGACGTATGCGCCGGCGTACTGGCGCCTCGGCTTGTGGCTCCTCGATCAGAACAAAACCGGCGACGCGGAGCGCGCGTTCAGCCGCGCGACCGAGCTCGATCCGGCGGACCGCGCCGGCTGGATCGGGCTCGCCCGCGTATACCTGCAGCGAGATGAGAACGCGCGCGCGGCAGGCCTGCTCGAACGGCTCGTCGGCGCAGCGCCTGCGGAAGCGTACACGCTGCAACTGCTCGCCACTGCGTACCGCCGGCTCGGCCGTGTGGATGAAGCGTCGGCGGCGATGCAGGTCGGTGCCAAGGGCGAGCCGCAATGGAGCGATCCCTGGACTGACGAGATGCTGGAGTTCCGCCGCGGGTACGCAGCGCTGCTGAAAGATGCCACCGCGTACGTCGTGGCAGGACGATTTCCTCAGGCGATCGCGATCCTCGAGCAATTGCGGCACGACAGACCCGACGACGTGGTCCTGATGGCGCATCTCGGTCAGGTCTATGTCGCAGCCGGGCGCGATGCCGACGGCGTGTCGCTGCTGGAACACGTAATCATCCGTGAGCCGGATCGGTTCGAGGCGCATGTGGACCTGGCGACCGGCTATATGCACGTGGGCAATATGGTGAACGCGCGGGCCGAAGCCGAGCGGGCCGTTTCTTTGAACGGCTCGTACAGCCCGGCATTCGAAACATTGGGGCTCGTCGAGTGGCGGAGCGGCAATGGACGCGCGGCGGTTGCCGCGTTCGATCGATCCGTGGAACTCGATCCGCGTAACGCCCGCGCGCTCGTGTGGAAGGGAATGGTTCAGACCAACGAAGGTCTCGCCGCCGACGCGCTGGCGACATTCGACCGCGCCGCTCGTGCGGATCCAACGAACGTCGACGCGTGGATTGGCATCGCGAACGCACAGATGAACAGGCGCGACCTCGCGGCGGCGCGAGCGGCCGTTCAGAACGCGGAGCGGCTTCAGCCGGACCGGCCCGTCGTGAAGGCAACCGCCGATCGTCTCAAAGCGCTTCAGGAACACTCACAAACGGCGACCGCGGGGCGACGCGGCCGATGATGCGCTGGCGCACGGCTGCGACCGCTCTGTGCATCGCTCTCGCGTACGGATCGACGGCCTGCCGCCGAAATGCGGAGGCAGGCGGCGCCGCGGCGGCGAACGCGCCATGGTTCGAAGAGATCGCCGCACGCGCCGGCATCCAATTCGTTCACGCGTCCGGCCACAAGACGAAACACTTGTTGCCGGAGATCATGGGCGGCGGCGCGGCGCTCTTCGACATGGACAACGACGGATTCCTCGACTTGTACTTCGTGCAAAGCGGAAGTCTCGTCGACGAAACTTCAGGCGGCAATCGCCTGTATCACAACCGCGGCGACGGCACATTCGAAGATGTGACGGAGCAGAGTGGCGCCGGTGTTCGCGGTTACGGGATGGGGGTGGCCGCCGGCGATTTCGACAACGACGGTTTCACCGATCTGTACGTGACGAACTTCGGCCACAATTTCCTGCTGCGAAACGACGGCCACGGCCACTTCGCCGACGTCACGGCAAAGGCCGGTGTGGCGAGCTCCGGCTGGAGCACGAGCGCGGCGTTCCTCGATTACGACGGCGACGGCGCGCTCGATCTGTTCGTCACTCACTACTTGAACTGGCGGCCGTCCGCCGAAGTCGAATGCTTCAGCCTCACCGGCCTTCCGGATTATTGCAGTCCAGCGAGCTACGATCTGCCGTCGGCCTCGACGCTGTATCACAACAATGGCGACGGCACGTTCACCGACGTGTCAGCGCGCGCCGGTATTCTCACAGCTGTCGGCAACGGCCTCGGCGTCGTCGCCGGCGACTTCGATGGAGACGGGCGCCTCGACATTTTCGTCGCGAACGACCGGACGCCGAATCACCTCTGGGCTAATCAGGGCGGCGGACGGTTCCGCGAGTCGGCGCTGACGATGGGAGCGGCGCTCGATCAGGACGGCACGGCGAAGTCGGGAATGGGCGTCGATGCGGTCGACGTGGACGACGATGGCGATCTCGATCTGCTCGTGGTGAATCTCGACGGCGAGTCGGATTCGTTCTTCCGCAACCGCGGCGGGTTCTTCGGCGACGACACGGCAGCGGCCGGTTTGCGCACCGCGAGCCGCCCTTTCACGCGATTCGGCGCCGCGTTCGTCGACTTCGACAACGACGGGTATCTCGACTTGTACGAAGCGAACGGCCGCGTCGGCATGCAGTCCGAACGTTATGCGACCGATCCTTACGCGGAGCCGAGCGTGTTGTTCCGCGGCTTTGCGGGACCGCGCTTCGAGGAAGTCAGTCCGCGCGGCGGTACGAGGCCGCGGCTCGTCGCGACGAGCCGCGCGGCGGCGTTCGGCGACATCGACAACGACGGCGCGATTGACATCGTCGTCGTGAACCGCGACAGCCACCCCTACCTGCTGCACAACATCGTCAGACCGCGCGGCCACTGGCTGATGCTAAGGGTGATCGAGGCGCACGGCCGCGACGCGCTGGGCGCCGTGGTGACGCTGAAGGTCGGCGATAGGACGATCCGGCGCGACGTGCGCGCGGCGTACAGCTATCTCGCGAGCAACGACCCGCGCGTCCACGTCGGGCTCGGGTCGGCCACCACCGCGCAGAACGTCACCGTGCGCTGGCCCGACGGCTCACGCGAAACGTTCGGCGACATCGCCGCCGATCGTATTTCGACGCTGCGGCGCGGCACGGGCAAACGATAGACCTATTGGCGCTCGACGATGCGCCGCGTGCGGTTCGTCTGGAGCTGCTCCGTTTCAACCTGCTTGCGGCCCGACGGCCAGTCGACGTCGATGCGTTCGATCGCATCCGCGTCTCCAAGGCCGAAGTACAGCGGGAGCGCACTCTGTGACAGGTAACCGGACTTTCCGTCGTTGTACTTTGTGTAAACGCGGCCGCCGGCGCGGACGCGCACCGTTGCGCCGAGGCCGTTTCTGTTCGACGCGGTCCCTTCCAGGATGATCGCGATCCAATGAATCGGGTGGCGCTCTGCCAGATCGCTGATCAAGACCTGCGGAGCTGAATTGAAGTCGCTGGTGATGATGTCGAGATCGCCGTCGCCATCGAGATCGAAGATCGCCGCGGACCGGCTGCCGAGCGGCGCCGTCACGGTAATCTTTCCAGCTTGACCTCGGCAGAGGTCGGCACCGACTCCCTCTTGAAGGCAATCGAGGTCGAACCAGGGCGTGTGCGTCCTGCCCCCGGCGCGC
>Ga0105240_10010712_pt1 | contig 12865 bp, 6 predicted proteins | sample KBSC54metaG_FD_80426 | JGI IMG/M metagenome (GOLD analysis project Ga0105240, IMG submission 80426) | Corn rhizosphere microbial communities from Kellogg Biological Station, Michigan, USA - KBS C5-4 metaG | ecosystem: Host-associated > Plants > Roots > Rhizosphere > Soil | place: Michigan, USA... | reverse complement strand
ATTCAGCCAGGAGATCATATATATCACCTGCGGCACACGATAATTTGGGAAATAATACTTCATGTATTGAAACCCTTTGCTTAGCTGCTCATCAGTCTGTTTAGTATCAGGGAAATGCCTGTTTACACTGTCTAATAACCCTTTGTAATCTTTATTAGTCAGGAAGGTTTTCAGACCATGCTGTATGCCATTGCTGCTATCCACATAGTTACCTTTTATCTCAAAACCCATAAGGGTATCAAGGAAGAAGTTCAGAAAATCAGGGTATTTCTGATTTAGCTTCTGCAAGCCGACGGCTAACGCATTAGTGTCAAGCGCTGCCAGGTCTTTGTCCAGTCGTTTTATCTGCAGGTTTACTTTTATGTCTGATACGTCGGGTTGCTTTTCTCCGCTATTACAGGCGGTAAATGTGAGCATGCATATAATTGCGGCATAGCATATATACCTAAACCGGGTAAAGGACATGTACTTCAACATTATTGTTCTCTTTATTTTGTTGGCAAAAATAGGATGCAGATGCCATCAAATACGTAACATTGCAAATAGATTTTTGTTTTAAAGCTATCTTATATGAAAAAAATATTTCTTCCGATACTATTTGCAATACTTACAGCAACAAGTGTATCGGCCCAGAAATACGAATATGTAGACGTCCCCAATACACCTGAGAGAACTGCATATAACAAAAGCAGTCTTGATTTAAACCATGTGCGCTTTGGCGCCTATTTTGCCCCTACTATTACCTGGATGCACCCCACTGCCTCTACCAGCGACGATGGCCATTATCATGTTACCAGCAAGGGCAGCAAAGTCGGCTATTGCTGGGGCCTGGTTGCAGAATATTATTTTGCACCCAATTACGGTATCTCTACCGGCTTTAATATAGACCAGGAAGGCGGAAAAATTGTTACCGGCTACACTGCCTCTGTTGACCCTACCCAGCCAAATACAGTACTAAACACAAGTTTTGATTATAAGTTGCAGTTTCTTGAAATCCCGTTCGCTCTAAAGCTTCGGTCTGATGAACTGGGTAAAAATGGCATTAGGGTATTTGGCCAGATAGGGCTCACAGCTGCCATAAACATCAGCAAAAAAGCAACCTATAGTGTAGATTATACCGACCAGAGTGGCAATGAAAAAAACGTTTCTGCAGATAACCAGATACTTAAGGGTGCATTATCTGTACCGCCCATCTTGCTGCAATTGAATGTAGGTGCGGGTATTGAATATCCCATTACAGAGAAAATGTATTTCTATACCGGCCTGTTTTTCAACAATGGCTTCCTGCCAGACGCTACCAATCCTGAAAATTATACGCTTGGCTATAGGGGTAGTTTCACAGATGCCAACACCCGTTTAAACAATTTTGCGCTTCGTGTAGGATTATTCTTTTAAATTAGCACATCATTTAACCAAAACTATGGCCCATGCAATAACTTTGCATGGGCTTAATTTTTACCCCTTTTCGACATGAAGATTGTTCTTGCACAGCAAAACTACCATATAGGCAATTTCGAATCTAACACCGCTAAAATTATCTCGGCTATTCGCGCAGCTAAGGAGCAAGGTGCAGACCTTATTGTCTTTTCAGAATTAGCCGTTTGTGGCTACCCGCCACGCGATTTCCTGGAGTTCAATGATTTCGTTGAGCGGGGTCTTCAGTCCATTAACGAAATTTGTGCGGAGGCGGATACTATCGGTGTATTAGTAGGAGCACCATCCGTTAATCCTAAAGTTGAAGGCAAAGATCTTTTTAACAGCGCTTATCTCCTATATGAGAAAGAAATAAAGGGCATAGTACATAAAACGCTTTTGCCCAACTACGATATATTCGACGAATACCGCTACTTCGAGCCCGCTTTTGAATGGAACATACTTCACTTTAAAGGCAAGAAACTGGCAGTAACCATTTGCGAAGACATTTGGAATCTTGGCGACAATCCTCTCTACCGCGTATGTCCTATGGATGTGCTCATACAGCAGTCGCCTGACATCATGATAAACCTCAGTGCTTCCCCGTTCGATTATGTGCATGCAGCAGGCCGTAAAAGCATTGTAAAGCAAAACGTAGCCAAGTATAAGCTGCCCATGATCTATTGCAATACAATAGGCTCACAAACTGAAATAGTATTTGACGGAGGTTCGCTGGTAATGAATGCACAACAAGATATCATTACAGAGCTGCCCTACTTTAAAGAAGCCATGCAGATGGTTACTTTTAATGATGATGGTTCATTTGAGGAGCCTGTTGCATTAATGGCTGATAAAGTACCATTAGTACAGTTACTCCCCCAGCAATTTGAAGCCAACCATGGCATTGACCAGATACATCAGGCCATCATACTCAGTATTCGCGATTATTTTGGCAAGATGGGCTTTAAAAAGGCCATTGTAGCCTCATCGGGTGGCATTGACAGTGCAGTGGTGCTTGCGCTCGCCTGCGAGGCCTTAGGCGCCGACAATGTGCGCGGTTTGTTATTACCTTCTCAATTCTCTACAGGGCATTCAGTAAGCGATGCCGAGCAGCTATCCAAAAACCTGGACAGTGCCTACGATATAGTGCCGATAAAAGATATTTTCGAAAGCTTTAGTCATAGCCTGCAACCTGTATTCAAGGATTTACCATTCAGCGTTGCTGAAGAAAATCTGCAGTCCCGCATACGTGGTGCATTAGTTATGGCGCTGGCAAATAAATTCAATCTTATCCTGCTCAATACCTCTAACAAAAGCGAGCTTGCCACGGGCTATGGTACGCTGTATGGCGACATGGCTGGTGGCCTGGGCGTATTAGGAGATCTGTACAAAGGACAGGTATATGCGCTCGCACGATACATAAATCGGAATGGAGAGATCATCCCAACTAATATAATAAATAAAGCGCCCAGTGCAGAGCTTCGCCCGGGCCAAAAGGATAGCGATAGCCTGCCGGAATATGATGTGCTCGACCCAATCCTTTTCCAGTATATAGAGCGTCGCCAGGGCCCAAAAGAAATTATTGCTATGGGCTATGATGAAAAACTGGTAGTAAGAATTTTAAAGCTGGTGAATACCAATGAATATAAGCGCAACCAGTTCTGCCCTATTATACGTGTTTCTCCTAAGGCATTTGGCATTGGGAGACGGGTTCCTATTGTCGGCAAGTATTTGAGTTAAAAATTCATATCCTACTTATTGCATTACACACGAAACAAAATGGCCTCCATACAGGAGGCCGTTTCTATTTAAATCATTCTTATTTACTTATCGTATCAGTGTTAATGTGCCTTTGAAAGTTTCAACGAAACCATCAGGGAAACCTACGCGTATGAGATATTCATAAGCACCAAGGTCTTGCGGAACGCCTTTCCATTTGCCATCCCAGCCCATGTTGTCATTACCTTCAAATACCTGCTGTCCCCAACGATTGTATATGCGGAATTCAAGTATCTTTTCGAAAGTAAGATTAGACACATTAAAGCGGTCATTCTTACCATCACCGTTAGGTGTAAAGGCAGATGGAACGAATAGCTTACCACGATAGTTGATATTTACATGCACGGTATCCTGCGAAGAACAGCCGTCAGCAGCTATACCTGTCACGGTATAGGTTACCGGTTCTGTAGGCGAAGCTATAGGGTTCACAATGTTCGGATTGCTAAGTGTAGCTGTTGGCGACCATGTGAATACATTAGCACCTTGCGCATACAGCTGCACGCTGGAACCATAATCTATCGTAGTGTCGTTATTTATGATCTTCACTACAGGTATTGGCTTAATATCGATCTTCACATTCAGTGTATCAGAACATGCTACAGAGTCGGTTACTACTACCTGGTAAGTTGTAGTATCAAGTGTTGAAGATATAGGATTAGCACAAGTAGTGCAGCTCAGGGTAGTAGCCTTTTTATAGCCATTCTGGTACCACTGGTAAGAGTAGCCACCTTTCGCATGGAAAGTTACTTTCTGGCCTGCGCATACAGCTGTGTCTTTAGGATAAGCCGTAAAGTTATGCTTAGGAATAAAGATGTGAACTGTATCGCTTACAGTACACCCATTGCGTCCTTTTGTTGATACCTGGTAGTCAATAGAATTGGCGACATAAGCTACCGGATTCTTTATAGTAGAGTCACTCAGGAATAAACCCGGTGCCCATGTATAGTTAAAGTAGCCGTCAGGTGCCGGGCAATAGTAGAAGGTTGTTGCCGGCATACTTCTATATAAAGCATTGCCGTAGCTTGGACCTGTTCCACCGCACAACGACGTTTGTGGACCATAATATGATATCGTATTGTTGCCAAAAGTGGAGGTAGTAGTAGTATAGGCATAAGAGTAATTGCTGGTTGAAGAACCAAAGCATATCTGTATAACTATATTTTGAGTTGTATCCCAGTTATATGGTGTAGTAAATGGAATATGAAGCGTACCAACGCCTAAAGTCAGTGCCGGAGAGGTATATTCCAATACCATGCCTCTTGTACTTACGCTATCAGAAGTTGACGTATAAGATGATTTTGGTGTACACCCAATTCTCACCTCTACATTCTTAAATATAGGAGTACTGTAATTATATATACTCCATATATTCAGATCTATTGCTTTGATGGTACCTGAAGTCATACCTGAGTTCAACATCATGCTGCGAGGTACGATCCACTGAGTTAAATTAGAATAGTAGTAAAAAGGACCGATATGGCTGCTGCTTTGTTCACCACCGTTTAATACCTTGGTGATATTAGGTGTTGCACAGTTCTGCGGATTGGCGGTACCACATGCCATATTACTTATTGGCTTGCTGCCTCTTCCATTTGCATCCAGATCATAGCTATACTGCGGACGGCAATATATGAGGTCTTTGTTTACTACGGATATCTGCGTTGATGTATCAACAGTTACAGAGAGAGATGAATCAGTAGTAGTACAAGACGGATTGCCTGTAGCATATACCTGCAGTGTATATTTCTGGTTAGTACGTATGTTGCTTGCAACAGGATTGTAAATACTAGTGCTGTTTAGGTAAGTGCTTGGGCTCCATTTATAAGTATAAGAATTTGTACTCTGGCATACGTTAAATGTAGTAGCAGGACGTGAATTTGAACCGAAAACATCATAATACGGAGCTGCAGAAACACAACCATCATGAACACCAGAAGTTGAGGCAAAATCATCCCATACCTGAACACATTGTACTCCCGGCGTGCTTACTAGGGTTGTCATATTGCCTTGAGGGCCTGTAGAAGTTGTAGATGATAATCTTGTATCCTGATATAATGCCGAGTAGCATATTTGAATAGCAAGATTTGTGCTGCCATCCCAATAATATGGTGTGGAAAATTGGTAAGTATTCACGCCTTTTTTAACACCAATTTTTTTAGCAGAATATACATTAGTAAATGAATAACCTTTAAATAAATAATAAGAAGGAGAGGAAGGATAAGGGTCGAAATGATCATCGGTAGTACATGCTGCACCTATTTTAAAGTTAGATAAACTATCATTAGGTGAATTAATGTTTTTCGTACAAACATTAAATGAAATACTATTGATATAGCCAGCCTGTAGTCCAGCAGCTTCCAATTCCGCTTTCGTATATATTAATTGCATGCGCCCACCGCCTGAATAATAATAATAATAGTATGGCGTAGGATCTCCAAAGCTATAAGTACCGGAACTACCACATACAGGGTGTTTTGAAGGGCCATCTATTACCAGATCAGCAGCAGTTCCCTTACAGCTACCTGCTGAAGCGGCACCACAGCCTTGTTCCTGCACCGTAGTATTAAGCTGGGCAGTACCACCGGGGCACACTGTATCCGGTACTATTGTAGTAATAAGCTTAGGTGCAATACCATTAGTTATTACGTGTGTAGAATCAAAATAATGACATTTATTAATATCTATAAAGTAAGCAAAATAGGTTGTTTTACCATAAACTGTTGGCTTCGCAATTGGGTTTTTAACGCTATCGTTACTCAATGTAGGGTCAAAGCTCCAGTAAACGCTATCCTTAATAGTAGGAGTTTGGGGCTTCAAAGTAATTGATTGATTCAAACATATTGTTTGGTCCGGCCCTGCACTTACAATTTCAGGAGGGAATACTTTTACCCTCACTGTATCTGTTGCTTTACATGCGAGTGGACTTCCACTGGCATCGGTAACATACACAACATAATCTGTGGTAACTGTAGGTGTAGCAATAGGATTCTGTGCAGTAGAATCGCTGATAGTTGAATCAGCAACCCCATAAGCTGCATTATACCAATAGAAACTTGATCCCGGAGGGAAACCTGTAACATTCAGCTGAACAGGTAAAGAATTTGATTTCCCAGGACAGTAAGCCTGGTCCGGACCAGCATCCGGAGAAGGTTGCACACGCACAATTAACTGAAGGTCTGCTGTTTGTTGCTCATCGCTGCCACTACATGTAGAGTCTTTAATATGAAAATCAATCACATGCAAACCTATTTGTTTGGCTGTAGGTGTCCAGTTAAGGAACATCTGCAGCGAATCATATGTAGTTCCTGTTGCTGATACATAATTCTCAAAAAAGCCTGAGCCAGCAGCTGTTTTGTTATTATCAGAGGTGCCAACTATGTGAGAACCGGCTGCGCCGGTTGCATTAAGTTTAAAGGATATCGGCACATTAGGACATACATTTAATATATGATTTACACTATCATAAGTTGCGCCGCTGGTAATCGTTACAAAAGAGTCAATACTTGGTGGCGTAGAGGTGCAAGTATTTATATACACCTCCATATCGCGCTGACAATATCCAAGAAAATCGCCGCTATATATGTCGTATTTATTCGTTTGAAAGGCAAGTGTATATCTGTTGCCATTAATCGATGGCGTAAAAGTGCTCACCCCTGTATAGCTATTTACAGTAAATGGCTCGGTGGGAGCATCTATTGGATAAGTATAATCATAACCACTGGCATATGACATATCTCTCTTTGAAAAACAGCTACCGGAAGTAGATGTAAGTGGCCTTTTTGTAAATGTAAACAATGAATCGCCATCAGGATCATACGGAGCTAATGCCATTGAGTTATGCTGATTATAGCATGCATTAAATTTAGGCAGGAGAGTATAACGCGGTGTACTTTTATAATAATAATCACCTGTGTTATTGATCCCGCACCTGACATCAACCCTTTGACTTATGCTTGGGTCTACATTAGTCGCCTTATCCCGCGGCGAACCAATCCAGTCAAATTCCCAATCCGGGGCTGCAGGGCCTGGTATCGTAATTGTATCGCTATAGATAGCACGTCCAAAACCAAGATTTGTACTGGTTGCAGAGCGGCAAGAGTTAGTTGCAGAGGGGCAATACATTCCGTCCAAAGTATCAGGATTTGAGCCACTACTTACCAAAGGCATACTCCTGGTAATAGCTGACGGGTGTAAAGACGACGCAAAGCAAACATTCTCTGTCGGATTAAAAGTTGGAGCGCTATTGGTACAAGCTGCATACACTATTAGTGTTACACGGTATCTTAGACTACTTGGGCCAGAGCCAATGTAATCCGCATACATTTCTGCAGCTGTATACCTTGTCTGTGCATTCAACATTAAGCTGTTGAATGAAAAGACAATCAGTGCAAAAAACATTAATAATCTACTTAGCTTAAAATTAGAGATCATATTGCCACTTTTATTAAAATATTGCGAATTCAGATTCTTTATTATTTAGTTGCTTTTATCGGAGCAAAGTAATATTTCCTTGTTTGTATATTTCCTTGCCTTTATAAGTCACAGCCTTAACCATATACACATATACACCCATTGGCTGAGGTTCTCCATTATAGGTACCATCCCATCCCTGATTAATGTCAGCAGTCTCAAACATCTTCACGCCCCATCTGTTATACACGCTAAAGCTTTTTAGCGTAGCAGTGCCAAGGTGCGATATTTTCAGTATTGCATTTGGTCCGGATCCCGGAGTAAAGGCATTTGCAATGCCAATATAAGAATCATCCGAAACATATACATTTATTGTATCGTCAATATGGCATCCAGCCTCAGTAATACCATGTACAAAGTAACGTTTACTTACATCCGGTTTTGCTATCGGGTCAGATATATTCGTAGCCGTCAACCCATCCCCAGGGAACCAGGTATAGTATAGACAGTTACCCTGTGGATTCATCTGGTAAGAATCACCAGGATATATTAATACAGAGTCAGGCATATTAATAACAGCTCCAGGATGTACCGTTACATGTACCATTTCTGTATCACCGCAGTTTTTCTGGTTCTTTGCATACACCACATAGTAAGATGATACGTTTGGCCATACATTAGGTGTGAGGCTTGTAGAATCATCCATAAAATTAGCAGGCCTCCAAACAAGGTAAACCAGGGAATCTCCTTTAGCTCTCAAATGAGCTGTATCTCCCGGACATATACCTGTATCCTGTGATACCTTTAAGAACTTCGCAGGTATTACATCTACAATAACTGTATCACTTGCCTTACAACCGGCAGCCGTAGAGGCACTGAATACAAGGCTGGATGTTGTTTTACCAATAAATGTAGTAGTAAGACCTGAAGGATTATCAACCAGAGTATCAGGTGTCCATTGATAAATATAGCTAAAGCCTGAAGGGGAAACAGTAGCAAACAAGTGTACTGTATCGCCGGAACATACAGTCTTATCAGGGCCTGCATTTACAAGCGGTGTTGGCTGTACAGTCACTGTAAAGAATGCAGTGCTGTCAGGACAACCTACGTGCTTTGCCGTAACATAATAAGTACGTGATGAGTCAGGAGTAATAACAGGCGCAAGAATATTAGGATTTGATATGCCGTCAGTTGGTGTCCAGGTATAACTATATCTTGGGTCACCCGTTGCGTTAACTATAATTGGAGTATTGCGGCATACAGACGTATCCTTATTAAATAATTGGAAATACTGCAATGCCCTTACAGTTATTGTATCCTTTGTCTGGCAACGCGTTTTACCTGCATAAGTTACAGTAACAGCATAGGTCATAGTACTTATCGGAGTAACTGTAGGATTTGAAATAGAAGAACTGCTCAGGTAAGTTCCCGGAGTCCATTTAAATACAGTGCTGATGCCGGCATCAGGTGTGGTATATGGAGCATCCAACTGTATGGTAGTACCAACACATGCTGCAGTATCAATTCTGGTGTGTGTAGGCGCAGGAACCACTTTTATAGTTACTGTATCTTTATTTTTAGAGCAATATGTATTTAATGTAGAGGTCACTACATATTGCGTTGTCTTTGATGGTTTAGCCACTGGTTTTTTACAAGTTGTACAGCTAAGGCTTGATAAAGCATCGCCACCAGGCAATACAGACCAAATGAAACCACCACCGCCTACAGCGTTAAGACTTACAGAATCTCCCGGGCATATCGTAGTATCACTTAAGATATTAGTGGAAGGCCATACATATATTGGTACAACGAATGTATTGGATATTGGTATCGCTATTCCTTTGCAGGTTGAGTCTTTTACCGTTATTGCAAAAACTTTCAAACCTGTATCCAGTGGGCCTGGTGTCCAGGCAAAACAAGCTCTTATCGAATCCGTGCGTTCGCCTGTATAGGTTATTATTGGCTTGGTAGAAGTAGAGAAAAGTTTTGAATTGTCTGTTACCACAAGTATAGCTCCCGTATCTGAAGATTGTATATCATAACAGAAACCAAAAGGAACAGTTGCACAAGCATTCATTTTGCCACCTGTGTATGTTGCTCCTGTAATGGTAGATGCTACAGTATTCATAGTTGGGTTAGGGTTATTACATCCCAGCACAACCACCTGAATATCACGCATTACACTACCAACAACCTTCCAGGTGCCCGAATAGTTCTTATATTCTGTAACCTTCACAGTAATTACATATGCACCTGTCAATGTTGGGGTAAACGACATTTGCCCTGAAACATTACTAAACACAAAGGAACCACCACAAGCAAGGGGATTACTCGGCAACGAATAGGTTGCTAAATAAGATTCGTTACTGGCTGGCCCGCAATCTGAACCAGATGTCATTGGGGTTATACATTCAAAATACAGAGAATCGCCATTGGGGTCAAATGCACCATTATTATATGTATATGGTATATTAGTACAAACATATGGCACAGGTTTTACCGTAAAATATGCTGATGAATTACCCTGATCATCCATGTTATTAAGGGTAGCTTCTACATATAGGTTATCCGCCGTTATGTTCTTTATCGCGCTATTTCTTGCACTTTCCGTATGTGCAAATGTCCAATGGTCGCATTTAGAAGGCAATGTTACATTTCGTTGATACCACCATTCCTGGTAACCCGGTATAGTACCTCCTGCACAAGCCGTAGGATGGCCTGGGCAGCCTTCAAGTACTTCAGTACCATTATCATATCCACCTATTATCTTAAACGTTTTAGTAAGATAAATGGTGTTTTGATAACCATCACAGTTATTTTGATAACACATAGTTACACTATCCGGAGTAGGAATACCAGTACAATCACGATAAAAGTGATACGTAATTGTATAAGTAGAGTCACTCACCCAGGTATAGGTCAATTCGGCCCCTGCAGCATGCGAAGCTCGGGCCTTTGATGGTAACAAGGTTAACAGTGCAAAAAACACTAATAGGAACGGCGTTAACTTCTTCATTTTTTAGAATGATTTAACAAATGCTAACAAATATAATTATTGCGAACTAAAACTCAAGCAAATTGAATAAATTATTATTTAACAATTTAACTTGACTTTTACACAACCTATTACAATAAGACATAAGGCTATATTTAATGGTTGGGGGATTGCCACATTTTTTTTACCGAATCGGTTAAATATACCGTATCTAATTCATACATACACTTAAAGTGGCCTTCTGGACAACGATTATAGCCTAATTTACTGCAAGGATGACAATATAATCCTTTTTTCTCCATAACCACCGATTCCCTCGCAACGACCTTATTCATATTATTAAATCCATAATATGGAAACATCCCCATCGCCGGACTTGTATTTCCCCATAATGAAACAATAGGTTTTTTGAAGGCGGCAGCAATATGCATTAGTCCGGTATCATTACTCACCACCACCTTGGCATGTTTTACCAGCCAGGCAGATTCGTTAATATCGAATTTACCGCAGGCATTATAGATTTTTATAGGGTCCTGAGCCGCGATTTGCTCGCCTTCTGCCCTATCTTCAGGTCCGCCTAATAAAATTACCGGGTAAGGGACAGAAGAACAAAACTTCTTCCACTGAGATACAGGTAGTTTTTTTGTATTATATGACCCTCCTATTACACAACCGGCATAACCGCCCCAATGGCTAACCGGAATATCTTTATTTTCAACCTTGGTTGTTTCAGGAATAAAATAATCCAGCCCTTGTCCGTCATTTTTCACATCCAATGCTTTTATCGCATCAAAATATCGCTCTACTATGCTTTTATCAGGCATTAGATTAAGCTTAAAGTTTACAAGCAGCCATTTTCTCAGGTTTAGCTTGGAAAAGGTATAGCTCATCACATTTAAGGCTCTTTTCACTCTTAGGCTGCGTAAATTATGGTGCAGGTCTATCACGTAGTCAAACTTTTCCTCCTTAAGCATATCAATTACATCCTCAAGGTCTTCATGCAGAAAGTGGATTTTATCTATATATGGATTGGCCTCTACAACAGGCTTATACGCAGCTTTTGTAAGAAAATGCAGCTCAATTCCTTCTTTTTGCTGCTTCAGGCAGCGAACTATAGGCGTAGTAAGGACAATATCCCCGATTGAAGAAAAACGGATGACAAGTATCTTCATGGGCGTAACCTACAAAAACCCGTGGAATTTTATAAATCTAATACTCCCCTATATATTATTTGGCATATCTAAGCTCACACCACAGCTTATCCCTGTTTACATTAAAAGCTGCTTTCGCATTACCACTTATGCCTATTGTTGCACCTACATATTGTTTTGTATCCGGCAGTGCCCCTATCACTTTTACATAGATGGCCACACCCGAACTGGGGTCATGTACTTTTATAATAGTACCACGGGGAACACCATTGTAAAACGCATAAAACGCATTTTTAGAAGTAACGCTCTTCATATCAAAAAATACCGCAGGGCCTTTATCTTCTGTTACATTCTGTTCGTTATTTGTTTGCTTAAGATAGAGCTTTACTATTGCGGGCGTATCTATATGCTTAATAGTATCAACCGTTTTAATGATAGTAGTAGTAATACCATTTTTAGTGCTTGTCTGTTTGCTACTGGTATTCTTTTGCTCAGGTGCCGCAGCGCCATAGCCCATAGACACGACTTTCTGCCTGCTATTATCAGTTGCTGCACCGGCGGATGAGTTCATATTCGTTGCATCATACATTACCCAACCTACAAATAACGTTTGCCCTTCAGTAATTCTAGTGTCTGGTAGCTTATTCCACTCCTGCAAAGTTCGTTGCGACACACCGGAATACCTGCTAAGCCTATAGAGATTGTCTTCGCTTGTAGCGCGGTAATATAATGGACGCGCCTCATCAGGATTAACAGGTTGCGCCTTTAGCAAATTATATGCACCTGTGGGAATATTTATAAGGCTGTTGTTCGCAAGAGCACTCTGATAATTTAATCCATTTACTCCCGTAAGTATAGCCGGCGGTACATGAAACCTACGCGAAAGCGCAAATACAGTTTCACCGTTATGCACTGTGTACATAATAAGCCAGCTGTTATCTTGCGGAAATACATGCAGACTATCGTCAACCTGCGCAGATGCAGTAAAAACAATAATGGAAAGCAGTACTACCAGGAATGATTTTGACATAATGCAATTTATTATGGCGACGAACGAAAAGTACAATATTTATGCCCAATCTGCATCCGTTATTTCCATACGTATGCGCCAGTGCTT
>Ga0105240_10010710_pt1 | contig 12867 bp, 10 predicted proteins | sample KBSC54metaG_FD_80426 | JGI IMG/M metagenome (GOLD analysis project Ga0105240, IMG submission 80426) | Corn rhizosphere microbial communities from Kellogg Biological Station, Michigan, USA - KBS C5-4 metaG | ecosystem: Host-associated > Plants > Roots > Rhizosphere > Soil | place: Michigan, USA... | reverse complement strand
TTTAGGGGACTTATATCACGTCTCGGTAGCGTTTGACGGCGGAGGCAATATGTATATATCGCAACCGGAATCAAATACCATCAGAAGAGTAAATACAGCCGGAACCATTACCACGATTGCCGGTACGGGGGTAATTGGTTATACCGGAGATGGCGGCCCGGCACTGGCTGCTAAGCTATATCATCCTGGCTCCATTATAGTTGATAACGCCAGCAATATCATTTTTGCCGATCAGAATGGAGAGGTCCTGCGACAGATAGATCCGGCGGGGCATATAACGACCATTTCCGGACCCTATACGGGAGGGTTATGTTCCGGTGAAGGAGTACCGTTGTCCCAGGCAGTATTTGTCGCTATAGACGGATTGGCAAAAGACAACGCAGGCAATATCTATGCGTCTGACCAGGCTTGTAACGTCATACGCAAGATCAGCGCCGCCAGGATCGTAACAACGGTGGCGGGAAATGGTACGCCCGGCTTCTCCGGCGACGGTGGCCCTGCGACCTCCGCACAGTTGTGGTATCCCTGCCAGGTGGGGGTGGATCTGGCTGGAAATATCTATATACCGGATGCCGATAACAATCGGGTCAGGAAAGTAAATACCAGCGGTATCATCACCACGATTGCAGAATTCGCACTCCCCTGCTCTATTGTCGTGGACAATACAGGAAACATTTTTGTGGGGGAGAACACGTCCTATGTGGTAAGGAAGATCGATCCATCCGGCATCGTCACGGTCTTCGCAGGCAATGGAACTTCTGGCTATTCGGGTGATGGGGGGCCGGCCAATCTGGCACAGATCACCCAGATTGAAAATATAGATCAGGACGCTGCCGGCAACATTTATATTGTAGACGCTTATAACCAGGTGATCCGTAAGGTCACGAATTGCTTATCGGCCACAGCGCCTTCTCTGACGATCAGTACCAGCAATACATCCATCTGTTCCGGGACGCAGGTGATCTTTACGGCGACGCCTGTGAATGGAGGTGCCAAGCCTTCCTACCAATGGCAGGTGAATGGAACGAGTGTGGGCGCTGACAACGCTATATTTACTACCAATGGTCTGGCAAATGGAGATATAGTAACTTGTATCCTCACCAGCAGCGTGAGCTGCACCACCCCGACGCGTTCTCAAAACCAGGTAGTAATGTCCGTCAGCATCAGTCCCACGGTGATCCTGATGCCGGATACGATAGTAGGTCCGGAGAAGCCCCTGGTGTTGCGGGCGGACGTTACAGGGCCCGTGACAAGCTACCAATGGTCGCCCGCCATCGGTCTCGACGATCCGTATAGCGCTGCGCCCGTCGCCGCTCCGCAGACAACAACGACATACCAGGTAGTCGTTACAACAGATGACAATTGCACGGCCACGGGAAAGGTAACCGTTGGCATATTCAGGGGTATGGCGATGCCCGGCGCCTTTACTCCAAATGGAGATGGGAAGAACGATCTGTTCCGCATACCGCCTTCGGCGGCGGTGAAGATAAAGGCCTTTGCCGTGTATGACCGGTGGGGATTGAAGGTCTTCTATTCCACGAACAGCGCTGGTGGATGGGATGGCACTTCCGGCGGCAAACCGCTGCCGGCGGGAACCTATCTGTGGTTTATTGATTATGTGGACCCGCTCACCGGGAAGGCGGCGCAGGCGAGGGGGACGGTGATCTTAGTGCGATAAAGTCTTATTTAAGTTTCGGCAGTGCATACAGCCGGCGCAGCAACGTGTCTTCAACGCAGTCATCGCCTATAATCTTCAGGCAGTCGATCGTATAGATCATCAATGTATCTCCGACTATGCGAAATGCGTAGTCATTCAGGTGTTTCTTATCCCTTCCCATTCTGATATGATCGACGCTGGTAGGCTCGCCTATGTAGTCGACCTCCGGCTCATACCAGCCGAGGCTATCGAGCCCTTCTATCTTTCCGTTCTTTTCAAAAATTGCCGTGTCTCCGGCAGCGGATCGCAGGTATCGCCCCGCAAACACCAGTTGCTCCAGAACTCCCATATCGTATTGCGTGCTGTCTTTTTCACCTACCTGAATATAATTGCTATGTCCGATCCTCAATCTGCCACCCGTCAAAGTTTGCAAGGTGTCAACGCGTTGTCCGTTATAAAGAGAATAAGTAAAATAGTCAGCCCCTTTCTTTACAAACACAATGCCCCCTCCCCCCTCATGGAAACCATAGATCCAAATGGTATGTTGTAAGGTACGGGCCGGGATCACGATACAGTTGACCCCGCTGTCCTGCGATTCACGTAATGACTTTCCCCGCAGGACGCCATTAACATAGTCTTCACTGACCCAAAGACCTGCGAAAGGGATGGGGGCATCTTCAAATTTTGCCTTTAAATTAACCAGGTTGATGGAGTCATTGCCGTCAACGGAGGGGTCGCGCAGGGCCATCGAGTCCAGCCTATGACCGGCAGAAATTGAATCTAATAAAGTGGAATCTTTTTTATCAGCATGTCCGGACGAGTGGCAGGCGCCGAGGCAAAGCGCCAATGACATCGGCAAAAGGATTAGGGGTCTCATCTGCGTAAGATACGTACTTTAAAAACCAAAACCCCCAAAAGAACAACCAGGACTGTAATTGCCAGGTCCCACCACTTCCCCACGCTCCTGGAAAAGGTCACCGGCTCCGTATTGCCGATCAGTATCATATCCGCCCAGTAACAGGGCAGCACACTCCCCTTGCGGTCTTCGAACATATAATAAAGTTTCGCCTGCCGCAATGCTTCGTCCTTGGTCATCCCCCGAAAGATATATTCGTTGAATTTCTCCGAAATGCTATATATAGCCGCTTCGTCGGCCATCCACTGCGTCGCCGCCACCGCAGGGATTCCGATGGCTGAGAAGCCGCGGGCCAGGCTAAAAATACCTTCCCCGCTGCGATTCACTCCCGCATTGGTCTGGCAGGCGCTAAGAACGATGAGTCGGGCCGCCGGCCGTCCCAGTAGTTGCAGCTCAGACAGATGAATGACGCTGTCGTTCATAAATATTACAGGCTCCGCGTCGGCACTATCGGCTCTCGCATGCGTGAGAATGGTCGCTATATGATAGTCGCATACCTGCCGGATAAAATTCTGCCGGTTGGCCTCGCCATGTAACAACAACCTTGCCCGGCGGTACGGCGCCGAACAATTCCGCAAGGCGGCTTCCGACAGCCTCAGATCCGACAGACCGTTGTACGCAGCAAAATTTACCGGCGCAATCCCCAAAAAATCGCCTTTCCCCGCCACCTGTTCACGCTGATTCATAAGATAGCGCGCCGAGTATACATAACTAAAGGAAAAATTCCTGATGAGGTAGTCGGGCTTCACAGGAGACGAGCTCAACGCCTCAAAGGGAACAAGATCATTATCCTGGCATATTATAACGCGCCCGCCGGCGAGACGGAACGGCTCAAGCAACAAATGATAAAGCCCATTGGCGCTGGCCAAAAATCCGGAGAAATCCTTATTCAGGGCATTTTCATCCGAGCAAAGTCTTACAAACTGTAAAAGCCGCCCTTCAACACCCGGCGTCACATCCACGACCCTCAGATATTTTGTAGAGCCCGGCTGAACACACAACGCATAGCACAGGGTGTCCTGAATAAAATACTCAACAAAACTTTGCTTACTCTTTTCAAGGAAGGCCTGCAGCGAAGGGATCGTTTTTACCTCATCGGCATATTTGTACTGATAATACGCAGGGTAATTCTTCTCCACGGTCTGAATATAGAGCTCCAGCGATTCCTTTGCCGCCAATAGTTCCTGCAGGGAGGTCTTGCTCTCGCGGGATGTATCGGGCAGCGTACTCAGCTTCTGTTGCCGCTCGACGATATTGATCCGAAGCCGTTCTCCCCTGGCAGCTTCCTCAGCAGGAAGATAAGCGTTGGCGCCAAGCTCGTTCAATTTATCCTGTAATAGGACACTCCGGCTCTCTTCCATAAAATAAAATGCCAGTTTGTCGTCATGGGCCAGATAGCAGGCTTCCAGTGCATTGGCAAAAAACCCTCTCGTCTTGTCCCGCCAGTAAAGCTTACTCTGTTCTTCCAATTGTTCATGCCGGATGTCCCTGATCAAAGAGTCCGTCAGCAAGGCCGTCTGCAAACAGCCCCTCAGCCATTTGACGTCGTGTGTCTCACGATACATCCGCAATAATATCTCCGTCCTGGAATTGAATAGCTCCCGGATCATTTCCTTATTCCCCATGGCGCTTAGTTCGCGTGCCGCCGGATTGCGGGTAATATCCGTCCCCGTCGTGATCTTTAACAGATCCGTCGCCGTTAAATAACAGGAAACAGCACTGTCCAGCTTCCCCTGATGGTAATAGGTCCTCCCCAGGTTGATCGACACCTCCGCTATGCGAATAGAATCCCTCTCCTTTTTGGCATAGTGGATGGCCTGCAAAAAGCAGGTAGTCGCCTTACGAAATTGCCTAAGCGTATCCCGATAGAATATGCCAAAATCATTGTAATCTCCCGCTACCTGACGCAAGTCCCTGGATCGGATCCTCGTGGAAATACAGTCGGAAAAGGCAGCCTCCGCCTTCGGGTATTCCCGCAGATCGCTAAAAATAATGCCCTGACACCTCAACGCACCGGCCAGCAGAAAATCTTCGTGTATCGCTAGTGCAAGGACGATAGCCGTCCGGACATCCGCCTGGGCAAGCGACATCTTACCCTGAACACAAAGGGCCTGGGCCCGTTGGATCAATGCATACAGGTAGCCGACGGTATCCCGTCTTTCGAAAGCGTAAACACCGGCCCGCTCTCCTTCTTCTACCGCCTTCTCATAGTCTCCCATCCGGAAATAGATAAATGCTTTGTTTTCCCGGGAGCTCGCCACCACATCATCCGGGTCGGGGCCGCTTCTGGCAAAAAGAATGGCGCTATCATAATAGATCAGCGCCTTTTTGTGCAAGGTCAGGTTATCATAGTAGATGCCCACGTTGTACAGATCAGTCGCAGCCGCTATGGTCGACGCTCCCGCCCGGCCGGAGGTATTGATGCGCAGCGCTTGCAGTGTCACGTCAAGCGCGATAGTATACCGGTGAGTGACATAGAATTCATAAACACCGATCTTGCGCAGGAGTTGTGCATAGACAGAATCCTGCGGCAGCCGTCGCGCGTCCGCATCTCTCTTCCAGGCATACAGCAACTGCAGCTTATCCTTTGGGCTGAGCCTGTTATTTGTATCCAGGCTTAAAAGACCCTTCCGGATCGATTCACTGGAGATGCCCTGCCCCCGGGAAGACAGCATTACGAATAGCACAAATATAAAGGCCGGAATGTATCTTAGCTTTCGCACATTTTTTCTAACGACTTGTTGAATCCACGTCAAAAGAAACGACCAGTTTGAGTTTCGTTCCGGCCGGGATAGCGGCGCCCGCTGTACCCTCATAGATCTTTAGCTTCGGACCGGGGCCACGGGTCGAATCGTATTTAACGGTGAATGCTATCGTAGGACAGGTAACATCGGTGCATGTCAGCGTAGCGCCTGCTGTCGACCCTTCCGGGCTCTTTGATTGGGGTGACGCAACAGCATCAGACCCTCCGCCGTTGCCGCATGACACGATTAAAATGCTAAAAAGGAAAATAAGGGCCGCGAACAACGCCGCAGCCGGCTTGCCGATAATGTTCTTTCTCATAACATAACGATTCAGGTGATATAATGGAATTACAATTTGCCCAACAATTCCTGCGCGTCCGCTTGCTTGTTCAGACCCTTCTCCACGATCTGCTTCAATAGTTTCTTTGCACGTTCGGCGTCTCCGGTATGATTGCGTCCCAGCAGTGTAAGGGCCTCATAAAAAAGGGCGGGGTTTACATGGGGGTCGGTGTAATGTTCCAGCTTTATAAAATAGTCAAGTGCTTTGTCGTAATTCTCCATTCGGAGGGAAACAATCCCTGCATAATTTAATGCCACAGTATTTAGCGAATCCCATCGCAGCAACTCATCGTATTGCTGCAAGGCTTCGGGAAATTTCCCCGAATTGTAAAGGTTTATACCTTTCGCCAGGGAATCTTCCCGGCCCAATTTCACCGGCAGCAAGGCAAGATTCTCCCGGATATAATTTCCCGCCAGCCTGGACGGATCAGCAGGCCTCAGATATAGCAGCCATGCCATAACAATCATCGCCACAACAGCTGCGGCTGCTGTAACCACCAGCCATTTCCGGGGGCCCATCTTCCTCACCATCGCGGTCCTGCCCATTCCTGCGCCGTCCCTGTACAACTCCCGGAATCGCTCCTTCCGTTCAGTACGGTTGGCCTCCCTGCCCGCAGAGAGAACGCCGAGGTAGTAAGCAACTTCGTCTGCGAAAACCGGGTCTTCCTGTATCCTTTTCTCAAACCGACTGGCTTCTTCCGGAGGGAATTCCCCGCCAAAATAAGCGTCGATATATTCAAGACTTTCCATTGTAGGGAGTTATACGACTTGATACAATTGCCTCAATTTTCCGAGGCACCGCAGACGGCTGGTTTTAACTACATTGGCTGTCTTATAGTCCATTACTACGGCTATCTCTTTGTCGCTGTAGCTGTCTGACCATAGGAGCAGCATTCTCCTGCAATCGTCGCCCAATTGTTCCAGTCTTTCTTTTAGTAGTTTCCAGTCGGCCTGCTCAATCAACGTTTGTACGATGGATCGGGATTTGTCTGACAATCGAAATAATTCCTCATCGATGGACAAGGCCCGGTTCACACTGTTCTTATTTGTCGCATTTTTTCGGAAAAGGTCAACACATTTGTTATGAAAGATTTTGTAGAGATAGGATTTCAATGAAGAGTTGCCTTGAAAGGTTTCATTGGAAATGTTGTCGATCACAGCCAGTACGCTATCGGAATAGACATCGAATGCTTCCTCTTCCGACAGCCGGTGTTTGCGGATGCCTTCGCGAATGAAATAAGCGTATTCGCTGAACAGGCTTTCTTCACCCTTTCTTTTGTCCACACCCCTTTGACGGAGTAACCCGATTATCTGCCAGTCCTTTTCAGAATTGGAGCCGTGAATTGCCAATCGGTAAGTTTCACTAAATATAAACAAAAAAAATAATTCCAACAATTTCTGTTTCCCTCACGGATCACTGCTACGACTCATAGTTGTCGATCAATTTTATTCACCACCTAATATTACTGAAATGAAAACAACAGCTATTCTCGTATGCGGCCTGCTGTCGGGCGCACTCATCTACGGTCAGCTCCATGCACAGGATAGCATGGCCGGGTCGAACATTGCAGCCAATGAGCCTGCCAAATCCATCTTGCCGGCCGCTGCCACTTCAGGCGCATCACCCTTGCACGGCGCAGTCCTCAGCAAGACCACCGCTCGGGCGATCAAGGACTTCAGGTCGAGATTTACAAAAGCATCAGACGAACAATGGTCTCAGTCAAGCCAGGGGTCATCGGTCTATTTCACATCGAATGGATTCAGGACCCGGGCTTACTATGATCCGCGCGGCAACTGGCAGGGAGCTCTTACATACTGCGACGAATCCCAGCTTCCTCACTTTATCCGCGACGTTATAAAACGCACCTACTACGACCTGGCCATCACCACAGTGATCATAGCCGCAGTCCCCAACCACGTTGCTTATATAGTTGATCTCGAGGACCCCAAAACCCTAAAGGTCGTTCGCGTAAACGAAGAGGGCGAAATGGATGTGCTTCAGGACCTGACAAAGCTGCACTAACACATCGCCGTTACAGAAGCACTCCACTCCGGGTGCTTCATCTCACCTTCACCACACAATGCAGATCATTATATCCTGTCCCGGCCTCCCAACAATCCTCATTGGCCAGTCGAATGCTATAGGCCGGTCGCTTCGCCAGAGCGGGATATGGATCGGGTATCGCCAGCAGCACTGTGTATTCTCCGGCAGGCAGATCACGCGGCGTCTGCACCGTCTCTTTCCATACCACCTCCCCGCTGTACCAGCGTCGAATATCTACCTTACAAGGGATCGCCGTCTCCCTGCCGGTGGCGCGATGGCGTAGCACCAGTTGCACCGCATGTGGATTATACGGAGAAGCATAACCCGCATTGTGCAGCCGCATATCGATCGTCAATGGGCCGCCGGCAACCACACGATCCGGAAGCCGCGCCTCCTTTAATACAAATCGATACCCCATCCGCTGACGGATACTCTCCATACAACCCAGCGAATCCCAGTCGTTATTGACATCGTTGTTATAAGCGCTATTCAAAAAACTCAGATGCAGAGACGCCATCTCCTGTTCCGCATGTCCCGCAGGAGCGCAATCATTCTGGGGGCTATAGGCATCATCACAGGTCTCACCGCCCACCGGAACATACCGGCTGTCATCGGCCAGAAATTTCCGAAGGATCTCATTGGCCGGCTTCCTGTTGGAGACAGAGCTACCATAGTCATAGTAAGTGCCATAATCATCCGGGCTGGACAAAAAACAGTCATTGTGAAAACCTATCCTGGCCGCGTCCACGGCACTGAATCCGTCCTGTGGCGACAAAGGTTTTGACTCTACCTCGGCATGTGCTCCATAAACATATTTTTGTTTTATCTGCGGCGTACGCACCTGTACCATCCTGTCTTTTGGCAAGGCGTCCAGCAACGCATGAAGCACGTCATTGCGATCCCTCCAGCTGCTGTCCATCACACGCCCCGGTCCGTTGCCACCGGGGTCGCCGAAATAGTCGGTGTAAAAATTCTCACCCCAGATACCAATAAACCCTTCCTGTACTACGGCAATGATGTCCGCATGTTTGCGCAACAGCGGCGCCAGTTGATGGATATGTTCCAGGACAATGGCCTTGGACGCATCTCCATAAGGCGGGCATATCTTATACTGATCCGGACAGTCGCCATTGCGCGCCGTATTCGTATAGGCCATTCGAAGGATCACTTTCAAGCCGGCAGCGCGCACCACATCCAGGTCATGATCTATTTTATCCAAAAAATCCGCGCTGATGGGACTTTGCCGGAAGCTGTCCAGGGTGTACTCCCGCATTAATAAGGTAGGATTGATAGTATAGCGGGCCTTCCCTCTTCGCTGGCCCGGGGCAAACAGTTGCCGGAGACTGGAGCTATCCAACGGCTTAAAATGACTGGCACTGGCGCCCATGGGGATGTAGAACCCTCTCTCGGGGTTAGGGAAATCTTCCGTACTCTCTTTATACGTAATGACCTTTTGCTGTGCATGAGCAATGGAGAAGACGAGCAGGAAGGGAAGCAGACGCCTCATAGTACAGTGTTTGGACCAATGTACGGCTATTTCGACAAAAAACTTCCGGGGACCCGCAAGCCTTCTTCGCTGGCCAGCACTTTCAGCATGACCTTTTGCAGACCCGTGGGGATCAGGTCTATTTCTGGCTGGGCCAGCGGCTGCAGCAGCTCGATGAATTCGTCCTCGTCGTCATAATATCCCAGTTGCAATACCCAATTGTCCTTGGAAACCAACCGAAGGGCCATCTCCTTGTCTTCTTCATACAGATGGATCTTTACCACCGACCATTGTTCATCATCCTCGTCTTCAAAGTGAATGTCAACGGCTTTTGCACCCACTACTTCCTGTACGATCTTTTTGACCAGGGAGTCGGGGTGTTGCCGGATCTGCTCTTCGTTTGTCATGTTGTTTGCCATAGATGCCACAAAGATAATGAGTGTCCGAATAATAGGTGCGGGCGCGCGTCAACTACCCACATTTTTAAGCCAACTACTCAGTTGTAATTTGATATCTAACTTATTAAGCTTAAATTTAATAAGTCACTAATTGCTTTGGTCCCAATCCAATCAAATGACAGCTGCCAGGATCATAGCTTTGTTCTTATTTTGTTACGGCATATGGCGCCCCAGCCTTGCCCAGCATCCACCTTCAAAGCAGATCGATAGCCTGGAGGCAGTCTTGCCATCCCTGCAGGGAATGGCACGGATCAAGTGCCTCAACAAGCTCAGCGAAAAATTCTGGTGGCCACCAAAGGTCGTCCCTGATTCGATCTCGAAGTGGGCGGATCTCGCTATGGCTGAATCCCGGAAGATCAATTACGCGTATGGAGTGACCACATCGTATATGCACCTCGGTGTAAGCGAGATCTACAGAAAAAATTTCGTGCGGGCGGAGAACTTCCTTCACCTGGCGCTTTCGGACTACGAGAAGGAGCAGGATCAGCGGGGGATTGCGTGGGCAAGTCTTTGGCTTGGCCAGACCCTGTATTCCGAGAACAGCTTCGACAGCTCGATAGCCTGTTTTGACAAGTCCCTCCCCTACCTCATAAAGTCGAATGACTGGGAAGGAGAAGGCAAGGCAAGAGCATGGCTTGGTTTTCTGTATGCGGCCACCGGAAATTACGACAGCAGTTTTAAATACTGCTACAGCAGTCTCGGGATCAGGGAAAAGATGAGCGACCATGTTTGTGTAGCAGCCGCTTTGAGCAATATGGGTCGCCTCTATATGGTCGCGGGGGACAACGAAGATGCCCTGGACTATTACCAACAGAGCCTCCAGTATGCCAAAATACATGGCGTTGACCCGGTGGCCTCCAATTGGAATTATCTGGACGAGCCGGTGGGGGTTGTTTACAGGCTCATGCACCATATCGATTCATCCATATATTATCTCGAGTATGCGCTAAAGCTTGACCCCACGAACACCATTACAAAGGTCAGCCTCGGCGAGACGTTCTTAAGTCAAAAAAAATACGGGGAGGCGCTGCCCATCTTCCTTGCGCCGATGGACCGGTTCCGGCAGGGAAAAGACGAGCTGGATCTGATGCGGGTATTACACGACGCGGCGCAGGCCCTGGAAGAGAAAAACGATTACAAAAATGCACTTGTCTATTCTAAAGAGGCATTGATGATCGCGAAAGCGGGAAATGTGAAACAGGCCATCATGGCCGAATATGATCTGCTTGCCACTCTATACAAAGACCTCAATAACATCGATAGTGCATTTATCTATCAGAAAAAATTCGTTACCCTAAAGGACTCCCTTAAGAACAGCCAGTTCCTCTGGCGATTGAACAACTATAAGATGCAGTCCGACTACGCCAGAAAGGTCAACCAGATATCCGCCCTCGATCAGGAGAATCGCCTGAAGGAAGAAAATCTTAAGCGGGAGACTTATACGAAATGGGTACTCGTCGCATGTTGCCTTACGCTGCTGGCCCTGGGCTATTTTCTGTACAGGACCCTGACACTAAAAAGGAAAAATGAAAAACTGGCGTTCGTCCAAAAGACCACAGAACTCGAAATGAAGGTCCTTCGCACCCAGATGAACCCGCATTTCATTTTCAATTCACTCAATTCCATCAACAAGTTCATCCTTGAAAGTGAAAGATTGAAAGCTTCGGAATACCTTGGAAAATTTTCTAAACTCATGCGGATGATCCTTCAAAATTCGCAGGTTCCCCTCATCCCGCTGGAAACCGAGCTCCAATCCCTGAGACTTTACCTTGAATTGGAAGCGGTACGATTCAATTATTATTTTGACTATAAGATATCTGTACCGCCGGACCTGGAGGTGGCATCGCTGAAAATACCGCCTCTGCTTATCCAGCCCTATGCAGAAAATGCGATATGGCATGGGCTGATGCAGAAATCGTCGAAAGGCAAATTGGACATCGAGGTCACCAGCGAAGACAATCATGTTTACATCAAGATCTGCGATGATGGGATTGGACGGGCAAACTCGGCAAAAATGCAGAGAACGTCCGATGGGATCCACAAATCCATGGGCCTTCAAATGACTGCGGAGAGGATAGCGCTATTCGACCGCCTCACCGGGGAAGGTTCATTGGTGAGTATACTCGATCTCGTGGATAGCAATGGCGATCCCGCCGGTACGGAAGTAACGATAAAAATCCCTTTAATCTATGATTAGGTCTATCCTGGTTGACGATGAAGTAAATAGTCTGGATGCGCTGAACATCCTGCTCCATGAATTTTGTCCCCAGGTCGAGGTGGTTGCCCGGTGCGCTTCGCCGCAAATGGCGCTGGAGTCGATCAGAAAGCTTTCCCCGGACCTGTTGTTCCTGGATATTGAAATGCCCGGCTTTAGCGGTTTCGAGCTTTTGGAAAAGCTGGGGCCCATTTCGTTCCAGGTAATTTTTACAACCAGCTATGACCAGTATGGTATAAAGGCCATAAAGTTCAGTGCGCTGGACTATATATTGAAACCCATCGATCCGCAGGAGCTTGTCGCCGCCGTCAACAAATTCCAGGTTCAGAAACATCTTCCGACACCGGCACAGTATGAATACCTGCTCAGCCAGATCCATAACCGGGATCTGCAGCTCCACAAACTGGCGATCCCTACCAACGACGGATACGTGCTGATCTCGGTGGATCAGATAGTCTTTTGCGAAGCGAATGACAATTACACGCATTTCCATCTCAAGGGTGACAAGAATATCGCGGCCTGCAGAACCTTAAAGGAGATCGAGGAGCAGCTGTCCGAATTTTCATTTCTGATAAGGGTACATCATTCCTATCTGGTGAACCTCAACGAAGTTCTGAGATATGTCCGCGGGGAAGGCGGATATCTCGTGATGAATGACGGAACATCTATCAATGTTTCACGCAGCCGCAAAGAGGTGCTCTTAAAAAAACTTCATGGAGAATAACAAGAAATTAAAAAGCGGGTAACAAAGACTCCTGCAGCCTACTCATCCAAAGCCGTAAACTAAATGGTCTATATGCTGATTGCTAAATACTATTAGTAATTGTGTGTTTTAAAAATTATCTTTAGCTAGCATTTCTAAAACTTCAATTCTAACTAAAAAAAGACTGCAGCAATGAAAAATCTAATCATCTTTTTATGCCTTTGCATATTTTCTGTAAGTGGTTACTCACAAGGCTGCATCATTGTCCGCAACGTTTCAGGACTGGGGCAATATAATGTAACCAG
>Ga0105240_10010709_pt1 | contig 12868 bp, 12 predicted proteins | sample KBSC54metaG_FD_80426 | JGI IMG/M metagenome (GOLD analysis project Ga0105240, IMG submission 80426) | Corn rhizosphere microbial communities from Kellogg Biological Station, Michigan, USA - KBS C5-4 metaG | ecosystem: Host-associated > Plants > Roots > Rhizosphere > Soil | place: Michigan, USA... | reverse complement strand
GGGCAACCTCGTCCACCTCCACACCGAGCCGCCGACCCCAGGCAACGTCCTGGACTTCATCGCCCACGACATGGCGGCGCAGACCTCCCTCGACACGGAGATCCTCGCTCCTCGCAGCGACGAGTTCGTGAAGTCGCAGCGGAAGAAGGACCCCGACCGGCGCGATCGCCGCGACGCCGGCAAGGCCCGCGAGGTCGCCGCAGCCCCCAATCCCCGCCGTCGCGACGAGCTCGTCGCAACCGGCACCTACGAATGAGGAGAAGCGCAGCCGAACACGACATTCCTCCTGACCTTCCGCGCGCGCATCCCGCGCCGCAGCCGACATCGGAGAACGCCATGAACATGCTCACCACCGTCGCCGCCGCAAGCACTTCCGTCGAGAAGCCCTCGGAGCGTGCGCTCCGCGTTGCCAAGGGGCTCGCCCTCTACGACGCCATCCGCGTGCCCTATGCGCGGCAGGCGGCCCTCGTCGAGGCGCTCGACGAACTGCGCCTCGCCGGGGCGTTCAACACGACCGGCCATCACGACGGCCTCCTCCTGATCGCCCCCTACGGGACGGGCAAGACGGTCGGGCTCGAACAGCTGGTGGCCCACGCCAACCGGAACGACGAGCCGGGCCAGAGGACCGTGGTCCTGACCGAGATGGACACCGACGGCACCACCGGCTCCGTGCCCACTTCGATCCTGCGCTCGCTCGGCGTCCGGCGCCCGGACATCGGGCGGGAGACGGTTCGCTGGGATCGCGCGATCGACGAACTGAAGGAGGCGGGCACGCAGCTCGTCATCTTCGACGAGATCAATCGCGCGTCGCGCCGCGAGATGGCGTCCGGTCCGATCGCCACGGCGATCCGCGAACGTCTGATGGACGCAGGCGTCGCCCCGGTCGCGTTCGTCGGCTCGGCCGACGCGGAGATCGTCTTCAGGAAAGTGCCCGAATTGGTGCAGCGTCTGGTCGCGCCCGTGTCGCTCGAACCGCTCGACTATTTCGACACGGGAGGCAGGGACCGGGAACTGTTCGAAAGCTTCGTCGGCCACCTCGACGGGGCCATCGTCGCGGCCGACATCGTCCCGTGTCTCGCCGGCCTCGAAAAGCCGGCGCTGGCCAAGCCGCTCGCCGAGGCGACCGGGGGCAACCTTCGTGCGATCGTCAAGGTCGTGCGCGAGGCGCTGAAGTCGGTGCTGCGGCGGCGGGGAGAGCGCATCGAGCGTCAGGATCTCGAGTTCGCCGTCGAGGACTGGGCGATGCGGAACTCGATGATCAACTACAATCCGTTCGCCTCGTGAGCGGAATCTTAAACAGCGGGAGCGGCCTTGCGCCGTGGCGGGTGGACAAGTTCCACCCGCCGTTTCCCTACGAATTCGGGGACGCCTACGTGGTGCGGGTCGCCTGCGCGGACCGCAAGGACGGCGCTTTCGCCATCACCCGCCTTGCAGGATGCGAGCACTGGGCAAAGAGCTCCCTGTTCACGTCCCCCGAGGCCGACCTCGCCGTCGTCGCCGACTGCATGCGCGTGCCCGTCGAGGAGCTGCGGACGCGGTGCCTTCCATACGCCGACGAAGAAAAGGAGCACCGGAGCTGGTGGGGCATTTCCCTCTACAAGCGGGAGCTCGAGCTCGACCGTCGGATGTTCTGCCCGACGGGCCTGGTCAGGGCAGCATACACGCGGTCCGAGTGGCAGCTGCGGGCGCTCCCATTCGACGAGGAGACGGCACACGTCCTTACCGACCGCTGCCACAGGTGCGGAGCCATCCAGCGCTTCGGCCGGGCGGCAGGGATCGAGAATTGCGATAGGTGCTTCACCGACCTCAGGCGCGGCACCACCCCCGCGGTGCCGGAGCATCTCCTGTCATCCCTCTCCAATGCGCTCGGGCTGGTGCACCCGGACGCCGAGCGCCGTCGACAGACGCTGGCGATGCTGCCACCGGCGGTCGCCGACCTCGGAAGCTCGGACGCGTTCACGCTGATGCGTCACCTCTCGGTCCTGTCGGATCCCTCGCTGCCCGCCGTCGGCTGGCTCCCCGCGGTCGACATCGACCAGCGGCTTCGGCGCCTGGCCTCGATGGCCGAGGCGTGGACGCTCCTCGCCGGCTGGCCGCACGCGGTCACCGAACTTCTCGACTGCCGCATCGCGAAGTCCATGGTGCGCCACGACGACGGCTTGGGCGGAGCCGCCGTGCGCTTCTTCATGAAGGCATCGCACCCGCGCACGTCCACGAAGGTCGCCCGCCTCATCGAAGGCCTTCGAGCGTCCCTGCGCATAGATCAGCCCAGTGGCCGGGAGCATGCCGAACGGACTCTAACCTTCCAGGCCGCCGCCGCGACGCTCATGGTGTCGACCAACGATCTGACGAGCGTCAGGCGCGAGGGTGTTCTCAAGGTCCGCTTCGGGCTGAAGCATCGACTACCGGTCGCCCTCTACGACCGCGCCGACTGCGAGGAGCTGGGCGCGCTTCATCGAAGCTGCCGCACGCTGAACCGGCTAGCCTGGAGCATTCGCGTCCCGATCTACGCTCTCGAACAGCTGGTCGCGCTGAACCTGCTGCCGCTGGAGCGGCACCCCTTCATCGTCGGGCGGTTCGACGAACCGGTCGCGTCACTCCAGTCAATGCTCGCCTTGACCGAGCGCATCGAGCGCGGAGCGGAGGCCTTGGACGAACCCGGGACGCCGTTCATCCGTGCCCTCTTCGCCGAAGAGGGAGGGATGCGCCCTTGGGGGCCCGCGATCGAGCGGCTTCTGTCCGGCGAAGTCCGCTACGGCTTCGCAGCTGGTTGCCGCCTCGCGTCTCGAATTCTGGTGGCCAAGGCGGACCTGCCGAAATTGCGCGACCTCGCCTTCGATCGTTCACGCCACCCTGGTGTGCCGTTCAGCAGCACGATCTCGCTAGAGAATGCATGCGAGGTCCTCGATCTCAAGTGGGATCCGGCAGTGAAGATCCTGGGTCCGGCGAAAGCCGGCCCGGAAAACTATCCGCTGGACCATGTGGTGGCGATCGCGCGCGAGCACATGAGCGTCATTGAGATCGGGCGCCGCCTGGGGCTCGGGCCGGCCGGGTGGCGCAAGGCAAGAGACTTCGCGACACGGACCGCAATCCCTCCACTTAGCGGATGGACCTATCCCCGCAGGGCGATGGCCAAGGCGCTGGCGTCGCACTTGGAGGCGGCAGGACCCGCATCCGTCGCTATGGAACTCTGACCGGTGGGGCCACCCGCATCAAGCGGGGTTCTACTGACGGCGCCTCAGGCGCGCATCTGGCGAAAGAGAGCCATTCCGGACCAAACCCGCTGCGCACGAAACGGTCGATAAACCAACACTCGGCAATGAGATCTTCGACGAGCGAAACGGCACCGAAGGATGAAATCACTACCATGAGCACGATCGACGCAGTTCGCGAACGACAAGCCCTCCTGCGCGATCGCTACGGGCGCCAGCGCTGGATCGAACTCGTAACCGAGACCGCGGGCGCCGCCTACCGGCTGGCAGGCATGCGCCCAAAGGAGTTCCGGGATGCCGTAGTCGCAGGCGACGGCTCGCCCGGGCGGCTGCGGATCCAGATGAATCGCCGCATCACCAAGCGCTTCCGCCCATTCTTCGCCGCGGTGTGTGGCGGCGGGCTCGTCTATCTGGACGGCATCATCGGAGCGGTCATCAATGCGGGCGGCTTCACCTTCCGGGATGCCGGCTTCATACCGGGCGACCCGGGCGAATGCTACGTCGACCTCCGTCCGGAGCAGCCCTTCCATCCGAGCGTCTTCGGGCCGGCATTGGCCGGCAGCGGCATCCTCTGCCTACTCGGCGATCGGCACGTGCCGCCGATCGTCCGCGCGTGCGATCCAGAGATCGTGGTCGTCTCGGAAGGAGAGGAAGGCGAAGACACCTGGAGCTGGGCCTTCACCCGCGTGGTGTTCCGTTCCCGCTACGAGAGCGTCGTCCGGATGCCGAACCGCATTGCCGACGAACTCGGACTCGAACGGCAGACGGACCTCACCGACGTGCCGTGGCTGCGCGACCTTGGGGTCACCGGTCGTCGCGATACCAGCGAGCGAGTCAACGTCGTGCCGATGCGCGGAGGCAACTTCGCTCCGGCGAAGAGCAGTCCCATCGTCTGGTTCCCGGAGCCACGCCCGCCACTGATTCAAGGGGTGCGATCCTGCAGGATCGTCGGAGACCTCTGAACAGATTTCGGACGGCCCCACGCGCAACTGTGCCCGAACGGGCCGAGGCAGGCGCATAACTCATCGGGGGAAATGGCCGGCCTGGACACCGAGAATTATCAAGACACGCTTAGTTGGCGTCCGCCTTCCATTCCGCCACGACCGAACCGGTCGTCGGGCGCACGTAAGCAATGCGGGTCACTTTCGCTCCAGCGAAGCAGATCTCGTTGCTCCAGTCGGTCGGATCGTCGATCGTCGCCTTGTCGCCCATCGTATGGCACTGCGCGAGACGGCCCGTCTTCAAGTTGACGAGCTGCCCCTCGATCAGCAGCTGCACATCGTTCGCGATCTTCTTGGCTTCGACCGGCTCGAGCTTAAGGCCGACCTCGGCTCTGCTCTTGCTGATGCCAGGCGTGTCGTTTGCGCGAAGCCGCTCGACGAAGTCGTCGTCCACAACGATGGAGTCGGTCCTGCAGCGAAGCACGGATACGTTCCGGCTGGCGCCGAACCCGTTCTGGCCGACATACCCCCTACCGTCCTTGCAGTCGCTGCGGATGTCGATGCGCTCAACGTAGAACGGCTTTCCGCTATAGTCGGGCTGCCGATAATCGTAGGTCCATGGGTTCAGGGTCAGCCAAAGGGTGCCCTCCTTATAGGTCCACATCGGATCATGGCTCCCGAACCCCATGTCGCGCTTTACCGGAAGCGTGATCCTGAATGGAGTCCCCTCTGCCGCAGCCGGTGCCGCCGGCGCAGCGAATGGATCGGAATTGACCGCAAAATGGTCCTTCCTCGCTTGGGCGATCACGCGGTCCAGAGCGGAAGCCGGTCGCGCGACAGGCTTGCGGGCCACCGCGTGATGGACGGCGGCTGCGAACAAGAGTGCAATTAGCATCGAAACATCTCGCCAGGGTTTGTCACCGCCATTCCTTGATGATCTCGCCGGTGGAATGCCGCACGAACGCGACCCGCGTCACCTTCACGCCGGCGTCGCACTGCATCTCCTCCCAGTCGACGGGATCGTCGATCTTCGGCTCGGAACTGTCGTGCTTGCAGCTGAACATCTGCCCCGTCGAAAGGCGGTCTATCGTGCCCTCGACGACCAGGTCCGCGTCGCCCGACACGATCTTCGCCGCGGGGCCCTGTAGGGGGAGCTCGACCCAATAGTCTTGGCCGGGCTGCATGCGCCTGTTCTCGTCCTGCCATGACGGCTGCAGGCCGACCGGTGCGGAGGTGAACGCGACGCCGCCGCGCACGCAGCTCGACACCGTTACGCGGACCTTCGCGCCAAAGGCGTTCTGGCCGACATATCCGGGCTTGCTGTCGCAATGGCTGATCAGGTCCATCTTCGGGACCTTCTCGCCCATGAAGTCGCCCGGCTTGTAGATCTCGACGTCGCCAGGCGAAAAATACAGCAGCAGCCTGCCAGGCTTGAAGGACCAGAGCGCCAGGCGGTCGGGGTCATGCTCCTCGTCCGACGTGAAGCGGTGCACCGACCGGAAAGACCTGCCTGCATATTCCTGACCGATCACCGGTGACGACGCGTCCGCGAACGGATCCGACTTCATCTTGGGCCAGTTGGCGAAGGCCTTTAGGATCAGCTGGCTCACGTCAGGCATCGGGGCCGCTGGCGCGGCACGCGCGACCGGATGCGCCGCAGGTTTGCGGACGACAGTATTGTGGACCGCCGCTGCGGCGGCGAGCGCGATGATCATGTCAAAGTCCCCCTTGGTCGCGACGCTAATGCCTTGGACGGAATTCGCAATTCCCCGGCAGGCCGCCAGGCCTCTCTGGCGGGTGCGACTTTTGCTCACTAAGCGCCGTAGCGGATATGACTTCTGCAAACACCCGCGATACAAAGGTGTTCGGCCGAAGGGCGCGCGGGTGGGACATATTGCCCGCTGTCACTCTTTTCAAAGACTTACGTCAGTTCCGGCCACCAATCTCAGCCTTGGCTGGGCATCACTGTGACCACTTTTGTGACCTCCCGGGAATCCCGGATTCAAGGGCGTTGCGCCCCCTTCCGGTGTGACCTGAAAAGTCAGCTTGTCGGCATAAGGCTGCAAATGCTTGACCGACATGTGCGCGTAACGGCGCACCATCGATTCCGATTTCCAGCCACCCAGCTCCTGCAGCACCCACGTTGGAACGTCGTTCTGCCGAAGCCAGCTCGCCCAGGTGTGCCGCAGATCGTGCCAACGGAAGTTGGTGATCCCGGCCCGCTTGAGCGCCCGCCGCCATGTCTTCGTGTTCACCTGAACCAAGGGCTGGCCCTTGAAGGTGAACACATACTCGCTCTGCGCACCGACCTCTTGCCGTCGCCTGAGAACCCGGACAGCGAGGTCGTTGAGGGGTACCCCCAACGCATCGCCGTTCTTGGTCTCGCCATGCTCGACGGTGACGATACGGCGGACGAGATCGACCTGCTCCCAGGTCAGCCTCTTGATATTGCCCTGCCGCATGCCGGTCGCGAGCGCGAACAGCATCAAATCCTGCTGGTGTTCCGGAAGCTCCTCCAGGAGGCGCTCCACCTGCTCATGGGTCAACCACCGCACGCGGGGCGCCACCTTCCGAGCATAGGTCCTGAACGAAGGAATATTCTCCAGCCATTCCCATTCGCGCATCGCCTTGCGGAATATGGCGCGGATCAACGCGACATAGAGATCCTTGGTGCGATCGCTGCGACGGGCGAGTTGGCGCGAGATGATCCGATCGATCATGTCCCGGCTCACCTGATCGAGCATCCTGCCTCTGAGGTGCTTCGTGAACCATCGGATCCTGCTCACGTCGTCCCGGTAGGACTTCTTGTGGGCCGCCTCCTCAAGCCACCGAAGCGCCGCCTCGTCCCAGCTCCGCCGGGGCTTCAGCTTCAGTCTGGCAAGATCCCACAGCTCGGCCTTCAGCTTGTCATGATATTCTTCGGCCTTCGTCCGGTCGGTCGTTCCAGTAGTGCGTCTAAGGAGCGTTCCGTCTGGTGCTGTGAGCTTGACGTAGTAAATTCCTGCACGTTTCCAGAGTGCCATATTGCCTCCTTTGGAAAGGCACTCGGCTGCATTCGTGCGGCATCAAAATACGCCTGACGGGCGGCCGTCACAAGATCGGCTTCGATGAAGCGCCAGTCGCGCCCGATCTTGGAACCCGGAATGCGGCCGGACTTGGCCCAGCTGCGGATGGTGTTCGGATGCACCTTGAGGAAGGCAGCGGCCTCCGGGGTCGAGAGCAAAATCTCGCTCACCCTATCGCGCCACCGCCGGACCCGAACGCCGCAGCTTCGCGAACTCCCGATCGCTGTCGAGGAAGGCTGCCAGCATCGCCGGGATCAGTTCAGCGACCGGCTCATCGCGACCGTACGTCTGGGCATAGAGCCCCGCATAGTCCGCCAAGGCCTGATTGAGATCGGGCAAGACCGAAATGGTGAGCTTGACCGGAGTGCGGTCGGGCAATTGCGGAAGCTTGAGATCCGGCATGTCACTGCTCCTGCGGGCTCGGTGGTGCGAAGACGAGGTCCTTGTGGACGACCAGGCGAACCGGGGAACCCGGCCGGACTGTGATCGTCGGCTGGATGCCGATGGTGCGTTGCGTGAGGAGGTCGCCGGCGCGCGAGACGCTGTCCTGGGTGGACATCCTGATCGCCTGCACAAGGTCGCTTTGCCCCGACAAGGCGAGCTGCGAGCCGACCCCGAGCAAGGTCGACACAGACACGCCCTTGAGCATTTGCCAGCTATGGAGATCGAGCTTGTCGGTGAGGCCGGCATAGCCGGCGGCATCGGTCGCCGGCACGTTGTCGATCCTGAGCGACCTGCCGTCAGGCAGGATGATGCGCTGCCAGACGATCAGTGCTCGCCTCTGGCCGAATGCCACCACGCTATCGTAACTGCCGATCAGGCGCGCGCCTTGTGGGACCAGCAGGATCTGGCCGGTCGCGCTGTCAAAGGTGTTTTCCGTCACCTGCGCGATCACCAGGCCGGGCAAGTCGGACCGCAATCCCGTGATGAGGCTGGCAGCGATGACGCTGCCCGCGGACAAGGTGTATGGCGACGCCAGGGCCACGGTCGGGTGGGGGTTAACGTCACCATTTGGATCGAGCGCCGCGACAAACGCAGCCTTCCGCCCTTGCGCGTTGGGGTCGCGGTCGGGATCGAGCGCCAGCTGGCCGCCGCTGGGCTCGCTCGGCGCGGAGGTTGCTGAGGATCCCTCTGATGCTGTCGGCAAATCCTGATGTCGCTGGACGAGCAATGCTGAGGACCGGGCCGCTTTGAGATCGGCGACATTGCGCTCTTGCTCGACCGCTCGCTGTTGCGCCGCGGGGAGCGCGGTACCTGTCTCGATCGCCAATTGCTGCTGGCGCTCGAGGATCGGCTTGCCGAGGTCGCCCGGCAGCGGCGGCCCCAAACGTGGCACGTCGCCATAGCTGGCCGGCGCCTTGGCCAGCGTGTCGTCCACCGGGTGGGTTCCGGGCTCCGACAGTTCTTGCGGGGCCTCGATCGCACGACCCAGCCTGGGCTTCAGTGCCAGCGAGGTCACAGCCGTGAGGCTGACCGATCCCGCTGCGGCAAGCGCGACGATCGCCTTGCGCTTGAAGCGGAGCGCACGGGGCGGCCTGGCCCGGATCGCGAGCGATTCCGGATCGAGCTTCGCGGGTGTAGCCGCGGTTGCTTCGGTCACGAACCCCTCCGCGGATCGACCTCGGATACGCGCGTAATCCGGACGACATCCTGGTGCTTGAGGCCGAGCCTCAGCTCCGCGGCGTCGAACAGGCGGTCGACCACGTAATAGCGGCCCTGGACACGGTAATTGACCAGCTCGGTATTGCCCATCGCGTCGACCAGAAAGAGCGGCGGCGCTTCCCCGACGCCGAGGCTCGGCGGGAATTCCACAAAGGTCTGCCGGCCATCGTCGAAAGCGCGCAGCGGCCGCCAGGCCGGCTGGTCTCCGGTGATCGAATAATTGAAGTTCAGCTGATCGGGCTGGAAACCCGGCGCGACCGGTTGTGCGGCGGGCCCACGGACCTGCGCCGCCTTGAACGCGATCAGCGCATCCTGCGGATAGGTCCATGACAATGCGACCATCGCCACGCGGTCAGCGCTGGTCAGTGCCATGTGATAGGTGCGGCGGTCGGTCGTGATGAGGATGTTGGTCGAAAGACCGGCTGCGAACGGCTTCACCAGGACATGCGTACGCTTGGTCTCGCCGCTCCCGCTCGTCGTGTCGCCGATCACCCATCGTGCGGTGTCACCCGCTGCGACCGCGCCAAGCGTTTCGCCCGGCTGCAATGCGATGTCGGTCACCTGGCCGGGTGCCGTGAAGAGATGATAGATCGCACCTTCGGCGAAGGGATAGACCTGGACCGCATTGAACGAGGTCGCCGCCGTCGGCTCGATTGTCGCAGCCCGGTTCGCAATCCGGAGCCGCCATTCGGCGGCCGCCACCTGCGGATGGTGGCAAAGGACTAACCGGGGTGCGTTGGGTGTAACGCTCGCGCGAACTTTTGAAGCGGTCGGAGCCGCGGCGAGACTTGCATTCGCGGTCGCGAGCAAGCTGATCAGAACAAGAGTTTTCATGGCTGGGGCTCCGCTTGCAAGGTTCGGGACTGGAGGGCGTTGGGTTGGGTGCCCGGAACGGATGCGCCGTCGGCGCTCCGCAAAGCCGCGGTGAACGTCGATGGTCGGGCGGATGCAGTGAGGACTGCGCCAGGCTCGATCTCACGGCTCCAGTCGATCGCATCGACATAAAGGCCGAGCGGGTTGCGCCGCAGCACCTCTGCGCTCGCCGGCGGTTTGATCAAAATGGTGAGGATCCCGGTCCAATGGGCGACGCCGGTCTGGGCGCCACGCTCAAAGGAGGTCTCGATCCACTTCACCTGAAAGGACCGGTCGGACGCCCGCACCACGCTCGTGACCTGGACCGACACGGTTCGCTCGCCGACGTGGCCGAACGGATCGGCGGCACGGGCATAATCGCCAAGGAAGACCGCGCCGCGCTTGGTGGTGAAGTCATAGGCGGACAGCCAATTCTGCCGCATCAACACCGGGTCGAGCGAGAGCGAACGGACGTCGCTCACGAACCGGCTCAGGAACCATGCGATCTGGGGATCGGTCGGCACATAATCCGCGTCGCCGCGCGCGACCGCGCGCGGTTCGCCGAGCGCGTTCACCTCGACGACGTACGGCACCACCCGACTCTGCGTGGCCTGCCAGATCAGGGCGGCCGACATAGCGATCGTCAGCCCGAGGCAGCCGAATGCCATCAGCCGCCAGTTGCGCGCCTGGACCCGCGCGGACCCAATACGCTCGTCCCGCAGCTGCCCGGCGCGTTGGAACGGTGTCTCGGGGACGGGCGTGCCCCCGTAGCGTTGCGTTGCTCGTCGGAAGACCATCAGTCGTCCCTTTCGTTGATGTCGGGGGTGGCGCCGTGTCCGCCACGATCTCCCTGCTGGAGAGCGTTGGCCGCGACCTGGCGATGGTGGCGGGCGGCGGCCTCGGACTTGATCGACCGCGCCCACCCCGGCGCGGCGCGGGGGTCGGGTGCCGCATCACCTTTCGCTTCGGTGCCGGTCATCGCCCGCCACGCGGCCGCCTCGCCGGACCGGGCGGCTTCCTTGAGGCCGAAGGATGTGGATAGGTGTGCTCGCGCCGCGCCACCGGCAGCGCGCGCGACGCCGGCCATTCCGGCGCCGGCGCTGGTAGACCCGGCCGCCTCCTGGCTAAGTCCGTAAGCGGTCCGGGCGGCCGAACCCATCGCGGTCCCGGCGCGGACCGCGCCCAGTCCGCCGGTGATGACGCCGCGTGCCGCACCGATTGCGCCGGCGCCGCCGAGCGCCATCAGCCCGCCCGCGCCTACGACGGTGCCAAGGGCGGCACCGGCGCCTAGCTGCGGCGCACCCGAGACCAAGCCAGCGGCGATGCCGGGGCCAAAGATACCCAGGCCGAACAAGGCGAGGCTCGCCAGCACGAGGCTCATCGCCTGGCCGATGTCGGGCTCGTGCCCTTGCAAGGCGGCAGTGAATTGGCTGAAGTAGTTCGAGCCGATGCCGACGATGACCGCGAGCACCATCACCTTGATGCCGGCACTGACGACGCTGCCCAGGACCCGTTCGGCGAGGAAGCTGGTCCGGTTCCAGAAGGCGAAGGGCACGAGGATGAACCCGGCAAGCGAGGTCAACTTGAACTCGAGGATCGTGACGAACATCTGCACCGCGAGGATGAAGAAGGCGATCACGACCAGCAGCCAGGCAACGAGCAGGATGATGATCGTCAGGAAATTGTCGAAGAAGCTGGTGAAGCCCATCAACTGGCTCGCCTGCTGAAGCAGCGGCCAGGCGGCCGAAAAGCCGGTGCCGGCGAGACGCCCCGGCCTGAGCAGGTCCGCAGCCGCCATCGTGCCGCCGCCCGCGGTCAGCCCGGCCTGCGCGAAGGACCGGAAGATGATCCCGGCGAGCGTCGAGAAGCTGTTGAGGATGTAGGCGAAGGCCCCGATGTAGAGCACCTTGCGGATCAGCCGGCCGAGGACATTGTCCTCGCCTCCCAGCCCCCAGAATAGTCCAGCCAGCGTGATGTCGAGCGCGATCAGGGTCCGGCTCAGGAACGCCACATCGCCACCCAGCAGGCCGAACCCACTGTCGATGTAGGTGATGAACGCCTGCAGGAACTGATCGATGATGCTGAGATCGTTCATCGCTGGGCATGTCCCGGTCGGTGGAAAGGGTGCCGCGGAGCGCATCGGGGGAGTGGCGACGCGCTCCGCGGCGGCGACGGCGGAGAGGAGGGGACGCCGGAGCTGGTCCGGCGCGCCTAGTGGGGCGTGTAGGCGGTGCCGGTTCCCAGGAACTTGGCTGTGACGGACTGCGCGTCGGTCCGCGCCTGGGTACGGTTGGCGCGGTCGATCGCGTCCGCCCGGAACTGCGCCGCCATCAGTGTCTGCAGCTGGAACTGCTGCTTCGCGACCAAAGCGAGCAGCTGGTTGGTCGCCTGCTGTGCCTGCAGCCCGCCTTCGGCGCCCTGGCTTCGCGCCACGATCCCGGTGAGCGTCGTCTGGTCGGCCGCGATATTCTCGACCACCTGAGCCTGGACCGTCATCGTCTGCTTGAAGGCGCTAAGTGAGGTGTCGAACCGTGCGCGCGCATCGGCGGCATGCTGGCCATTGGTCAGAAGCTGGTTGAAGCTCGTCGGGAAGAGCGCGCGGAACTGCTGGTCGAGGGTCGAAACCCGGACTTGCAGCCGCTGCGCCTGCCCCATCAGCTGGTCGATCTGTTGCAGCGTCTGGGTGATCGCCTGCAATTCGGGGAAGCTGATCGTGCTGAGGTTCCTGGCCTGGTTGATGAGGCTCTGCGCCTGATTTTGCAGCATCCTGATCTGGTTGTTGATCTGCTGCAGCGTCCGCGCGGCGGTCAGCACGTTCTGGCTGTAGTTGGACGGATCGAACACCGTGAACTGGGCGTGCGCCGGCGCGATCGTCGCTGGCATGCCTACGATCGTCGCGGTCGCCGTGAGGGCGAAGGCGGTCAACAGGCGCATTCTGAAAGGGCGCAGGCGGGTCATTGGGCATCTCCGGACTGGGAAGTTGGGGCGGTGGGAAAATTGGCGAGCAGGTCGGCAGCCCAGCCAAGACCGGCGTCGCGCAGCAGGCTGGCCGCGACGGTCTCGGGGCCATCAGCCGCGAGGATGGCGTCGATCCTTTTCTGGCTGGCGGGGTCCGAGGTGGCGCAGAAGGCGCGCG
>Ga0105240_10010706_pt1 | contig 12871 bp, 9 predicted proteins | sample KBSC54metaG_FD_80426 | JGI IMG/M metagenome (GOLD analysis project Ga0105240, IMG submission 80426) | Corn rhizosphere microbial communities from Kellogg Biological Station, Michigan, USA - KBS C5-4 metaG | ecosystem: Host-associated > Plants > Roots > Rhizosphere > Soil | place: Michigan, USA... | reverse complement strand
GTTTGGCGTCACATAGTTGTAACTCCGCGAGCGCCTGAAGGTCAACGTCGCGGCGGCGCACGAGGGGGCAGGTGGCCCGCTCGAGGCTCGGAGAAGTGCAATATGTTAAGTCACTATCCCGCCGCGGATCTGCCGCGCTGGTGCGTCGCCCGCCGGTGCGCACTGAGGGAGGGGCTTGGCCGGACCGCGAGCACCAGCGCGACTGCCTCGACCCCTCCAGCAGCACCTGCCCTTTACGCCTGGACCCCCAATTTGCTCTGCAGATGCCGCGCCAGCTCGGCAATAGTCGGGTAGTCGAACAGCTCCGTCAGATCCACCAGCCCGGGGTACTCGTGATCGATCCGCTCGTGGATCTCGATCAGCTTGAGCGAGCTTGCGCCGATCTCGAACAGATTGTCATTGACGCCGATGCGCTTACCTTCGAGCGCGGTATCGCAGATGGTTTTGAGCTTGTCCTCGATCTCACTCAGCGAGCCGGTTTCCTGTGTGCCACCGCGCTCGGTGGCACGCAGAGCCGCCAGTTGCTCGAGCTCGGCATCGAACTCTCCGTCGAGAAGCTGCAGCTCGAGGAGATGGCGTTGGATCTTGCCGCTGGTGGTCTTCGGGATGCGCTTCACGGGCACCACGGCACCGACTTCGAGCCCGGTCTGCTCGTTGATGACTCGCGCCGCCTGCGTCGCGATGGGCAGGAATTCCTCCATCCCACCGCGGTGGAGTACGAACAGGATCAACTGCTCGGTCTGGGAGTCGCGTGGCCGTACACCCGCGGCGACCACCTTCCCCAGCTCCAGTCCCGCCACCCGTTGCGCGATGGTCTCGAGGTCGTGCGGGTAGTAGTTTTGGCCGTTGACGAAAATGATTTCCTTCTCACGCCCGGAGATATACAGCTCACCCTGGTGGAACAGGCCGAGATCGCCGGTGCGCACCCAACCGTCGCGAGTGAAGGCCGCCGCATTCGCCTCGGGGTTCTCGAAGTAACCCCGGGTGACGTTGTCGCCTCGCATCTGCACGTGTCCGATGCGATCTTCCGGCAGCGGCTGGTCATTGTCGTCCGTCAAGCGAACCTGACAGTAGGGAATGACTTTGCCTTCCGAAATGAGCTCTACTGCGTCCTTGTCGGTTTTGGCGGCCGGCTCGACCGGGCTGCCGACATTCAAGCGATGGCGGTTGAGAGTCAGCGTGCGCATCGGCGCGCCGACCTCGGGGAAAGTCACTGCCAATGAGGCTTCCGCGAGCCCGTACACCGGAAACATGGCGTTGCGTTTCAACCTCGCCGGCTCCAGCCGTGTCAGGAACTCGTTGCACAGCGCGACGGAGATGGGCTCGGCACCGTTGAAAATGAGCCGCGTAGCCGAGAGGTCGAGACCTTCGACCGGCCGATCGCTCAACACTTTCAGATAGTGTTTGTAGCCGAAGTTGGGTGAGCAAAGGATGGTGGCCCGCACTCGCGAAGCGAAGCTCAGCCACAGAAGCGGCCGCCGCACGAACAGCTCGGTCGGCATCAGGTGCGCGTGCACCTGCTTGGAGAACATGATGATGTGGAACCCGATGAGTCCCATATCGTGCGTGAGCGGCATCCAGGAGAGGCTTACATCATCCTCCGTCAGCTGCGCCGCCTGACTGACTCCATTGCAGTTCGCGATGACATTGCTGTGAGTGAGTACCACTCCCTTCGGCTCGCTCGTGGAGCCGGAGGAGAACTGGATGAAAGCGGTATCGTCCGGCTTGGCCTCGTAGATCTTGCCGGGGCGGGAGATGTCATCCAGGTCATCGACCAGAAATGCCCGTGAGCGCAGGCCTTGGTACAACTCCGCCGCACCGTGTTGCGCGGCGAAGGTGCCGATGCGATCGAGTGAGCGCCGCTCCGTATAGATGAAAGGATTACCGAGCTTGCGGGCCACTCTGAGCAGCTTGTGACGATGCTCGTCGCTGATTCCCAAGGCGATGGGAACCGGGATGATGCCGCCGATGATCGCCGCCCAGAACGCATCGATGAACTGCTCGTTGTTGCCGAGGAACAGGATGAGCTTGTCGCCGCGCTTGGCGCCGATCCTTTGCAGGTGATACAGGATGCCGAGCGCACGCTCGTGCAGCTCACCGTAAGAGACATCCCGCGAGTCGTTCTCGCCTTCGAGGTAGGTGACGCTCTTGGCGACGTTGCGGTTGGATTCGAACAGCTCGGTCAGGGTCGTGGGTTTCAACATCAGCGGCGTTCCAGCCTCATGTACAGTGGGTGCAGGGTGCGCAAGTTGATCTGCGCCTCGAGGGCCAGGGGCTTGTCGGGCACATGGATCAGGCGAAAACGGCGCGCCACCTTGTATAGATGCATGAGCATCTCGTAGAGCGCGAAAGTCTCGCCGATACAGTGCCGGGGTCCCGCGGCGAACGGCATGTAGGCGAAGCGCGGGCGCTCGGCTTCATGCTCTGGCGCGAAGCGCTCCGGCCAGAAGCGGTCGGGATCTTTCCAGAAGCGCCCATCCCGGTGCAAGTGATAAAGCGGGAGGAGCACGTTGGCCCGCGCCGGAATGTCGTAGCCGCCGAGCACGTCCGGCTCGATAGTCCGGCGCGAGAGCAACCACCCGGGGGGATAGAGTCGCAGCGCCTCATTGACTACCTGCTGTGTGTACGCAAGCGTCTCGATTTGCGTGAGGCTGGGGTTCGTCATGTCGGGAGCGGCATCGATCTCGGCGTGCAGTCGAGCCTCGACCTCCGGATTCTGCGACAACAGGTACCACGTCCAGTTGAGCCCGCTGGCCGTGGTCTCATGGCCGGCGACCACCAGTGTCATGATCTCGTCGACGAGCTCGCGATCGCTCATTGCGGCGCCCGTTTCCTTGTCACGCACCTCCATGAGCATTCCGACATAGTCGAAGTGTTCCTCCTTTTCCGCGCGCCGCCGCTCGATCAGGCCTGCCACGATTTTGGTCAGCGACCGGAATTTGAACGCAAACTGCAGGTTGCGCTCCTGGTCCTTGGTGACGACTTCGAACGGATTGCCCCCGAGTTGCTCGGACATGCGATCCAGGTCGCGGCCGAAGATGGAGCGCAGCACGATATCGAGCGTGAGCTCGCTCATCTCGTCCGTGATGTTGATCGGCTCGCCGCGCGCGGCAAGCTGGTCCCAGCGCGCCAGGAACTGCTCGTTAGCGGCATCGATCGTCTGGGCAAATCCGGTGATGACGCGCCGATGGAAAAGCGGCTGCATCATGTAGCGCTGGCGCTTCCACAACTCACCCTCGCTCGTCATGAGACCCTTCCCGAGGAGGATCTTGACCCGATCGAGCCCCATGCCTTTGGTATAGTTGCGGTGGTTCGAGACGAGCACGCGTTTCACATCGTCGGGGTGGTGGACCACGTAGATGTGCGTCTTGCGGGCCGGCGAGTAGACCCGATAAGTGTCTCCGTGACGCGCAAATAGCTCGACCATGCGGTCCAGGGAATCGTCCGTGGCGCCGATGTCGAACTGAAGCTCCGCCTCGGGCGGTTGATTGGGGATGGGCTCGGTGGCGGTCATTCGCGTGGACTTGAGGTCAAACGCGGATCTTATCGCACCGGTACCGGCGCGGTCAGGGCCCAAAATGTCCCAGCGGGGTAGGCGTCGCCCTGCGCGCTCGGGGGTCGTGCACACCCGTTTGCGCCTGGCCGGCTTTCAGCGGAAACTGCGCGCCCCCTGAAGCGGATGATTCTCGCGATACGGCTCTCCGACCGGCGCGTAGCGCCGCTAATGGAGCGGGTCGCTTCGACTGGCCGGCATACCGGCCGCAGGAAAGTTGGGCGTAGCCCTGAACATGAATCGCGATCTTCGCAACACCATCTACAGGAAAGTCACGAGCTCCGGTCGCCGGATGACGATGCTCCGCCGTTTGCTTTACCGGCTCGCCGTGCCGGTCGGGTTGGCGATCATCAAGGGATGGCTGCGAACGTGTCGAGTAGTGCGCATCGAGGGCGCTCAACACCTCGACGAGGCGCTTGCCAAGGCTCCCTCCCTGGTGCCGTGCTACTGGCACCAGCACCAGCTGTTCTGTGCGAGGTATCTGCTCGAGCAGCACGCGAAGGGGCTCAGGGTTGGTTGGCTCATCAGTCCCTCCGTGGATGGCGAGATTGGCGCCATGATGGTGCAGCGTCTCGGCGCGGTAGTGATTCGCGGCTCCTCGACACACACCGGAGCCCGCGCGCTGCGAGACTACTACGAGGTGCTCGTCAAGGACGGAGTCTCACCCATCATCACCCCTGACGGGCCGCGCGGTCCGCGCTTCAAGTTCAAGATGGGAGCCATTCTCCTGGCGCAGATGTCAGGTCGGCCGATGCTGCCCATGGCCTATGCCGTCTCGCGCGCCTGGCTGGTGAAGTGGGACAAGTTTGTCATTCCCGTCCCGTTCTCCCGTGTTGCCATTGCCATCGGCCCACCACGTTACGTACCCCGAATTACCGCCGCCGCAGCTGTCGAGGCGCTGCAAGGGGAGATGGAGCAAGAGCTCGAGCGGCTCTACGGAGTCGCGCGGGACGCGTTGAGCAGGCGCTGATGGGCGGCCAATCGGTTCCAACAACCGCACGAGCCGCTGAGCGTCCTCCACTGGTGATGCGTTGTGGCGCCTTTGGGGACATCGTGCTGCTTACCGTTCTTCTGCGCCAGCTGCATTTGCGCTTCGGCAAGCCGGTGGACGTCATTTCCTCCGGCCCTTGGACCCAACCATTGCTCGAGGCGGAGAGTGCCGTCGGGCGGTTGTTTATCATCCGCAGCCGGCGTACGCCTTATTGGCTCAGTATGCAGCAGAGGCGGCTCGTCGCCTGGCTACGTGAGCGCGGGGCGGGCCCAACCTGGTTCTGTGACCGTGGCGAGGGACGTGTTCTGCTGTCGCTTGCGGGCATCCCGGCCGACTACATTTGCGATACCAACGAGTACACATGGGACCCGGGCGACACGTTCGCGGATCGGTATCTGCACCTGGGAAGCTGCAGCCCCAGGGCGTTTGAAGGCCTCTTGCCCCCTGCGAAACCTGGCGTGCCGCGGGCCGCACGGCTCAATGTTTCCCCGGCGGCCCGGCGTGAGCTGGATGCTTGGCTAGCGGAACGCGGATTGACCGGCCGGCAGATCATCATGGTGCATCCGGGCAGTCGTCACATCGCGCGCCGCTGGCTGCGCTCGCGCGTCGGGACCAGCAAATACTGGCCTGAAGAGCATTGGTCCCGAGTCGTGCGGGCGGTGCGGGATCGCTGTCCGGAGCATGTGATTCTCTTCTCCGGCACGCGCGCGGAGTCTCGTTTCAACGCCGATATCATCCGCCGCGCAGGAGTCCGCGAGGCACTCAACATCGCGGATCACTTGTCAGTGCGAGTGCTGCTCGCGCTCCTGGAGCGCGCGCACAGCATGATCGCCGTAGATACCGGGCCCGCGCATGCGGCCGCTGCGCTGGGTTGCCCGACGGTTGCATTGTTCGGAACCGCGAGCCCGGCTCTGTATCGGCCTGGCGGGGCGATGACCCCCGCCATCGCGTTGACCGGCACAGTGGGGGGAGAGCAGAGCATTCTCGGTATCGAGCCGCAGACCGTCGTTGACAGCTGGCAGGAGCTGATGCGGACGTCGGGTCGCCGTTTTTGATTAAGTTAAGTCGCGAACTCGTGATTGAACAGCACGTTAGCTTGTGTTCTTGAAAGAGTGTTGCGAGAATCGAACGTAACTATCGGACTGAAGCGAAATAGTCGGAACTCGCCAAAGGTCCCGGTCAAAGAACACGCCAAGCAAGTCACGCTCATTCGGAGCCAAGTCGGATAGGCTGGAGCGCACAGCCTGCGACTCAAGGGTTTGGGAGGTCATTCGAGACTATGTCGATTCTGCCGCCGGATAAGCCAGCGGAATTCACCGCGTCGGACATCCTTTCGGCAGATGCCTGGAGCGGGAGAGCTTCCAAGCCGGTTCTGGGTATCGACGTGGCGTGCACGAAAATCGCCGTCGATTTCCAGAACATGCGTCGGGAAACGGTGGACGAGTGCGTACGGCGAAATCTGGAGCTGTTGCGCGATGCGACCGCCAGCGATTGCGCTTTCCTGATGGCGTTCAGTCCGACTGATCTGGTCATCCAGGAAGTGCAGCTCGCTCGAGGGGCTTTTGCGCAGTGCCGGCCCGAAGGGCTGCAGGATACCCATCTCGATAGCTTGCCCTGGTTGAAGGGCCGGTTGGATCATCTGCGCCTCTCGGAGCTGCGTGACAGCAGTACGCCGCGTAAAGAGCAGGCGGCCGAAGGTCAGCGCTTCTCGGAGCTCCAGATGGGCTCGGCGTTGCTGGTGGCGATGCGCGTACAGGGAAAGCCCGCCGGGTTTCTGGGCCTCGCCCAGACCATGCCGCGCGGTGCCTGGGACGTGAACCTGCAGCTGCTGATGAAGCTCATTGGCACGAGTCTCGCCACCGGTCTCGAGCGCATCCGCATCGAAACGCGTCTCGCAAAGCTCGAGGAGCGCACCAACCTTTCCCAGCTCGCCGCCAACGACGGTTTGTGGGACTTCGATGTCGAGAGCAACGAGGTCTATTTCTCGCCCCGTTGGAAGGCCATGCTGGGGTACGCGGATGAGGACATGCGTGGCTCGCCCGACTGGCGCAGCCTCGTGCATCCTGACGACCTCTCGCGCGTGCAGGCGGCCATACGCGATCACGTCGCCGGCAAAACACCGATTTTCGAAAGTACCCATCGCATGCGCCATCGCAACGGCGAGTGGCGTTGGGTTGTCAGCCGGGCCACGGCTCGGGTAGACAAGCATGGCCGGCTCTTGCGTCTCGTCGGCGTCGAGCTCGATGTCACCGAGCGCAAGCTGTACGAAGAGGCGCTGTTCCGGGAGAAGGAAAGCGCACAGATCACACTGCAATCCATCGGTGACGGTGTCATCACCACGGATGCCAACTCCACGATCGACTACATCAATCCGGTCGCGGAAGAGTTGACCGGCTGGCGCCTGGAGGATGCGATGGGGCGGCCCGTCGAGGAGATCTTCCGGGCCTTCCACGAGGAAACCTGCGAGCCGCTCGAGAACCCCTTGAGCGTATCAATCCGGCGCATCCGTCCGATCAAGTCGGTGCGGCCCATGTTGCTCATTCGCCGGGATGGCAACGAGTTGTATGTTGAAAGCACGGCCGCGCCCATCAGGGATGGGGCCGGGCACGTCGCGGGCGGCGTCCTGGTGTTCCATGATGTCAGCGAATCGCGCGAGCTCAACCGCCGCCTGTCCTATCACGCCAGCCACGATCTGCTCACCGGGCTCGTCAACCGGCGCGAGTTCGAGAGCCGCCTGGAGCGGGCGCTGAAGAGTGCCAAGGCGCGGGAGGCCTCCTACGCGTTGTGCTATCTCGACATCGACCAGTTCAAGATCGTCAATGACACCTGCGGCCATAGCGCGGGCGATGCTTTGTTGGGCCAGGTCGGCGCGTTGTTGAAATCCAAGGTGCGTTGGCGCGATACCTTGTCGCGTCTCGGTGGCGATGAGTTTGGCATCCTGTTGGAGAGCTGTTCCCTGGATGAGGCGATGCGCACCGCAGAGACGCTGCGCGAGGGCGTGCGCAACTTCCGCTTCACCTGGGAAGACAGGGTCTTTCGGCTCGGCGCCAGTATCGGCGTGGTGCCGATTACCGCCGATAACGAGGATGTCGCCTCGATCCTGTCGGCGGCCGACAGCGCCTGTCAGGCTGCCAAGGAAAGCGGCCGCAATCGCGTGCACAGCTTCGCGGAAAACGACATCGAGCTCATGCGCCGCCGGCGCGAGATGCAGTGGGCCGCGCGGATCAACGCGGCGCTGGAGGAGGGGCGGTTCGAGCTCTTCCGCATGTCCATCCAACCGCTGCAGCGGATGGAAAGCGGCGCGCACTACGAGCTGCTGTTGCGCTTGAAGGATGAGACCGGCCGTATCGTTTCCCCGAACGACTTCATCGCCGCCGCCGAGCGTTACGGCATCACTCCAGCCATCGATCGCTGGGTGATCGAGAACGCCTTCCGTTGGCTGGTGTCCGAGGCGGACGAGCGCGAGAAGCTGTTGATGTGCTCCATCAATCTGTCCGGGCAGAGTCTCGGCGACGACAAGTTCCTGCCGTTCGTGATCGACCAGTTCCATCGCAGCGGGCTGGATGCCAAGAAGATCTGTTTCGAGATCACCGAGACGGCGGCGGTGGCCAGCTTCTCGCAAGCCAACCGCTTCATCCAGGCGCTCAAAGAGCTCGGCTGCAAATTCGCGCTCGATGACTTCGGAACCGGATTGTCCTCGTTCGGCTATCTCAAGCACTTCCCGGTCGATTTCCTCAAGATCGACGGCAGCTTCGTGCGGGAGATCCTGCGCGATCCAATCGATCGCGAGATGGTCCGCTCCATCAATGAGATCGGCCATCTCACGGGCAAGCAGACGATCGCCGAGTTCGCCGAGAACGCCGAGATCATTCAGATGCTCACTAGCCTGGGCGTGGATTATGCGCAGGGCTATGGCATTGCTCAGCCGCAGCGCGTCCTGAAATCCGCGGTCGCCTGAGGCCCGGGGGGTCCGCCCGGACCCTCACTCGAGACCCTTTCGCTCAGTAGCCCTAGCCGCATTTTTGCGGCTGCGCACTAGCACGTAAAGCTACCTTGTGATAAAAAGGTACTGGAAGTTAAAAAGGGGCTGCATGGCGGCTAACGAGAAATTCGGCGGGATTCGCAAAGGACTGCTCGAGTTCGTGATTCTCAAGGTGATCGACGCCGACAAGGTCTACGTCGCGGACATGCTGAAGAAGCTGGCCGGGACGGAGTTCGCGACTCAGGAGGGCACCTTGTATCCCCTCTTGAGCCGGATGCGCCGCGATGGTCTGGTGGACTATGAGTGGAAGGAGTCGGAGGCGGGCCCGCCCCGGAAGTATTACGAGCTGACGCCCAGTGGACGTACCCAACTGGCCGAGCTCGCCGACTATTGGCACGTGATCAATAAAACAATCGAAGAACTAGGGCCGAAGATTTAGGGAAGACAGCCACATGCGCACGGTGATCACCATCAGCTTGAACAGCAAGGCCTATCAACTCGAGGCGGTCGGCTATGAGGCCCTGCGGGCATACCTGCAGGTGGCCGAGCAGCGTCTGGCAGGCAACCCCGATCAGCGGGAGATTCTCGCGGACCTCGAGCAGGCCATTGCCGACAAATGCGGCCGTTATCTGGGCCCATATAAAAACGTGGTGACCTCGGAGGAGATCAACGAGGTGCTGCGGGAGATGGGACCGGTTGAGGGTGGCGCGGAAGAGGGCGCCAGGCAGGCCGCTGGTGGGGGTGGTGTTGGTGACGCCAAAGGTGTTGGTGCCGGGGCCAGCGGCGGTGGCTTTGATGCTGCCGGGAATGCACATGGAGCCGATGCGGCTGGAGCTGATGCTGGCGCGGCTAACTCGGCGGGAAGCGGTGGCGGCGCGAGCGGGCCTGATTACTTCGGCACCGCAGGCGACTGGAATACCTCTGGGACCTCTGGGGGCTACGGGGCGGCGGCAGGCGCTGGCGCCGCGGGTGAAACAAACTCCGGCGGGACCAACACCGGTGGCACCGCAGGCACTGGCGCCAGCGGGAATGCAAACAGCGGCACTGGCGCCGGCGGGCCTACCCCGGGCGAGCCGCTCCGGCGCCTATACCTCATCCGCGAAGGCGCGATGGTGGGTGGTGTCTGCAAGGGATTGGCGGCATATCTCAACATCGACGTATCGATCGTGCGCCTCCTGTTTGTTGTGCTCGTCGTTCTGACGGGTGGCGTCTGGATCCTGGTCTACATCGTCATGATGTTCGTCATTCCGTACGCGCAGACTTCCGAGCAACACGCCGCGGCGCACGGTTGGCGGTTCAACGCGGAAGAGCTCGTGAATCGCGCCAAAGCGCACTACGCGGAGTTTCGCGGCAGTCAGAAAATGCAACGCCGTCAATGGAAGGAGCAGCGCCGGATGTGGAAATTCCAACACAAGCAGTGGCAGGAACAGCAGCGGGCCTGGGAGCGCTGGGGCAGTGCGCAAGGCGCTCCACCGCCGCCGCCGCCTCCGTGGGGACCGGGACAGCAGCCCGCCAACGCCAGCTACTCGTCGCAGGTCCTGCACGGCATCGTGCGCCCGATCACGGAGCTCCTGGGCGCGTTGTTGTTCATCGCGTTCATGATCCTGTTGGTCTCGCTGGTCACCCGGCACAGGATCTTTGGCTGGTGGCTACCGCACGACATTCCGCTGTGGCTGGGCGTCGTGATCCTGGTGGTGTTATATCGAGCGGTCGCCGCGCCATTGCGACAGGCCCGCTATTCGGCTTACTACGGCACGCCTTTCGCGCATGGCTGGGTGGCGCTCTGGGGCACGGTGGTATGGCTCGGGCTCGTGGCGTTCCTCAGCTGGCTCGCCTGGCAACACTGGCCTGACGTGCAGGAGTTTCTTCAGGACATGGCTGACGGATGGCGCCGGCTGATGCAGCAAAGGCCTGACACCTCACCGGCCGGTCCTGAGCGCACGGCCGTCTACTATCTGGCGGCGCTGCCTTCCTGCGCGCTACACAGCTGGACTGGCCGAAAAGTCCAGTCGCATGGAGAGGTCGATGGCGCGGACATGCTTGGTGAGGCTACCGACGGAGATGTAGTCGACCCCGGTCGCGGCGATCTCTTGCACGGTTTCGAGTGACACGCTGCCGGATGCTTCGAGCTTCGCGCCGGCCCCGTGCTTGCGATTCAGCGCCACCGCCGACCGCATGTCGGCGGGACTGAATTCATCGAGCAGGATGACGTCGGGATGTGCCGCGAGCGCCTCTTCGAGCTCCACGAGCGATTCGACTTCCACCTCGATCGGAACTTTCGGCGTCAGCCGGCGCGCGCTGGCGATCGCTCCCGAGATCGATCCGGCGGCCGCGATATGGTTCTCCTTGATGAGCACCATGTCATAGAGCCCGATGCGATGATTCTGCGCGCCACCGCAGAGGACAGCGTACTTCTGTGCGGTACGCAACCCCGGCAATGTTTTCCGCGTGTCGAGGATCTTGCAGCCGGTACCGGCAACGGCGGCGACGAACCGGCGCGCCACCGTGGCAGTCGCCGACAAAAGCTGGAGGAAGTTGAGAGCCGTACGCTCTCCGGTAAGCACCGCGCGAGCCGGGCCTTCGATGGTGAAAATCACCTGATCCGCCAGGATCCGGTCACCATCGCTGGCCGCCCAGCTCAGTTTGATGTTGGAGTCCAGGCCCCGGAAGACTTGCTCCACCCAGGGCCGGCCGCAGAGAACCGCGTCCTCGCGCGTGATAACCCGGCCGCGCACCTGCTGGGTTGCCGGGACCAGTTGGGCGGTAACATCGCCACTGCCAATGTCTTCACGCAAGGCAGCGGCAACCTGGGTGTCGAGATCCGCGGGAATGTCAGGCATGGCGGCAGGGTCTCTCTGATTCGGCGCATTGCGCCGCTAAACGCTAGATTCTAGCGCGCGCCGCGCGCACACGAGCGCAAAGGTCGCCTGAAGGCCCTCACGTCGGTCGCTTCGACCCCGCGCGGGAAAGTTGCGTGCAGCCGCCGGACGAGAAGGCCGGGTGCCCGGGCCTTCTCGGAAAGCCCGGGTCTTCTCGGAAAGAAATATGGCCGCGTTGTGTGCCCTATCGCGTCATTGCCCTATGAAGGGCAATCCGTGGCTCGCCGAGGCCATGCACATGATCATGGGAATCGACAGCACAAAGTTCGTGCGTGAGGCCAGCAGCGCCACGCGACGCGCCTTGGCTTTTTCCTCATCCGTCGCCGGCACGATGCCGAGGATCTTTTTCTGCATGCGCCAGATGATCCCCCACACGTTGAGCAACATGATGGTGCCCAGCCAGGCTCCGATGCCGATGATCAGGTAGTAGTGCGTCGGATCATCCAGGCCGGCGCCGAGCGTAAATGCGCCCACGAACTTGGGCCCGAGTAGCCACGCGCCTCCGATCCATGTTGCGAGCGCCGTCCATCGAAACCAGAACAGGGCGCGCGGTGCGACGTATTTGTTGATTCCCGCGCCACCTGGTCCGCCCTTGTCGGCCGCAGCATCCGCTAACGCAGGCGTCTGGGCCACGTTGAAATAATAGAGCAGACCGATCCAGAAGACGCCCGAGACGATGTGAAACCATCGGGCGAGCCCGAGATGATTGAAATGCGTGCCGCCGATGAGCAGCGCGAGCACGACGGCAATGACAATGCCGAGAATCAGAGAGTGGCGATGATTATTGAGCGGATTCATGCAGTCTCTCCCCTTGTGCGGGCTCACCCGCGCCCCGAAGTCCATTGAGTTCTTGTTCTGACTGCACCGGCGTGGCACAGGCGCGTCTGGAGGATAGGCCAGACCCCTCGTCATTTCAATGCAGCTACGTCCCGGCTAACGCCAAGCGTGGCCGCAGCGCGTGTGAGATCATCCGTGCATGGAGTTGCCAGCTGACGCGTTCCACGAGCGCCAGGAACGTCCCCCCTCTCCCTGTACCAAGGTCTGTACGCTTGACCCACAGGGGTATTGTTCGGGGTGTCTACGTACGGCCGGCGAGATCGGTGAATGGATATCCATGAGCCCCGCCCGGCAATGGCAGCTGATCGCCGAGCTGGCAAAGCGTCGCCAGATCCGAGGTCTTTGACTTGAAGGCGCCCCGCCCCTATATACGTACCGGCTTCGCGCGTGCAGCGCGAGAAACCGGTAAAATTCCCCGCGCGTAGCGCGCACCAGGAGCCCAGATGGACGTCGTCGAGAAGATCAAAGCCGAGCTCAATTCAGCCCCCGTGGTGCTCTTCATGAAGGGCACGCCCGACTTCCCGCAGTGCGGCTTCTCGGCGCAGACCGTGCAGGCCTTGCGGGCCGTGGGTGCCGAGTTCAAGCACATCAATATCTTCGAGGAGCCCGAGTTGCGTGAGGCTCTGAAG
>Ga0105240_10010705_pt1 | contig 12871 bp, 12 predicted proteins | sample KBSC54metaG_FD_80426 | JGI IMG/M metagenome (GOLD analysis project Ga0105240, IMG submission 80426) | Corn rhizosphere microbial communities from Kellogg Biological Station, Michigan, USA - KBS C5-4 metaG | ecosystem: Host-associated > Plants > Roots > Rhizosphere > Soil | place: Michigan, USA... | reverse complement strand
TGAAGAATATCCAGTCGACCTTCGAGAGGATCGACCGGGCGCGCGACGGCGGATTCACCAAGGCAGAGTTGCAGGACTTCCGGCTGAGGCTGGAACGGGAGAGGGCCGCTGCCGCGCGTCAACGGGCCGATTCCGAGTTCGCAAAGCTGGATGTGAACAGGAACGGCCGCCTCAGCCGAGCGGAATTCATGGCCGCGGCGCCGGCAATGCCGGCCAACTTGCCGGACGGCAGGAGCCTCTTCGCCGAATTCGACCGGAATCGCGACGGAAGGATCAGCCCGCAGGAGTTTCTCGCGCCATTTCTCGCCAATTTCGACGCGATCGACCGAAACCATGACCAGGTACTGAGCCCTGTGGAACTGGAACGCGCGCCTGCGAATTCGCACTAGGCCGCGCGCGCCTCAAGAATGCGGCGAGGTCGAGCGGGCTTGCCTTGCCGGTCCCCATGTGTTCGAGCGGTTGCGGGTATCCGCGGCGCGCCCGATTGGAGTTGGCCGATGTATCACTCGCGGATAAGCCAGGATCCGGGCGGGCCGCCCGAGCGCCCGCGTCTGACCGTCCGCCACTGGATCATTGTCGCGGGCGCGCTCGCCGCGGCGCTCGTCGGCTCATTCGCGATAGTCTTGCTGATTGGAGCTTTGATCTCCTGAGCGGTCGACTTCAGGGGTCCGAGTGAAAAGGCGACAAGGCCAGGGGCTTTGGCCGGAGCGCGCCTGATCAGCCCAATCATCGACGAGGCGCATGCGAAGGCAATCGATTCACCGGGCGGTCGAACAGCGCGATCAGCGCCGGAGCAACGGAGCCGCTGAGCCAGAAATTTCATCGGCTTCGGCAAGCTGGAATATCTGCTCGAGTTCGTTCAACCCGCAATCGATGGACTGCCGCACCCGAGTCGTAACCGGCTCGGCTGCATAGATTTTCTCAAACCCCTCCGAAGCGTCGCGGGATGCAAGCAAGCGCTCCTCCTGTGCCGGAAGTGCAAGACGAACGAGGATCCCCAGAACTTCGCGTTGAGCCAGGGTCCGCGCCAGGAGATCGTCCATTCGGCCATCATTGCTCGCCACATCGTTTCTCCCAAGGTCAGCCTCGGCGCGACCGAGGGTTCAACACCGCACTCAGGCTGCGGTTTCGCGGCGGGGCGAGGGCGGGGACAATTGGGAAACCGCTGCGGAAGGCCGCAATCCGAGTCCGGTGGAGGGTCGGCATGTTCGTCTCGAACGCTCATCGGGGCTTGCGGCGGCGCAAATGGCGGTTTGGCTCTCCGCGCCCACCTTTTGTGCTTTCTTCCGCTGCTCCTTTTGGTGCAGTCTCGCTCTCCATGACGCACCTCGCTTCCTTTCTCGACAAATTCGAGGAACATTTCGGGAGCGGCTGGACGAGGGCGCTGCTGGTCCTGATCGGACTTTCCGGAGTGAGCGCCTGCGGCCTCGTGCTCTGGTTCGCACTGCTGGGACCGCTGCTCGAGACGATCCTTGGCGCCGGATCGAGTCCGTCGACCAGGGCAGAGGAGGTGGCCAAGGTCATCGCCTTCCTGATGATCGCGATGCTCGGCCTCGGCTTTGGAGCCACTGTCGCGGCGAAATATCTCGAGTCGGCGATCAAGGCGCACCTGCTCCAGCAGGTTCGGGACGCGAAGAGGGCCGTCGTGGAATCTGAGAAGCAGCTGGCCTTCACCGAGGCCAAGCTCGCCATGAGCGAGCATCGGACGGCGACGGCCGAGGACTGCCTTGAACATGTCTTGGCCAAGGCCCTCGAGAGCAAGATGCTGACGCAAGGCCAGATAAGGAAATTGAGAAGATCCGCGGCCGAGCACCAGGCTCGGGGAACGTCCTGAGGAAGGCGGGCAGGCCGTCCGGCGTCAACCGGCCTCGTGCTGGGCGACTCGCCTGCGCAGATATTCCGCATATTCCGTTCGGCCGAGCATCGCCGTCCGTTCGAGGACCTGATCGGGACTAAGATAGCCAAGCTCGAGCGCGATCTCCTCGAGACACATGATTTTGAGGCCCTGCCGTTTCTCGATCGTGCGGACGAACGAGCCGGCGTCATGGAGGCTCTCGTGCGTGCCGGTGTCGAGCCAGGCGAAGCCGCGGCCGAGGCGTTCGACCCGAAGCTCGCCGAGCTCGAGATAAGCGCGGTTGACGTCCGTGATCTCGAGTTCGCCGCGCGCCGACGGCTTGAGACCCGCCGCGATGTCGACGACCCGGTTGTCGTAGAAATAAAGCCCTGTAACCGCCCAATTCGATTTTGGATCGGCCGGCTTTTCCTCGATCGAGAGACCTTTCCCCGTCGCTGCGTCGAATTCGATGACTCCGTAGCGTTCGGGATCGTCGACCCAGTAGGCGAAGATGGTCGCACCTGTGGTCTGCGCGGAAGCCTTTCGGACATGCTCGACGAGGTGGGCGCCGTAGAAGATATTGTCGCCGAGAATAAGCGCGACGGGCGAATTGCCGACGAATTCGCGCCCGACGATGAATGCGTCCGCAAGTCCTCGAGGCTCACCCTGCTCGGCGTAGGAAAAGCTCAGGCCGAAGGCGCTCCCGTCGCCGAGGAGCGCGGCGAAGCGCGGCAGGTCGGCCGGCGTCGAAATGATCAGAATGTCCCTGATTCCGGCGAGCATCAGCACTCCAAGCGGATAATAGATCATCGGCTTGTCGAACACCGGGAGCATCTGCTTCGAGACGGCCAAAGTGGCCGGATAGAGCCGAGTGCCGCTTCCCCCGGCCAGAATTATTCCCTTCATCTCGTGAACCTCAGGAAGCCTTGCGGACCGTCCGGATGCTGCGCTGGCGGACTATCGGTTAGGGCGGCCCCCTGGCGACTTGCCACGTCGGTCAGTCCTCGTGACCCGAGCGCCACATCGCTCCGACCAGCGGCTCCAGCATATATTGGAGCGCGGTGCGTTTCCGCACCGTCAGCACGACCTCGGCCGGCAGGCCCGGGCGGAGCTGGCCCTTGCCGAGCGCAGCTTGGACGCGCTTCATCTCGGCCGGGGGAACCACCACCTCGGCCCGGAAATAGGAACGGCCGCTCTTCTCGTCGGTGAAGCTGTCCGCGGACACCGTCCTGACCCGGCCAGTGAACAACGGCAGCGAGCGGTCGTGGACGCTCACGAACCGGACCTGTGCCGACTGTCCCTCATAGGCGTCGTCGGCGTCACTCGGCTGCAACTGCGCCTGGATAACCAGTTCGCGCCCGTCGGGAACGATTTCCATGAGCGTTTGGCCGGGCGTGACAACGCCACCGACCGTTGAGACGGTAAGGCCCACCACGGTTCCCGCCACGGGCGCTCGAACGAGCGAATGCTCGAGCTGTTCGCGGGTCGCAACCAGTTTCGGGAGTACGTCCGAAATCTTCGTTTGAGCGTCCTTGAGATCGGACTCGATCTGTTCCAGCCGGTCGCGCGCAACGCTCAGCGACTGCATCCGCATTTCACCCATTCCGTCACCGGCCCGCGCATATTCCGCCTTCATGGCCGCTTCCTGGCCCTCGAGATCGGCCTCCTGCCGTTCCAGCTCGCGGACTCGGTTCATCGACGCAAATCCCTTCGCGGCGATGCTCTTCAGGCCCACGAGCTCTTCGTCCAGCAGCTTCCGCTGGGCGACGAGAGCCTGGCGCTGCTGCGCATAGCCGGACTGCTGTTGCCAGAGCTGCTGGCCGCGCTGGCCGAGCACCGATTGCTGCGCCGAGAGCGCTGAATAGCGAGCGCGCATTTCCGAGCGCTGCATCTCCATGACCTGGTCAGCGATCTGCTGGTCGGCCGGGCTGAGTGAAGCAAATTCGGGAGGCGCCGCAAAATCCTTCTGGCCGCTCCGCTCGGCGAGCAGCCGGGCCCGCTCGGCAAGGGCGAGGAGATAGTCGCTCGTCAGCGAGCGCTCCGAAGCCTGGAGCTCGGGCGCGGACAATTCGATCAGCACCTGGCCCTTGGACACGTGCTGGCCCTCGCGCACGTCGATCGCGGTGATCACTCCGCCGTCCTGATGCTGGACTGTCTGGCGATTTCCGGAAACGGCGATGGTGCCCTGCGCCGTCACTCCGGCATCGAGCGGAATTAAAGCGGCCCAGCCCAGGAAAAGGACGAAGAAGATCGCCGCAACGATCGCTCCGGCGCGGATTTCATTCGTCGGATTTCCGACTTCGTCCGGGATCGGCGAGGCGAGCGCAACTGTCGTGTTCACGCGGCATCCTCCGACGTCTTTGGACCGCTCAGCCGGGCAACGATCTCTGCTGCCGCTCCAATCATCTTCGAACGTCCTTCCTCGAGCACGAGCAGCCGATCGGCGATATCGAGCAGCCCGCGGCGATGAGCGATGACCAGAATTGCCGCCCGCCGGGCGCGGGCCGTGACCAGCGCGTTGAGCAGGGCCGCTTCGCCTTCCTGGTCGAGAAAAGCATTGGGCTCGTCGAGGATGAGCAGCGCCGGGTCGCCGTACAGCGCCCGGGCCAGCGCAACCCGCTGGGATTGTCCGGCGGACAGGCCCGATCCCATGAGCCCCAACGGCGTGTCGTAGGCCTGCGGCAGCTGAAGAACGAGCTCGTGAATTCCCGCCTGCTTCGCGGCTCGGACGACCGCCTCATCGACGTGCGCGGCGTCGTCGGGACCAGCGGGACGAGCGAATCGCGAGATATTCTGCTTGATCGTCCCTTCGAACAGCGACGGCTCCTGCGGGATGTAGCCGATATGCCGTCCGAGCGTATCCTGCTGCCAGTCGGTGAGACGGGCGCCGTCGATCCGAACCGAGCCGATGGTCGGTTGCAACGCGCCGGCCGCGATCTTGCCGAGGGTGGTCTTGCCGGACCCGCTCGGCCCGACGACGCCGAGGATCTTGCCAGGTTCCACCCGCAAGCTCATTCCGAGGAGAATCGGCCGGCCGTCGCGTCCGCGAAAGCCGACGTCCTCGAGCTCGAGCAGCCCGGACGGAGCTGGAAGCGCGGTATACGTCCTTGGCTGCGGAGCTGTCTCGAGGACTCGCGCAAGCCTGCGCACGGCGGCCCTCGACGAGGCGAGCGCCGACCATGCCCCGATGATGCTCTCGATCGGCTGGAGCGCCCGGCTGAGCAGGACCGAAGATGCGATGATTGCGCCGGCCGAAATGTCGCCTGCGATCGCAAGCAAGGCTCCAAGGCCCAGGGCCGCGGACTGGACGAACAGCCGGAAAAAGCGGCTGGTGGCAGTCAGCCTGCTTCCGGCAAACTGCGCGTGGAGCGTATTGATGAGCGCATTGCGCCGATGATCGAGCTGGCGGAGCACCACCGTCTCGACCATTCCGAGCGCCTTGATCGTGCTTCCGTGGACCGCCGCCGCCTGCTGGGCGTTATGCGCTGCCGCCATCCACGTGCTTGCGACCTCCATCCGCGCCTGCGTCGATCGCTGATTCAGCCACGCCAGTCCGACCAGGAGGGCCGCAGCGACAACGGAAAGCAGTCCGATCCAGAAGTGGAGCAGGAAGGCGGCAAGCAGAAACACGGGACTCCAGGGTGCGTCGAACATGGCCGCGATGACGGGCGTTCCGACCGCGCTGCGAATCGTGTCGAAATCCCGCATCGCCTGACCGGCGGCGACCGAATCTGTTCCCATCGTCTGACGCAGAATCTCGGGGGCGAGCAATGCATCGAGCTTCTGGCTCGCACGGAGCAGAAGGCGGTTGCGAAGCATGTCGAGCATCGCAAGCGCGCCGAGCGCAAGAACCAGCGCCAGAGTGACAAACAGCAGAGTGAGCTTGCCCCCCGTTGGCACGATCCGGTCATAGACCTGAAGCATGTAAATGGTCGGGGCGAGATAGAGGATGTTGATGAGCAGGCTGAAGACTGCAGCAGCCACGAAGTGCTGCTTGCACTTGCGCAGCGCGCCGGCAAACGCCTCGGGAATCTCAACGCCAGCAATTTTCATGCGATCGCCCAATCCCCTAAGCACACCGGACGCGCGACTCCTCGCGCTTGTCCGGCAGTTCTGCCGCTTAGCCCGGAAACTTTTGTAACATGGTTAACGAGGCGCCGAAATGCGCGTTTGAATTTTTCGACTGCCGGCAAGCTCCAGCCGCCGCATCGATCTCCGCGCTCCGGGCTCCAGCGTCAACGGGCGGGTCGGGGCGGCTTGTCAGGTTGGTCCGGACGCCGCCGGGCTCAGACGAATCGAGCCTCCGTCTTGCGGCTCGATGCTTGCCAATCGGAGAGAGTCTGTCTCAGCCATGCCATCAGCGCCCGAGGGTCGGTGGTCGCTCCCGGCGGGTCGGTCCGGCGCGCTGCAGATAATGCATCGCGAAGACCGTCGAGGTCTCGGGCGACATGCACCAGGCCCCGCTTCTCGAACGACTCGCTGATCTCCAGCTGGTGGTTGTCGTAATGCTCGCCGAGCTCGAAAAGCCGCGGCATCACCACAGTCCTGCAGCGTTCGCGCAGAGCGGTGATGAGCGAGCCGGTACCGCCGTGCGAGACAACGATGTCGGCGTCGCGCAGCAGCGCCTGGATCTCGTCGAAAGAGAGGGTTTCGACCGTTTCGAGTCCCGCCGCGTTGGTCCCGCCGGTGCCGACCTGGGCGATGACCCGTTCCGGGATCTCGCCACTGGCCTTGAGCTCGGCGACCGACCGGATCATCCTGTCAAACGGCAGGGTTGCTCCGACGGTCACGAACATCAGCGCCTTCTTGGGCGGCCGCGGGACATCGAGCATGCGCAGCGGGTCGAACACCAAAGCCCTGGGAAAGCGGGCGGCGAGCTTCGCCGATTGCACGATCGAGCGATGGGCCAGCGGTGCTGCGATGCGCATGAACAAAGAGGGTCGGTCGAACCTTGCGAAGCTTTCGATCACGATCAGCTTGGCGCCGTGGAGCCGGGCCCAAAACAACGTTGAGAAGACCGCTCCCGCGCCAGTGCTGATGACGACCTCCGGGCGCTCCTTCCGGATCACCCGATAGCTTTCGCGAAAATTGCGCCAGGCGCAACGCAGCATCTCGAACGGGCGGCCGAGCTTGGCCTGGCCCACGGCCACATGGGTGACGAAGTGAGTTGGGCACTCGCGCGCCAGGGTTTCGCCAAGAGCGGTCGGCTCGGTCACGAAAAAAACGTCATGTTCGGACCATACCGGCTTCAGGTCGAGGAGCTGACGGACGTGGCCGCCGCCCGACGCCGCGAGACAGATACGCATTGCCCAATGGTAGCTTCCGGCTTCGTCCCCGGCAATTCGACCTTCACGGACTGTGCTGAAATAGGTCAGCGGCTCAATCGACGGCTGGTCAACAATTGTTCTTCCCCGCTATTTTACCTGTGATAAGCTTTGCTCGTTCGGCGGGCGGTTAATCCGAATTCTAAGGGGCACATGACCATGCGCAAGATTCTTGTCTGCCTTCTCGGCGCGGCAGCGATGACCTCAATTGCTGGCTGTCATCGCTTCGGGTCCGGCTCGGCGCCTTCGGGCCAGGTGGTCGCGAAAGTTGGAAGCGACGAGATCACGCAGCGGGAGCTGAACGCCGAGCTCAATGGATTCTCCTCGCAGGACGCGGCCATTACGAAGAATGCGGAGGCTGCGGCGATCAACGCCATCGCCAATCGGAAGCTTTTCGCGGATGCCGGGCGCAAGGGCGGCCTTGAGAAGTCCGCTTACTACCAGCTCGCCCGCCAGCGAGCTGACGAGCTTCTGCTGGCTCAGGCCTATGAGCAGCAGATCGTCTCCAAGCTGCCGCAGCCCACGACCGACGAAGCAGAACAATATGTGAAGGATCATCCGAACAATTTTGCCGACCGGAAGATCTTCCTGGTCGACCAGATTCAAATCGCCAAGGACACGGATCCCCAGCTGCTGCGAAAGATCACGCCGTTGCATTCGATGGACGATATCGAGCAGGTGCTTCTGAGCTCGGGCACTGACTATGTCCGCGCGCCGAGCGCGATCGATGCTCGGGCGACGCCGGCGGAGGCGGTCGATCAGATCTTGCGTCTTCCCCCGAACGAGCCGTTCGTGCTGCCGCTCAATGGCGCTCTCACGATCAACCATGTGACCGATTCGAAGGCGGTTCCTTTCACAGGCCCGGCCGCGACCGAGGTCGCCCGCAAGATCATTTTCTCGCAACGGGTGTCCAAGGCGATCGACCAGGCATTGTCGCAGCTTCGCAAGAGCGCGGGCGGAATTCATTACCAGGCGGGCTATGGCCCGTCGCCGTCGCCCCGAAAGCCTGGTGGCAACCAGCCCAAGACACATTGATTCGCCGCCGATGAGCAGCTCCGCGTTGCAGGAGATCAGGATCGGGCTCCTCTGGCACTCCATCAATTCGGGCAACCTGGGGGTCGGAGCGCTCACCGAGAGCAATATATTGCTTGCCCGCCGTGCGCTCGAGAGAGCGGGCCTGACTCCAAGATTCACGACGGTCGGGTTCAGGGACGAGGCGGGATCCTATGCGTCCGTCGAGGAGACGGTGCGGATCGACGGGCGATTCCTCCTCAACCCTGCGGGCTATTGGAGGACGCTGCAAAAGTTCGACTGTCTTCTTGACATCGGCGGGGGCGACAGCTTCTCGGACCTCTACGGACCGAAGCGCTTCGCCTATCTGTGGCTCACAAAGGCGCTCGCGATCGCGCGCAAGAAGCCCCTGCTGCTAAGTCCGCAGACGATCGGGCCCTTCACCGGCAAGCGGTACCGCAAGCTTGCCCGCCGGGTCATGGAAGGTGCCGACGCCATTTTCGCTCGGGATACTCTGTCGATGGCGGCGATCCGCGACATCGCGCCGGGGGCCCGCGCGTTTCAGTCGATCGATGTCGCTTTTGCTCTTCCGTACACGCCGGCCAAACCGGTTCCAGGCAGGTTGCGCGTCGCCGTCAACGTGTCGGGACTGCTGTTCAATCGCGGGCTCGAGCGGGTCGGAAAGCATCGTCTCGGCTATGATTATGCGGCGCTGGCCCGGCGCCTGATCGCCGCGCTCCTCGCGGAGGAGGAGGTGCAGGTCGAGCTCTTCTGCCATGTCAGCGCGCCCGAGCAGCCGGGCGACGACGATTCCGCGGTCGCGGATCAGCTTGTGCGGGAGTTTCCGGCCGTCGTCCGAGTGCCGACCTTTTCGTCGCCGTCAGCAGCGAAATCCTACATTTCGGGCGTCGACTTCGTCATTGCAGGAAGAATGCACGCCTGTATTGCCGCTTATTCCGCGGGCGTGCCGTTCGTCGCCACGGCGTACAGCCGCAAGTTCAGCGGCCTGTTCGGAATGCTCGAATATCCGGCCATTCTTGCGATGGACCGGGACACCGGGTGGGCATTGTCTTTCATCCTTGCCCAGCTCCGCTCGAGGGAGGAGCTGCGAAGTTCCATCCGGCGCGGAAGCAAGCAGATCGAGATGCTCCTCGACCGCTACGAGACATACCTTCAGGCGTTCTTTACGCGCGCTTCGAAGGATCGAAAAGCCGTTCAGGCGCGGTGATCCCGAGCTCATCCAAGCAGGTCCGCCGGGTGCTTTCGGGGGACCTTTGTTCGGGTTGCGGCCTGTGCGCCGGGCTCACCGGTTCGCCGATGACGGTCGAGCCTCCCGGCTTCAATCGGCCGAGCATCAGCGAGCCGGTGCCGCCGCACATCGAACAGGCCATCGCTGAGTCTTGCCCGGGCCTGGTCGTCGCACCCTGGCCCGACGCGCCGAGTTGGAACGAATATTGGGGACCCTATCTGGATCTGCACACCGGGCATGCCGCGGATCCGCGCCTGAGGCACAAGGGGTCTTCGGGAGGATTGTTGTCGGCACTCCTTCTCCATGCGCTCGAGCAGGGCCTGGTGGACGCGGTTGTCGAAGTGGGTCCCGATCCTGCTCGGCCGACCGCCAATCAGATCATCCTGTCCACGTCCAAGTCGGACATCCTCGACGGAGCCGGCTCGCGCTATGCGCCATCCTCGCCACTCCACCAGATCAACGAATTGCTCGAATATGACGGACGGCTCGCCTTCGTCGGGAAACCTTGCGACGTGTCCGCGCTTCGGCTCTACGGCCGGTCGGACCGGCGCGTGGAAGAGCGATTTCCGTTAATCTTGTCTTTCTTCTGCGCCGGGGTTCCAAGCCTCGACCGATCCGATGCGGTCGTGCGCAAGCTCGGCCTTGAACCCCAGAGCCTCAAATCATTCCGCTATCGAGGCGAGGGCTGGCCCGGAGACGCCAAGGCCGTCGGTACGGATGGAGCCGAACGGCGGATGAGCTACGCCGACAGCTGGGGCGGAGAGCTTTCGAAAGAAGTGCAATTCAGGTGCAAGATCTGCCCCGACGCGGTCGGCGGCTCCGCGGATCTCGTGTGCGCGGACGCTTGGTTTGCTGACGAACATGGCTATCCGGCATTCGACGATCTGCCGGGACGGAGCCTGGTCATCGCTCGTTCGCCCGCCGGCGCTCGTCTTCTGCGGGACGCGGTGCGTGCCGGTGCTGTTGAAATCGACTCCGGCAGCGTCGATCCTCGAGCGATCGAGCTCATGCAGCCAGGCCAGACGAAAAAGAAGAGGTCTGTCCTCGCTCGGACCCTGGCGCTACGCGTGCTGGGGCAACCCATTCCAAGCATGCGCGGTCTCGGAATCTTGAAAGCGGCGCTGCGGTCTCGCATTGGCGAAAGCGCGCGCAACTTCCTCGGCATGATCAGGCGGGCTGCGGTGCGAAAGCTGTAACAGTTTGGAACAGCAAGGAGAGTTGTTAAATTTTGGGACACCTGCCAAGTGTAGCAGGCTTGTCAATCCGGAGCCCTATTGATAGCTTAACCCATTGATTTGCAAATGCGCGGGGGGCGCGATTTCGTGGTTTCATCACACGGCCGAGCTCTTCGCCGCGCGATTGCGGTGCCTGCCGTTTTCCTGGCCGGCGCAGCCCATGCTGCGCCGCTGTTCGAGATCACGCCTTCGCTCAGCGCTCGCTATGACTCGAACGTCGCCCGGGCATCGGATGAAATTGCCCAGAAGCGCGGGATCAAGCCCGCGGACTGGCTTCTCAGCCCTTCGATCAACATCCAGCTCGACAAGGCGCTTGGGAGCCAGTCCATCTATTTCAACGGCGACGTCGGTTACGATTTATACGCCCGAAATCATGTCCTCGACCGCGAGCGCATCCTGCTCGACGGCGGTGCGCGCCTGCACTTTTCGCGTTGCGCGGCGACGGCCGACACGAGCCTCGACCTGCACCAGTCCGATCTCTCCGAGATCGTCGACGCCGCCACGGCGAAGAACACTGAGAACGTCCGCAAGATCGCGCTTGATGTTCAGTGCGGCGGCCCGATCGGGATCATCCCATTTGCCGGAGCGTCGCGGACATGGGCCAGCAACAGCTCGAGCGAGCGCAGGTTCGCCGATTATGTCACCGACCAGGGCCAGGGCGGCCTTGCCTTTGCCGGGCCGACATTCGGGGAACTCGCCGTCATCGCCCAGGTGCGGACGACTGACTATCCCGATCGCAACGGGTTTGGGCTGACCAACCATTTTCACGTCTTCAGCATTGGCGGCCGATACACGCGCGACGTGGGCTCCCGCTTGAACGCTTCGATCTCGCTCAGCCGCACCAAAGTCGACACAGCCCCGGGATTTCCAACCTTCACCGGGCTGACGTCAAACCTGAACGTTTCGATGGTCGCTTCGGACAATCTGAAGCTTCAGGCGAACTGGACTCGGTCGGTCGATCCGGTGAGCCTCGGGTTCGGCGACTTCGCGATCGACAGCCGAAGCTCGCTCGACGCCGATTATGGCTTGTCGCCGCTTCTTACGCTGAGCGCCGGGGCGGGCACGGTCCATCGGCAAATCGAAGGCGAAAGTTTCTTTCTCGTTCCCCAGATTCAGCGAGAGCAACGGCTCTTCGCCTACGCGCGGCTCTCCTATGCGCGAAGCGCCCGCACCAATATCAGTCTTGAACTTCGCCACGAACGGCGCCGGGCCAATCCAAGCAGTTTCAATTATGACACCACGAGCGTGGGGCTCGTTGTCCGAATGAAATTCTAGTTTCTTGAGGTGATGTATGCAGAAGCTTGCCAGTTGTTTGCTGTTCGCGCTTAGCGGGGCCTTGATCGCGCCTGGCTCGGCCGCCGCCGCGCAGCCGGCCCGTCCGACGCAGCCGCAGGCCTATATCCTCGGCCCCGGCGACGTGGTTGAAGTCGAAGTGCTCGGACAGGCTGATTTCGGGAAGGCGCGAGTCAAGGTGCAGCCCGACGGCACCATTCCCCTGCCGGTGCTTGGAACGGTCCAGGCCGGCGGCCGAACAGCTCAGCAGCTTGCATCGCTCATCCAGCAAAAGCTGATCGCCGCGCAATATTATACCAATCCGACGGTGAACGTGGATATTGCCTCTTATGCGAGCCGATACGTGATCGTGCTCGGCGATGTGGCCCAGCCAGGCCTGGTTCCGATCGACCGGCCCTATCGCGTTTCGGAAATCCTCGCGCGCGTCGGCGGCCTCAAGGATAATGCGGCGGATTATGTGGTTCTCTCGCCGGTTACCGGCCAGGAGCGCGACATTCCCATCGCCAGCCTGTCAAGGAACGGGCCAGCCAACGATCCCTATGTCAATCCCGACGACAAGCTGTTCGTCCCGGATGCGCAATTATTCTATATCTACGGACAAGTGAACGCGCCCGGTTCATATCCGATCAAGGCCGGCATGACGCTGAGACAAGCGCTCGCCCGCGGCGGCGGACTGACGGCAAGCGGATCCGAGGGCCGCGTGACGGTGTACCGCCATGACCGGAAGATCAAGGTTCCGCTGGATACACCACTCCAGCCGGGTGACGTGATCACGGTCGGGCAGCGTCTGTTCTAAGCGAAGGAACCTTTCAATGAGCCTTTCCCAGTTCCTCGCGATCCTGCTCGCGCGCCGGTGGATGATTATCGGAGCGGTATGCGCGAGTCTCGTTGGCGCCGCGATTGTCATCATGGTGGTGCCGCCGCG
>Ga0105240_10010702_pt1 | contig 12871 bp, 12 predicted proteins | sample KBSC54metaG_FD_80426 | JGI IMG/M metagenome (GOLD analysis project Ga0105240, IMG submission 80426) | Corn rhizosphere microbial communities from Kellogg Biological Station, Michigan, USA - KBS C5-4 metaG | ecosystem: Host-associated > Plants > Roots > Rhizosphere > Soil | place: Michigan, USA... | reverse complement strand
TTCCACTTTTTCCAATGCGGTGCTTAATGCAAAAACTGCTGCTCAGGCTGAGGAATCGTTCTCGAGGTTTGAAGGCGTGTGGAAAGAAGTGCTAGAAATGTTGCAGCGGGACACTCGGTTCAGAGTCTAGCTCCAGTTGCCCGCAGCCATTTTGTCAAAATAGGAAAAAAATCCCCCACCAAAAGAAAAAGCGGCTTAGGACAATAAGTCGCTAAGCCGCTCTGGTACTGGTGGCCCCCCCGTGAGTCGAACACGGCACCAACGGATTATGAGTCCCTATCATTGCATAACTTCGTTTAGCAATACCCCACATTATCAGGTCCGGACTCGGCTTACATAACTATAGCCACTCGATAAATAGCTACTCCGTTGAACCATTGTTGTACTCAAACATATAAACAACATGCGGCAATCTAAACTTACACCGAGTTAGTTTCTGATAGCTAGACTAGGTGGGTCACGACGTTGCGAACGATCATCTGTCCAGCAGCTACTAATATTGCGCTTCATGCATGCCTGATAAATCGAATCGCCAAGTATTCTCCTGGTCTTATTAAGATTCTCAAGAGTAACTCGCTTCCCCATTGAGCTATTGTCTCTCCACTTAAGGAAATAAATTTTTTCGCACTCTTCGACATCTCGCCGATATATAGCAATATCCTCAGGCCGGATTGGTGTAGCAGGGGCAACTTTAGGAATATGTTGCCCAAACTGCCCTAAGAAGGATTTCACGCTAAACGGATTGTTAGGATCGAACTGCAACCCCAATGCGCGGCAAAGTGCTTTATACATCTCTGGAGGTAATCGAGGATCAATCACGAATCCGGCTTTCACCGCAAATTCGAAAGCGATATTGAAATTGACAGCCCCAAACATTAGACAAAATGGCGTTTCATCTATTAAGAAGAATACATCGAACGCGACACGACCATGAACGTATTGAAAGCGGACTCGACTTAGGTCCTTTTCTTTCATGCTGCGATACAAATCCTTCAATCCATCTAAAACCATCTTTTTTCCTCATCTGCTGATTAAGGACGAAGCGTCAGTGCCGTCTTGATATCCCTAATCTGGGCACCCTGAGTCTGCAAAGTACGGCGCATCTGATTGAAGACAGGTTTTTCCTTCGCAATGTCAGAAATGGTCAATATCACCGAAAAAGCGACGCCTTGGTCTGGAAACGCTTGGGATGCTCGAGTCAATGAGTCAACAACCAATTTCCAATTGGATGAATTTCCTGTCCCTCTTTTGAAGTTGCCTGAGTAGCGCTTAATAGGCCACCACTTCGCGCCATTTTCAATGCGTTCTTTCTCGATAACCCCATCCCGATCGACGTCATCATCCAGTCGCCCGATATAACCGACTTTTCCGGTCTTCTTATTTGTATTTTGCTGCCTCAAATAGCCGTCGAGATTGACACGGACATACTCAGCGCCGAAGTTGTCATCGATAAGTGGGGTATAGGCTAAAGTCATCCGCACGCTTCCGTTACATGCTCCCGTCTCGCTAACCAAACTGGACGGCCACGCAAAATCAAAACTTAACGCAGTACGACGGCTCAAGGTACCGTTGAATACCAAGGTAATCTCATAGTCCTCGCAAACCAATATGTCATTTGAATTAGCAGGCAATCCATGCCCAACAAACTGCCGGGCGACCGCTCGCAAAGAATCGCTTGAGAGAGCCTTAGGCATCGTGCAGTAGTGAATTAATAAAGCTCGAAGAGCTTCCCGAGATACACCGCCTTGAATTTTATGATTAATATTTGCCAAGACTTTTGCGACCAATGGCGCCGCATAGCTAGTTCCGCTTCCGGAGATTTTGCTCCCATTCCTCGCAAACGAATAAAGTCCGCTGTCGACAGCGTAGCGCCCGCCTATATGAGCGACATCGGGCTTTTGACCAAGAGCGCAGCCTGGCCCCCGCCTGGAATACTGTGCAGGCACAAGAACATTATCGACATCAGGCGGATTCAAAGCCCCCACAGTTACAGAGTGAACACTCTCGGCAGGCTGAAAAATCCTATCTCGCCCAGGATATTTATATTCCGCAAGCATAGCCAACACATCAAGGGGGTCAGAAGGCCATGGTTTATGAATATGAGGCTCGGCAAGATTACCGGCTGAAATAACGAACATTACGTCATGCTTAATGGCCAGCTCATCGATAAATGCGGCAAAGTAACCATAGGAGTCGTCATTCACAATACTCTCGACGGCTAAACTCATATTGAATATGCGAACGCCACTACGCTTTGCATCAATGATCTCGAAGTCCAGCTGCTCAAGAAAATCTACAAATCCCTTTGGATAATAAGATGAATAACTCCCCGGATCGGTAGGATGCAAGCCCAAATCGAAAACTTGACAAGGATCTTCTTGAAAAACAGCGTGATTGTTTAATTCAGCTGCCGCAACGGCAAGGCCCGCAATAAACGTTCCATGAGAGACATCCTGTTTGTCAGCATCCAAAAAGTCTGATCGACCAACCACCCAAGGATCAAATAATTCGATATCAGAAACACCCGTATCGATTACCCCTACTTTCGCATAACTGGATTCCGCATTGAACTGAGGAGCATTAGCAACAGTCTCCGACTCCACATCCAGCTCAACATCACTCTTATCTAAAATTGGCGGCAGCCCGATACGTCGGACAAGGGCTTGTGCGTCAAGAAAGTCTATTAACTTCTTATGCTCCGCCAAGGTCACTTCAACAGTAAACCTAGCAATCAATAAATCAACAAAATTCCATTTATTTCTCGTGTGAATCAACTCAATAGGTAGATCCAAAGCTCTCAGATTCTGCTCAAATTTCCTTATATACGGCCGCAAGAGCCGGTCACGATCTTCATCATTGGTCGGCAAATTTTTTTCAGTAACAAATAGCTCAATTAGATACCCTCCTCCTGTGCGAGGATCGCTCAACCAATTTGCCGCCTGCTCGATCGTGAATTTACGTTTATCTGGGATTCCGTGAGGCACGATATCTGAAATTGCACCGACTTCACTTCGATATGGACTTGGCTTTGGCTTTGGCCTACCAGTCTGGTTATCTATGCCCCAACGCGTCTCAGGCTCGGCCTTAAGAATAGACTCCTCGATTCTATCGATCAGATTTGGACGCAGCTCAAAAAACATTTCCCCAATTCCGCTTCCGCCCACGCAAGGAATCCTCTTGGAGTCAAATATCTTTTCAATCGGCCTATGGCTCTTAGCCCATGCCTCAGACTGCAGAACAACCTTTACGTATTCGACTGGCGCACTTCGACTTGCGCTGAATTTCTGGCGAACGCTACTTAACTGAGACAAAAGTTTTCTCTGATGGAGAACAAATTCATCATCTCTATCTACGTAAAAATCCTTGTAGTTCTTCCCAGGGGGAGTATCGACATGACCAATGTAATTTTCAGTATTTAAAACGACTTGAACTGGATTATTTGCCATACTCCCCACCCCGAATTAATTTACGTTTCTCAACAAACGGCTAACTGTTGCTTCACCCAAGCTAAATAATTTCGCGATCTCTTTCTGACTGAAAAAATTATTAGTGTTCTTTAAAGCCTTAATAAGATCATCTCTAGGCCCCATGAATAATTTCCGAGCTGGGAAATTTTCCGCATCTGCACTGAGAAGAAAATAATTTTCCAACGACTTCAGCAAATCAAATCCCGCTTCTCGCTCCATAACGGCAGCACGCTTCATCGCGTTGCACAGTGTCTCGATATCCGCACCGCTGAACCCATCAGTAGTCCAAGCTAAAAATTTCAACTCAGCGTCAGAAATATTCAGTGCTGAAATATAGGCTTTAAGAATCTCTAGTCTGCTATCCATATCCGGCTTGGGGACAGCTATTCGCACATCAAACCGCCTCCAAACCGCCGTGTCCAACAAACTCTCGTGATTAGTGATCGCCAAAGTGAATCCTTTCGACGATCTAATATCGAGACACTGCAAAAGAGTATTTACAACACGCTTTATCTCTCCCAGCTCGTGTGGATCATCCCTAACTTTCGCGACCGCATCGAACTCATCAAGAAGAAGAACGCATTTATATCTGTTCGCAAATTCAAATAATGAAGAAATATTTCTAGCTGTAGTGCCAAGAAAAGAGGATATAAGCCCGTCGAGTCTAGCCACCACTAGAGGCAATCCCAACCGATTTGAAATGTAATGAGCAAGCTGGGTTTTACCTGTTCCTGGAGCACCAAAAAGCAAGCAGCTATACGGAGGCCTAATTCCTAATTCAAGTAATGACTGAGCGTTAGACCACTCTTGCAACATCCCCTCAACAGCGTTTTGCAAAGTTTCATTAAACACTGGCAATTGTGCATTTAGTTGCGCAGGGAACTTAATGTCGCAGAGCGGCGCAGCCGTCTCACGATCAACTGGAGGAGACACATTTTCAGCAAGCATCTCGCCCGAGATAAAAGATCTCGACAATACAACTCGACTTGGCTCAATCTTTGCCTCCAACTGAGCAGACTGCAATAGCTTTTCCAACGCAGCAGCCTCATCGACATCGCCCGATTTACGCAACGCGTCAATCAATCTCTTCATATGCCGCAACAATGCAGCAGAAGGCTCCTTCATTGCCGCCCGAGACAACGCCAAAATTATCGAAAAATTCTCCACATAAACTCCCAGAAACCTCAAACAACCATAAAAATTCCGATTTCAAAGGAAATTATTCCAGTAAATCAAACTATATTTCCATTATAAATACAGAATTCCAATTTTACAAACATAATTTCAAAATCCAAGCATAAATTCCAAAAAACAAAATAACTCCATCGCAGGTGGGATAGTACTACTGTATGCGCATACAGTAAACTCGTTTATGCGCGTGCATTTACTGCAAGCTAGCGATGCGATGGCGCGCTTAAACATGCTTGCTTGCCGGCTACGGGGAACGCTTTGCGTTGGTCTACCGACCCGGCCCCTACGGCAAGCATCGGTCGTTCCACGACCGAACGCGGCATGTTTAATAACACTGGATCATGCTGCGCGCACTAAAGGTTCGGCAAAAAGACCGCTAAAAACGGGCAATAATTCAATTGACGAGGTCGGGACCAGGACAATCTTTTAGCTACGGTTTATAGAAAAAATGCGAATGGCTGTTTCGCGCGCAACCGAACTTCGCACTGACAAAGGTGTTTTCTCATCATCAGCAGCATGTGCACCTGATCCATGTTCATAAGGAATTTCAGTCCAGTGAGTCATCCCCAAACCAGGTCGACCGACTTTGTTTGCCTCTACCAAAATACTTTCAATGCGGACATCTGTCACATCGTCAAATCCCCCCTCATATCCATCCACTACGACTCGCTGCTGTGGATCGCATTTTTTCAACAGCTCTATCAGCTCAGAAACGTTCATTTTCGCACCTCGAACACATCAAATTTATGGAACGACGACATATGACCGAAGAGAGGCCTTCGAACTCATCTCATATTTCACCAACCAATCCGCACGGTTTTTCGAAAAATTTATTCTTCATCTTTACGTCGGTTTTTTTAGTTTCGCATGCGAAATCAGAGACAAGACACCCTTGATATTCTGTAGCGGCTCACGAATAAGATACTCAGAGCCGTCATTTTTTTAATCGACGTGAATAAAGTCAGAGTTCATAACGTAACCTCCATCGATGCGATACGTTACGATACGATACGAATGAGATGGTGCGAACGAACTACAAAACTCAAAGCATTTCGCATGCGAAATTGAATTTGAATAACGCGCCAACTCTTCGCTCAAGTCAGAAACGAATACGGCCAACCGAAGTGGGCCGCATCCAAACATCATTTGTCTTGTGTGTGTGGGGGGGGGGGAGACTGTCACCAAATGTAGCACGCCCGCTTATCCTCAAGCGCACGAAAAAGTATATCGTGATACGAAATTGAGCCATAAAACTGGCTCGCTAAATGCCAGTAGCGTCCTCTTTCACCGTAAGAAGAAGCAAGATCTCAGTATCATTTCGAGTAAATTGCTCACCGATTTTAAAACCAAAGAACGTTGTTTTACTCGTGGTTTGATTATTAGCATTCAAGCCACCAATAACATAAACAACGCCAGGGCGCATCATCAGGTCTGCAACTAAATCGCGCTTCAATATTGATGGGTTAGAATTGGGTGAAGGAACGAAGTCACTCACGGTCTCATGAAGACTAACATTGACTACATCACCCCGCACTTTTGGCGTGACCTGAAATGTCACACCAGCGGTAACATTTACAAGCGACTGCAAAGACTGCCCGCTGGCATTGATAGTAATCGGTCCCGGAACCATTACATCTTGGCCAGTCGTAAATACCACTTGCTGCCCGCTACGAGCTAAAACCTTAGGTCTCGAAACCGATCTGAAGTGCGAGTCTTCATCTAGCAGAGAGAGCACTGCACTAAAATCAGGAGTAGCAAACGACAACGTGTTATACGATGCGGAAGATGCTGAGTCCAGCGAGGACAAGGTACTTGCCCCTCCTCTTGTTCCGCTACCCAACGACAACCCCAACTTTGCTCCAAATAATTTTAGCGCAGCAGTAACGGCACTCCCGCTAGAAGCACCAGCTTGATATTCATATAGACCGGCGCTGATTTCGACCTGCTTATACGGGACGTCCAATAGCTGTAGCAAATCACGCACCGCCTTAACTTCATCTGCCGGCCCATAGAAAATCAAAGATTCGACTTCTTTGGAAGTAATAGAAGCGCCGTTGCTTCCAGTGTCTGGAACCTGCTGCACCGGACTCTCACCTTGTGTCGCAGTGGCAGTGACATTAGCTATTCTCCGTTGATGTGCAAAAGATCCTTTTGAATAAGCCACCGTACACTGATCGGCCAATTCCACTGGATCGCGGAACCGCGGCCTAAAAATCAATCGTTCCCAATCTTTCCGATCGTCCTGTTTTCGAATCTTCTTCACAACGTCGTAAGACCCATGGTTCTCCAGTCCAAGTTCCCCACGAGAGATCGCACCCAGAACCATTGACTTTGCCTCTGCGCAAGTCAGCGAATCGGCTTTGATCAGAATTTTTTCCTCCAACTTTGCAGCATCAGGATCGAAGATTAACCCTCTTTTTTCGCATTGCTCGTAGTACAGCAGAATCATCTGCGAAATTGGAAGTGAGTCAGAATAGAGTGAAAAAACGAGCTTCTTATTTGAGGAAGCAGAAAGCTGCAAATTTGGAGGGGATACAGACTTATACCCAGGCAGCGGGTCACTCAACTTCAGGACATCAAGATTGATTTCCCCAAACGCGCATTCTGAGCTCAAGAAAATAAAGAAAAATACAAAAAAACGCCTCATTTTCTCTCCCCAAAAGTAAAGCCGATCATACGTCCATTGAACGCTGCAACTGACTGCCACCCGTCTACAAAACCCGCTTTCACTTTTGTCTGAACGTATCTCCCATCTGATAACTGAAACACTGCAATTGTCTCTCCTACGGACGGCTCTAAAATCGACACCAGACGAACGTCGGAAGGAAGCGGAGGACTGTCCTTCTTCTTTTGATTCGTATTCACGTCTGCTAGGCTGGAGAGATCCGCCTGAACATCCGCCGCTTTTATTTGCGGCTTAGTGGTTCCATCGCCATGGACTCGCGTCAAAAATGAATAGAGCCATTTCCCTCCATAACAAAACAAAGAAAAGCCAACCAGCATCGAAAAAATAAAGAATCGATTTTTAAACAGATTCTGTCGATCATCCGTCCGACTCTCTTGACCATTCGCACCGTCGTACGACTTATAAAGGGGAAATATCTTGCGGTCGTATTTTTGAATTGGCGATGTGGAAACCAAAGATCGCTTTGAAGGCTTGCCCTCATACACCTCCACTCGATATCGAGAGTTAAAGCCGAGAACCTTGAGCTTTTGAAAAACAAGTACAAGTTCACAGACCCCTCTGAGAAAGCGATGTAATGACGAGAAATCCTGAATGATAACGAGAAGATCACAAGCCACTCCGCTGGCCGAAACGTAGTGACGATGCATGCGGAAAAAATTCATATGTTCTGAGGAAAGCTTCTCACTAGCACTCCAATATCGCCAGGCCTCATCAATGACGACAAAATCTCCGGGCTCAACGACTGAAGGACCAGCATCCGCGATCTGCGCAAATATTTCGCCAGGGGCCTTATCCGAAAAGTAGTCAGCTGAAAAGCTTCGCAATTCGCGTTCCGCAGCGACTACCAAACAGGATGCGAGATCAATTCCGAGCTCGTGCAGTTTTCTCAACTCTGGCAAAAGAAGCTGAAAGGCGACTTTCGTAAAAGTCTTTCCATGCGCCAGAACATATTCATCAGCATAGTGTTGAAGTTCACGAATCGGCACAAAATCGGGAACATCAAACTTCAGTCGACTCGGGGCTTCACCAGGGAAAAATCCCGGTTGCGAGACCGCTTCGTTAGCTACGTTAACGACGTCTCCCAACTTGGAGAGCTCAGCTCCTCTTTGCAAAAGATATTCGCGGACCTTCTCGGAGCTAACACCCGCTATGTTCGTAACAACTCTGCGGCCAGCTTTTATTGCCGGAAGAATTCCATTAAGAACAGCCTCATAGGTCTTACCTGATCCCATCACTCCGCTATAGACAGAAATAGCCATCCGTCACCCGATCACCGGCATCCGCCGAATTAAAAATCGATAGCTCAGCGCTGTGATAACAAGCGGTGCGCCAGCACTAAAACACATGAGATCAAGAAAATACCAAGTTCCTGAATCTAAACCAGCAAGCGCGCCAGTCAAGCTCGTAGGGGAAGGTATAAAGGCTCCGAGAAACTCCATCAGGTCTGAAATAATGAAATAGAGTGCAAACATTACGCAGAACTTGACGATGATCTGACTAAAGATGAAGCTCAATACCTGATACAGAGCTGATAGCAAAATTCCGTACATATTTGACCTATGCAGAAAGAACGATCATTGCCGCAACAACCAACCAGGCAACCATTGCGATAGCCGCGATCGAGGAGCGCCATTGCTCAGCAAATACGCACTGCTCTTTTAACTCAATGTTAAAAACATGTCCCGCAATCGCTGGAGATATTGACCAGGTAGGGCAAACTCCAGAATGACTAGGTACTGTCCATGCCGTCCAACCAGACAGTAGCTTTTGAATCGGTTCGAAGACCCGGGTTGGAGCAGAATCAAGCGTTGGCGGAGGGTTCCCAGGGTCCGCCCCAAGATTGACCTGCGAATTGCCTGCTGCAGGATTTGAACTATTCTGGTTTGATGATGATGGTAGGGTGATCGCGGTATCTACCGAGGTCGGCACACTAGAACTCAAAGACGATGTTGCTGGCCACAAATTCGGATTGGAAGATTGATAATCAGAGAAGTTATCTGGTGACACTGGAACGCTGCTAGCGATCGGCAATCCTGGATAGTTCGGCTGTGTGGAAGCATTTTTCCAGAGGCGATTTGCCAGTTCTGCTGCCAGATCAGGACTTAATGGAGCTGACTGAATCGCTGGGGAGAGATTTCCATAGGCAGTAGACAACGATGTCCCCGTTACCTGCACCGGGGCGAAGGGCGTTCCCGTAAAATTAACGGCGACGCAGGCCCCCGATGAAGAGCTAAAGCCTGAACCGCTCGGACATGTCACCCCACCTTTATTGACGCTTGCTTGCGCGTAACCATAGATGGACTTCGTCGCTGAAACATTCGAAATTCCAGATCCAGGTATCGTGAAAGTGTAAGTTGCAGTGTATTGACTAGCGCCTACTTGTTTGAAGCTCGGCGTGCTAAACGTTGCGTTTGGACTGGAGACAATTGTTTGAGCAAAAAAATAGCCTAACGCCTCCTGCGGAGTTCCGAAGTAAACCGAATATCCCGGTGCCAGCCACAACGTGGCACCCAGTTGAACTCCGGGGGAGGCGATAGAAGAAACACTGCTTCCTGGGGGAGCGGTATAGACGTTTCCGTCTTTATCGAAATACCAATACAGACCCGCCCCGATTGCGACGGCAGCAAGAGTATATGGAGCTAGTGCGGCCATAGCGCCAAGCCAAGTTCCTCCAGCACCCGCCCCTGCCGCCAAAGGAATGATTTCAGCGCTAATAGCTCTGATTGTCGTGAGGATGCGAGGATCATTCGCCGCAAATCCTCGAGAAATGAGATTTCTTGTAATGCCTTGTCCCAACGCGGAACTTAGCATACTCGACTGCGTAGGAAGTGCCTGAGCAGATACTTCGGAACGAGACAGACTAACCATAGATACTGCGAAAAAAATCAATCTCATAGAAAATTTCATCATCAAAATCCTCTTGCTCCAGTAACAAATGCCCAGCCACAAAGTACCCCTGCAAAGAATAGCGATAGGTACCAAAAATCTGTGTTCACAACGCCTCCCACCAAAAAGACGAGGGGAGCAATGTCCCCCCGTCCCGATCTATCAGATCTTAGGTTTGAATTTCGACTCGACCAGGCGAGCACCCCACAGGACGACGCCTACGCCGACCAGGAGGCCCACGATTACTAGGCCAGCGGACTGCGCATCGCTCATGCTGATCGATTGAGCCAGTGCAGTTGCCGTGGTAGGGGCAGCGCCGGTATCGGCATACACGCTGGAGGCAACACCAATCGCACCCAGGACAGATGCCAGTCGAGCAGCGTTGATCAATTTCATATAATTTCCTTTCTTGAGAAAAATAAAACAGCTCTACCTACCCCAAAAGGGGCGAAGTAGAACTGAACCCTTGAGTCCGAGCAGCCAGAAGAACACGACTATTCCGAACCCAAATCCAAAAATTCCACCACCTGCAGCCACGTCAAAAGGGAGCGCAATTCCCTCAAAAATCGTCTGCGAACTGGTGAATGGAACGTACGACGAAACGACGTAGGCATTTTGGCCAGGTGGGCACGCAGCTTCTGGCACGGGACCATATACCTGCCCATTTCCACTACCTGGATCTGTCTCAGCACAGACAAGAACTTGCAAGATTTGGCCTGCTGCCATACCGACCACCAAAGTTAGTTATCCGTAGAACGCTCGTAGAATGCGTGGAGAGCGAATCCTTCTCCGCAATGAATTAAGGCGGTCTCCACGGCAGATTCCTCGTCTGGGAATCGTCCCGCTTGATCAAGCCAAGCGGTAAATCCGACGTCGCTGAAATCAGGATAGAGAAACAATGCTGTTTCTTTGTCCTGCACTATGAAGACGCGCCGCATGGTTGAGCCGCTACCTTCTGCTTCGCGATCTCGATAGGACGAAGTTCGATCAGCAACGTCCTTTGAGCCTTGCCGGTAGTTGCAATTTCGAAGGTTGCTTCTCCCGTGAAGGGAAAAGTCAAATGCTTGTATTTGTCGTATTCGGAAGAATTCCCGAATGAATGCTCGATGACAGAAAAGCCCTTTGCGTTACCTTTGGAATCATCCAGTGATGCTTCGACGTAGACCTTGGTGCTGTCATAGCTCGCACCATTCTCCAAAGTACCCTTCGAGGCCTTCATACCCATGACTTTTACTTGTGCGGTGAAACGCATAACATTCCTTTCAGTTTTGATTTAGGCCGGATTTTTTTTCGGATTTCTCTGAAGGCCCTAATTCAGATCCGTTTTGTTCGTTTTCAAAAACATACGTTTTCACTCGATGTCGCGCGTGAAAGCCAGTGAATTCTTCGGGTGCCAATTTCGCAAGCCGTATCGGCCATTGATCTTCATCAGATTGAAGCTCTCTCAGAAGCTCATCTCCGGAATCTGCAAGTCCTCGCAGCACTCTCAGGTACTTTCCAAATTGGACCTTGATGATTCTTTTGGCATCTTCTACGTTGATCTCGGCTCGCTTCTCTCGCGTAGCTAGCCGCTCCGCAAAGCTCTTTTGCAATCTCTCTAGCCACGGGTACTGGCAAAAATATGCTTCCGGCCGTACCAGCACATCTAAGGGCAGAACGGTATCTTTGGATTTCATTTCTAATTCAACTCTCACCCAGGTTGAATTTGGATCCCCTTCAGCTTTACCTTTGTCGTAGCGACGGAGATAGAGATCGCCCGTACGCACACCAACTGCGTCGGTGATGCCTTTTTCTCTGCCCCGCTTGGTATGCACGCATCCAAAAACTTGGTAATGCGGCCAGCAGTCGGGAGTTCCTAGATGTCGTCTTTGGCGTACGAAATCTCCTCGCTGATAGGCCTCTTGGAAGGACTCATGGGTTGGGCCGTTTTCATAAATATCGACTGCCAAGTCAATTCGACTAATCGAAACTCGTCCACCTGCTCGATCGATACGGCAAAGCCAATCATGGAGAAGAGAAGAGGCTTCGTCCGGTGCGTGTAGCCAGCCCTCACCTGAAATGGAAATCAACATCCGATCACTTCTGTGCCCAATACAGAAGATTCCCCACTTTTGACCAATGACATAACTCTCTTTATAGAAATGCATGCCGTAGCCATTTTTGCTACTAATGGCAAAGCGATCTCCGAAAAGCTGAGTCAAGTCATAGGAAACTGCTGCCGCAACATCGTCGTCCGTCAAAATATTTTTGCCGCTACTCAGCAGGTAGGCTCTGACGTCGAGGGTCACTGATAACCAGTCGTGAAAGACGGTTTGTTCTTTCCGGGTCCGCTTTAATAGTTGTTTGAGCTTTCCATCGGAGAGCACCAGTTTGACGTAATCATCATCATGTTCCCCTCTATTAGCTCGGAGGGGTTCAGCCTGTTTGAGCGATTCTTTACGAACGCGGCGCGCAGCCTTCCCGTCCTCGCGCTTCGCGCTGCGGGCGGGAAGCTCCGCTCCGCGTTCGGTGCGATGATTTTCGATAACACGCTTAATCCTGCTCACAACGCAAACTCTTTTTCTGCACAACGACGCTGAATCGCAGCTACATTCACCAAACTGTATTTGCCGATCGAAACCGTCGGCAGATAGCCCTTGTT
>Ga0105240_10010701_pt1 | contig 12872 bp, 10 predicted proteins | sample KBSC54metaG_FD_80426 | JGI IMG/M metagenome (GOLD analysis project Ga0105240, IMG submission 80426) | Corn rhizosphere microbial communities from Kellogg Biological Station, Michigan, USA - KBS C5-4 metaG | ecosystem: Host-associated > Plants > Roots > Rhizosphere > Soil | place: Michigan, USA... | reverse complement strand
CGCAAGTGGTGGTGCTCGGGCGCCTACCATCCCCGCTGTGAGCTGCTCATTGTCATGGGTAAGACCGACCCTTCCGCCGACCGTTGGCGCCAGCAGTCCATGATTCTCGTACCACGCGCAACGCCCGGCATCACCCTGGTGCGGCCGCTCACTGTGTTTGGTTACGGTCATCGGGGTCATGGCGGACACGCCGAGATCGTATTCGACAATGTACGCGTCCCCGCAAGCAATCTCCTGAAGGGGCAGGGATGTGGGTTCGAGATTGCGCAAGGTCGCTTGGGGCCGGGCCGTATTCACCACGCCATGCGCACACTGGGACAGGCGGAAGTCGCGCTCGAGGCGCTCTGCCGCCGGCTGCAGAGCCGGATCGCCTTCGGCAAGCCGATCGTGCAGCACTCCGTGTGGGAAGAGCGCATTGCCGCGGCCCGGTGTGAGATCGAGATGGCGCGGCTGTTGGTGTTGAAAGCTGCCTGGCTGATGGATACTGTCGGCAACAAGGCCGCCCAGGCTGAAATCGCCATGATCAAGGTGGCCGCTCCCAAAGTGGCGGTGAAGGTCATCGACTATGCCATCCAGGCTCACGGCGGAGGCGGTGTCGGCCCGGACTTCGGATTGGCCGAAGCCTACGCCAACGCCCGCATGCTGCGGCTCGCCGATGGGCCCGATGAGGTGCACAATCGGACCATCGCGCGCTTCGAGCTCAAAAAATACCCATGACCAACATGCCGTACCATTCTGGATTTTTGTCGGAAATGTTCCGCATGGACGGACGCGTCGCGCTCGTGACCGGCGGGCATGGCGAGCTCGCCGAGGCGATCGCCGCGACCCTGGCCGACCTGGGATGCGACATCATGCTCGCGGCCAGAAAGGAAGTGGAATGCGCGAAGCTCGCCGAGCGCCTGCGGAATACTTTCGGACGCAGCGTTACGGCATTGAGTTGCAATGTCACCAGCGAGGAGGATGTTATCCGCACCGTCGCCGAGACTCTGCGCGTCCACGGACGCCTCGACGTTCTCGTCAACAACGCGGGGACTTCCTACTGGGGCTTGCCCGAGGAGATTCCGCTGAAAGGGTGGCAAAAGGTGTTGGATGTCAACCTCACCGGTACTTTCCTGTGTTGCAGGGAGGCGGCCCGTGCAATGATCCCGCGAGGGGGCGGCAGCATCATCAATGTTGCCTCCGTGGGCGCATTCATTTCATACACCCCTGAATACGGACAGGTCGTTCCTTACACCACCTCCAAGGCAGCTATCGTGCACCTGACGCAGGATCTTGCGGCGCAGTGGGCCTCCCAGGGCATCCGGGTGAACGCCCTGGCTCCCGGGCAAGTCGAATCCGGTCTGACCTACACCCTGTCGGATGCGCATCGCCAGGGCGTCGTCGACTCGATCCTGCTCCATCGCATCGGCCGACCTGTCGAAGTGGCGGGTGTCGTTGCGACCCTGGCTTCCAACGCCGGGAGTTTCATTACCGGCCAAACCTACCTGGTGGATGGTGGGCAGGCCATCGGGTGATCGACTCATGGGGACGGATCGCAAACAACAGTATTACACCCAGCGCTATTGGCGAGCAGAGGATCTCTGGGAGTCCTTCGCGACCGTGTTTGCCGCGAGCCCGGCAGCGACTGCCCTCATCGAGGGCGAGCGCCGGATCACCTTCCATGAGCTGCGGCAGCAAGGGGAATTGTTTGGCCGCGCCCTGTGGGCTCACGGGCTTCAGCCGGGAGATGTGATTGCGATTCATGGCCGGCATTGCCTGGAGTCGGCTGTTGCGATCGTCGGTTGTGCCTACGCCGGTATTGTCGTGGCCCTGCTGCCTCACATGTTCAGCACCGAGCAGATTGCCGCGATCCTGGATAACTCCGGTGCCAAGGCGCTGGTAGCCCTCGGGGAAGACTCCGAAGTGCATCGTGCCCGGCTCGCTGCCCAGGGACGGCAACTCGTCGCGTTCATTGTTGCGGATGCGGCCGGTACCGGCATCCCCTCGGGTGGCGCCAGCGCTTCGGCCGAGCAAGGCTCGGGCACGGTCGCATGGCGATCGTTCCTGGAGCGCTCGAGCTCAGCTTCGAGACAGCGGGCGCCACGCCCAGCCGACGACATCGTGCTCCTGTTGTTCTCCTCCGGGACGACCGGCGAGCCCAAGGGAGTGATGCACTCGGCGAACACCGTCCGCTTCACGGTAGAAACCTATGCCCGCTACCAGGATATCGGGCCCTTCGACACCAGCCTCGTACTGACCGCCTTCGGATTCGTCGGCAGCTCCATACTGGGCACCTATCTGACCTTTCTCTGCGGCTGCAAGACGGTTTTGCAACGGACCTGGAGCGCGGAAGAGGCCGTAATGCTCATTGAGAAGCATCGCGTGACGCACTTTCTCCTCATGCCGACCCACGCCATTGACATCCTCAATTGCGAGAGCCTCGACCGGACCAATTGTACGAGTGTTTCCCGGGGGGTGGTCGCAGGGGTCAGCGAAGCACATCGCCTGGACGCCCAGCGCCGCCTGTGTGCCCGTCCTTACCCGATGTATGGCATGAGTGAATCTCCGGGACATGTCACCGGGTGCTCGAGCGATGACCTGGACGATCTGCGCACGAGCGAGGGGCGCCCGCTACCCGGAACGGAGCTCCTCGTGTGCGATGACGACGATCGGCCTCTACCGCCGGGCTCACCGGGAAATGTCCTGGTGCGCGGACCCAACCGGTTCCTCGGTTACTACCGCAATGACGTCCTGAACCGGTCATCCCTCACAGAGGACGGGTTCTTCCGCACCGGAGATGTCGGCGTACTGGATGCCGAGGGCTATTTCACTTTCGTTTCGCGCAGTAAGGACATCATTCGTCGAGGGGGTGTCACGATTACTCCAGCCGATGTGGAGACCGCTCTGCGCCCCCATCCGCGGGTCGCCGACGTCGCCGTCATCGCTTTGCCCGATCCGCGCCTCGGAGAGAGAGCTTGCGCGTGTGTCATTACCAAGGACGGCAAGGACATCACTCTCGCGGAGTTGACTTCGTTTCTCGAGGCACGAGGATTTGCACGCTATCTGTGGCCGGAGCACGTGGTCGTCTGCGAGCGCTTTCCGCGCACACCTTCCCTGAAGGTGAGGAAGAACGATCTGCGCAAGCAGGTTCTGACCAGCCTCGAAACGCTGACCCCCAGCTCGTAAGGAGTCCACGTGGAGCACGAGTCTCTCCAGTGTGATGTGTTGGTCATCGGCGCGGGCATGGCCGGCCTGTCCGCGGCAGGGTACGCGGCTGCGCACGGGGCGACGGTGATTGTGGTCGAGAAGGCCAGGTCCTTCGGCGGCTCGGCGTTGCTTTCCGGAGGAGTGTTGTGGACCGCGACCTCGGCGCGGCGGATGCGATTGTATGGGGGTGGCTCTCCCGAGCTCGGTACCGTGGTTCTGCGCAACTACGCGCTCGGGCTCGAGTGGCTGCGACAACGCGGTGTCGCGATTTCGCCGGCCGTGTCGGTGTTACATGGGCGAGGCTATCAGATCGATATCCTGGAACATCTGCGCGGCTGCGCCCGGCTGGTCGAGCAGCACGGCGGGCACGTTGTCCTCGACACTCGGACTGAAAAGCTCCTGACCGACGAGCGCGGCCGGGTTGTTGGTGCACGCACTGTTCAGGAGGACGGATTCCTGGATGTCCGCGCCAACACGGTGCTGCTCGCGACCGGCGGATACCAGAATTCCGCGGAGCTGCGCGAGAGATACATCCACGCCAACGCCCGCGACAAGTTACTGCTGCGAACCAACCCTGTGAGCTGCGGCGATGGCCTGCGGTTGGCCGGCGCCGCGGGTGCCGAGGTGCAGCCGACGAACGCTGGATTCTACGGTCACCTGGTGAGCGAGTCTCCCGATTGGGGCGACCCCCGGCTGTACACCATGCTCAGCCAGTATCACAGTGAGAGGGCACTGCTCCTGAACGAAGCCGGGCAGCGCTTCTGCGATGAATCTCATGGTGACCATGCCAACACCAACCACGTGGTCGCCCAGAGCAATGCACGCGCGCTGTGTTTCTGGGACGCCCGTATCCATGAGGCGTATGCCAGCACGCCGATCGTGAAGGGAACGGAAGTCCTCGACAAGATGCAAGTAGCCCTGGAGCGCGGCGGGCACGGCATCATCGCGACGACCGTGGAGGAGGTCGGCAAGTTTGCTACAGGCCAGGGATTCGATGGCGGGCAGGTTTGTCGCTCCATCCTGGAGTACAACGAGCGCTGCCGCCAGGGTTGGGAAAGGCTGGCACCCATCCGCAGTGAGAGCCTCGATGCGTTGGACAGGGCTCCCTTCTACGCATTGGTCGTCCGTCCGGCGATCACTCATACCCACGGTGGTATCCGGGTGAACTCCTCCGCGCGGGTACTGACGCCGGACAATACCCCGGTGCCCGGCCTGTTGGCCGCGGGTGCCGATATCGACGGCGTGTATGGTGTCGGCTACGCGGGAGGCCTCGCCATGGCACTCGCCTTTGGCATCGAGGCCGCGACCACCGCGGGGTTCGGCGGATGAGTCCGTAGCCGACCGGCTGGTCGATCCGCTGCAGAATACCTCCCAAAAGTACTAGACCGACTGGACGGTCGGCTAACGTAGAATCAGGATGGCGCCTTGCATAGGGCCATCCGATGTGGCGCGAGACGGTTCGACGAACGGTACGAAGTTCCGACAATCAGGGGGGGATCGCGAGATGCAGGTGTTCAAAGGTCTGCGTGCGTGGCCGGGGGTGGCCATGCTGGTCGCGTGGGGCGTGAGCACTACGCAAGCCGCCTTCGCGGAGGAGGCGAGCGGCAAGGACACGGAGGATTCCGTACAGGCCCTGGAGGAAGTGGTCGTCACCGCCGAGCGGCGCTCGGAGGCACTGTCGAGAGTACCCGCTGCCGTCACCGCTTTGAGCGCGGACGCGCTGAGCCAGGGAGTCATCACCAAGGAGCGCGATCTGCAGGAGGCGGTTCCGGGACTGACCTTGAAAGTAGGCCTGACCGGGGACGAGGCAGACTACGCGATTCGCGGTCAGACGCTCGATGCCTACTCCGGCTCGCCGCCGGGCGTGGTGGTCTACCTGAACGAGATCGCCATGTCACCCAACACAGAAGGGCCGAGCGATTTCTTCGACCTGGCCTCCGTGCAGGTGCTGAAAGGACCGCAAGGGACTTTGTTCGGCCGCAATGTCACCGGTGGCGCGGTGCTGTACACGACGGCGCCCGCAACCGATTCGTGGGACGGCTACGCCACATTGCGCGTCGGCAATTATGACACGAGGCAGGTCCAGGGCGCGCTGAACATCCCCATGGTGCCGGGAAAAGTCGACCTGCGCATTGCCGGCGATATCAACGACTACGACGGCTATATCGACAATGTGACCACGGGCACCCGTCTTGGCGATAAGAGCTCCCATTCGGGCCGCATCACCTTGAGCCTTACGCCGCTCGATGGCTTGAAGAGCAGCTTCGTCGCGCAATACAACAAGACGACCGGTACCGCTCTCAACGATCTGCTCTATTACGTGAACGGGATCGGCCAGACCAACAACGGCTACGCACTGACCTACAACGCCCAGCTCGCCTCGCAGATCCTGGGAACCAACCTGCAGGCCTTCCTGGCGCAGCAACAGGCCCAGGGCTACTACAAGTCCGATCTGCCCTACACACCGCCGTTCGAGTCGCATTCCGAGCTGCTCCAGAACACGACCAGCTACGATCTGAGCTCCAATATCCACCTGCGTAACATCGCGGGATATTTCAACGGGTATTTCATGGCGGGGCAGGATCTGGATGCTTCCCCAACCCTGATCGTCGCCGACGTGGATCCGAACAACTGTTGCAAAGGCGATACCTGGATTCAGAACAACTGGTCGGAAGAGCTGCAATTGCAGGGCGAGGTGCCCGATACGCTCACCAAGTGGATCGTCGGAGTCTACGGCGCGAGCGCGCACCAACTCTACAACTATCCCGGCACCTTCCAGGGCTTCGGCCCCGCGTTTGCCTTGTATACCTATAAGTACACGACACGCGATACGAGCTATGCCGCCTATGCCCAGGGGACTTATGACCTGTCGCAATGGACCGGCGTGACCGGATTGAGCGTGACCGCCGGTGTGCGCGAGACCTGGGAGCATCAGTACATCACCGACCTGCCCGGCGGACTGTATCCGGCCGGCTCGCAAAGCCTGGAGGAATCCCGGCCGAGCTGGCAATTCGGCCTGACTGACCAGCTCACGCAGTCCACGCTCCTGTACTTCGTCACGCGCGGAAGCTGGCGTGCAGGCGGATTTACCGACGGCAGTCCGGTCAATGACGCGAACCGGTTCGGCCCTGAAACCACTCATGATTTCGAGCTCGGGATGAAGTTCTCCGGGTCCATCCTGGATGCACCGGCGGCACTCAACATCGCGCTGTATGACCAGATCTCGTATCACGTCCAGCATGATGTCTACGTGATTCCTCCGGGTGGGTTTCCGACTTCCTACACCGTGAACGTGCCGAAGGGCGAGGTGAAAGGCGTCGAGCTCGACGGCCAGGTTCGGCCGCTGTCCTGGCTGACTGTGGGCAGCGCAATTGCCTACACCAATGCCACGTTTCCGGAAAATACCCCGGCCGTGGCTGGCACGTTGGGCGTGCCGCTCAGCAACTACCCGGATACGCCGCGCTGGTCCGGCTCTGTTTTCGCTACCGTGCGGTTGCCGACTCCGCGGCAGTGGGGCGCTCTGAGTTATCACGTCGACGCTTACGCGCAGGCCAGCGAGTATTTCTCCGCGTATGACTTCAACATCGAGCCCGGATCGCAGATTCCCGGGTACGCCCTGGTCAACATGCGTCTGGATCTGAAGGACATCGCCGACTCGCACGTTTCGGTCGGGCTGTACACCAAAAATGTGCTGAATCGATTTTATTTCGCAGGCGGCATGGCGGTGGGCGCGGCTCTGGGGGACAACCTCGTGGTTCCCGGGCAGCCCAGAACCTACGGCCTGGAACTGAATTACCAGTATTGACGAACGACCAGCACTGACGAGCAGGCAATGATCAGCAGGGAAGTGCAGCTCGCGCGGCACAGCCAAGGGCACATCGAGACTGATTGTTTTGTCATTGCCGAGCGGGACCTCGGTGAAATCCAGCCAGGGCAGGTTCTGGTCCGGAATCTGTGGACTTCGGTGGATGCCTCGACCTTGCTACGTCTGCGTGACGTCGGGCCCGAGGGCTATCTGCCGCCCATCCCTCCGGGCCAGCCCCTGATCGGGCTGGCCGTGGGAGAGGTGTGTGAATCCCGCTGTGAGCCGTTCGCCGCGGGCGACCTCGTCACTCATATCTACGGCTTCCGCGACTACGCGTTGGTTCGCCCCGGCGGCGAAACCCTTGGCGGTGTGGGTGCCTTGCGCCGTGTCCGACGGGACCTGGGTGCACCCGAAGACTACCTGGGCCTGTTGGGACATACGGGTGTGACCGCGTATGTTGGATTGATAGCGGTGGCCCGTTTGGCTCCCACGGACGTGGTATGGGTGTCCGCGGCGGCTGGAGCCACGGGCAGTGCCGCTGCGCAGATCGCCAAGCTCCGGGGGCATACGGTGATCGGTAGCGCCGGCTCGGACGACAAGGTCGGCTATCTGTTGAATGAGCTCGGACTCGATGCCGCATTCAACTACAAGGCCGGCGAGCTGCGTTCACTGCTGCGGGCGTGTGCTCCCCGGGGGATCGACGTTTATTATGACAACGTTGGCGGCGATCATCTGGAAGCCGCCCTCTACGAGTTGCGTAACAACGGCCGTGTTGCCTTGTGTGGCGCCATCAGCGGCTACGATGACAGACCGGCCATGGGACCGCGTAACCTGTTCCAGGCGGTGGTGAAGAATCTGACCCTGCGGGGGTTCCGGGCCGGCGCGCATGCGCAGCTCGAGGGCGAAGCATTGCAGACCCTTGGCGCGTGGCTACGGGAGGGCCGGCTCAAAATGCCTACCACGATTTATGAGGGCCTGGAGCGGGCTCCCGACGCCATCGTCGGGCTCGTCCGAGGTGCCAACATCGGCAAGACCCTCGTGCGCATGAGGGCGATGTAAACTACCGGTCCCGAACCCGAAGGGGCATCGCGACCTTATGCCGAACGTCTCCGTACTGTGTTGGAAGGAATGTCTCGAGACCGAACGGCTCGGCGATCAGGTCGTCATTGTTCTGGACATTCTCTTTGCCACTTCGACCATCGTGCATGCTTGCAGCGAAGGGGTGGACAGCGTTCTGCCCGCGATCGATGCTACGGAGGCCCTGGCGTACGCGTCACAGATGAGTGGTTGTGTACTCGCCGGAGAGTACCTTGCCGATTCCCTGCCGGGCTTTGCCTCCGCCACTGCGCTCGCGTTGGCAAGCCGGCCCTTGCGGGGTAACACACTGATTTATTGCACGACCAATGGCACGGTGGCGCTGCGCCGGGCTGCGGGGGCGGCAGCGGTGTATGCCGGAGCGCTGTTGAACGGCGCGGCCCTGGTTGACCACGTCATCCGCGAGCATCCGGGCGCGCCAGTGTTACTGGTTTGCTCCGGCTCCGTCGGGCGATTCAACCTGGAGGATTTCTACGGAGCCGGTCATCTCGTGGCTCACTTCATGAGCCACGGCCAATACAATACCAATGACGCCGGAACTGCCGCGTTGCTGTTGTATCGGGGTTGCGATGCCCGTACCGCGTTGTTGAGCTCGCGGGTTGGAAAAATGATGCAGCAACGCTCGTTGCAGCACGAAGTCGAATATGCCGCGCAGCTCGACTCGTTGGCCGTAGTGCCCCGTTTGCGGGAGGGGCGCTTGCGGGACGAGGCTGGGCGAGCATCAGGCGGGGCTGGCAAGTGAAGCTACTGTCACTCTGCCTATCGCGGCAACTCCCGATGACTCACCAGCATGACGGCGCCAAGCGCCGCACCCCCACACGCTGCAGCCCCGATCATCATCGTGACATGAAACGCGTGCAGCAACTTCTCCCCATGGGACGCGAATACAAACCCGACCAGCGCTGTAGCGAGCAGCCCGCCGGTACGCGCAACCGCGTTGTTGAGCCCTGACGCGACGCCAGTGTAGCGCGCTTCCACCGCACTGAGCACGGCGGTCGTGAGCGGTGCAACAGCTGCGGAAAGCCCCAGGGCGACTACGACAAACGCTGGCAGCAGACCTGTCCAATAGCTCATGGAGGGACGGATGTAGAGTGTCAGGAGCATTCCCAGGCCCACCACGCTTGAGCCGACGCAGATCAACGTCCGGGCACCGACACGCTCCGCGAGTGATCCGGCGATCGGTGAAATGATCACCATCACGAAGGGAAGCGGGAGTAGTGCGGCGCCTGCCTGGGCGGCGGAATACCGTAGTGCTTCAATGAGCACATAAGGCACCAGCACGAGCAGCGCGCTCAACGCCCCGTAGAGCAGAAGCGTAACGAGGTTCAGGCCGACGACGGTTGATGTCGTGAACAGAGTCATCGGCACCAGGGCCCGATCTTTTCGGTGTGTCTCGACGAGGACAAACGCCAGGAGTAAACCGGTCGCGCCCAGTACCATCGTCCCGGCGCTCCTGGTCAGACCTGTCGGGCCGCCCGCGAGAGTCAGTCCCCACGTCAGTGCTCCGAGTCCCGCTGTCACGAGAGCAGCACCCGACACATCCAATGCTTCCTCCCGTCGCGCGTGCTCTTCTGGAACATAACGGAGTGCCAGGACGATCGCGAGGATGGCGATCGGCAAGTTGATCAGAAAAATGGCACGCCAACTGCCCAGGTCAATGAGCCAACCTCCGAGCACCGGCCCGAGTGCACCGGCGATCCCGCTTGCCGCCGCCCAGATCCCGATCGCGCGTCCTTTTTCCTTTGCAGTGAATGTCTGACCCAGGATCGCGAGGCTGTTGGGCATCAGCATCGCTCCGCCGACACCTTGGAGGAAGCGTGCCGCGAGCAACATCGCGAGATTCGATGCCAACGCGCAGGCGAGCGAGGCTGCCGCAAACAGACCTGTTCCCCAGACCAATAGCCTGCGCCGACCGAAGCGGTCACCGGCAGCGCCACCGAGAAGTATCACCGCGCTGAGCGGCAGCAAGTAGGCATTGACGGTCCACTGCAGCGCGTCCGCTCGAGCCGAAAGGGCACGACCCATTGCCGGGAGCGCAACATTCACTACGGAGCCGTCGACGAATGCGAGGCTCGACGCCAGTACCGAGGTGATCAGAACGAGGCGCGGATGGGCGGTGGCCGTCGACCTCTCGATACAGCGGATCGAGGTGGCATCACAGTACGCTTGCGCGGGAGTGCTCATGGGAGTGGGCCATCAATGTGCCGCCGACGATCGGTGCCTTCTTTTACCCCAGTCCCGGGCCGCGAGCGATAAAGTAATGGTAGAGGCTACCCTCGAGGCGTATCGCATTGGTTTCAATCGCTCTCAATCCGGGTTTCGTATCCGTTGGCACAGAGCCCGACCCTGCCGTCCCGCGCAGACCCGCGCCGCCGCCGGCAGTCTTCGCCAACATCCCCGACCGTGAGGGCGACACGCCCCAGGACCGTTCCGCCGAAGCTCTGATGCAGCACTATCGGGGCGGTGACGAGAATGCCTTCCGCCAGCTCTACCAGCAACATCGGACAGCGCTGCTGCGATTCATCCGTCGCGTGTGCCCCGATCCGGCCGAGGTCGAGGAGATCGCCCAGGAGACCTGGATGGCGGTCGTCAAAGGGCGCGAGCGCTATCTGCCGAACGCCCGGTTCGTCACCTACCTGTTTTCAATTGCCCGCCGGCGGAACATGGACCGCTGGCGTCGTCGGGGAATGCTGCCCGAGCACCTCGATCTGGAAGCCGCCGAGTTGGATACCCAGCCGGCGCCGACGGTGTATGACCCCGAGCGCCAGGCAAACAACGCCGTGCTTCAGACTGCATTGAATGCGGCGATTGCCGCGCTGCCGTTCCTACAACGCGAGGCTTTCCTCCTGCGCGCGGAAGGCGGCCTGGGGATCGAGGAAATCGCAGCGGTTACAGGCACAAACCGGGAAACCGCCAAGAGCCGCCTTCGATTTGCGGTCAGCCGGCTGCGCCAGATACTGGAGCCGTGGGCATGACGAGCGATGAAGAATTCACGCTGAAGTATTACCGCGCCTCGCTCGAGGAGGTCGGGACGCCTGAGCTCGATCAACGGATTCTCGCGGCAGCCCACCGCCGCGTAGTGCAGCGTCGGGTGTTGCGTGTCGGCGGTGGAGTAGTTGCCCTGGTTGGTATTGCTCTCGTCAGTATCCATGCCACTTCTCATCACCGTGCAGCCCGGGTGAAAATGCAAACTCCGTCACCTGGCGTGAGGGAATACGGCGCTATCGAGGACGTCACACGATCCTACTTGTTGCAGGTCCAGGTACCAGCCTATGCCAGGCCGGGAATGAACGAGGGACGATAATGAGCACGCGCGCAGTCATGTTTTTTCTGGCGTTGGTCTTCGCCGGCCCAACACGAGCACAAGTGCCCCCTGGCTGGGTGGCCGCGGGGAACTCACCTCAGGACTATGCCTTTTCATTGGATGCAACGACCCCACCCAATGGCCGCAGCGCCCTGATCGCCTCCAAAACCGGCGCCGCGCTGCGCGGTTTCGCAACCCTGATGCAGCAGATCAGCGCCGAGAACTATCGTGGGCAACAGGTCAGGCTCTCCGGCGATCTGAAAACCGAGGCCGCCACCCGGGCGCAAATGTGGATGCGGGTGGATGGACCGGATCACCAGGTTCTGTCCTTCGACAATATGGACAACCGGCCCGTCACCGGCACAACCGGCTGGAAGCAATACGAGGTCGTGCTCAACGTGCCTCCGGATAGTGTGACTATTGCCTTCGGATTCCTCCTGACCCAGGGCGGCAAGGTGTGGGGACACGACTTCAAACTCGAGAAGGTCGAGGCGTCGATTCCCTCCACCGCATCGACGGTGCCGCCGTTACCGAAAGAGCCGGTCAACATGGACTTCCAGGCGTCCGCCTCGACCGGTTTTCCCAGCTATGACACCAGTCGAGTTGAGGTGTTTGACATTTATCGGAAAGAGGGTCGTTACCGCCCCTACACGCGGACCGAGCCGCTGGCTCGTGCCGCCAATACGCCTTCCACTCCCGTCTTTAACGATAAATACAACCTGTGCGGCATGCACATCAAGATCGAATCGAAGGACTCCGCCAGCGCCACGCTTCGCTGGGACCTGAAGTTGAGCGTTGCCATGAACGGGGACGACCGATTCGCGAACTTCGCGGCCGGGGCGTTCAAGCTTCAGGGCGATGGCAAACCCGTGCCGCGGCGGCCCATCACACATCTCGAGGTGCAGCTACAGGGCGAGAAGGGGCCGGCGGCTGAGGGCCAGGTCCGCGGCACCCCCAACAATCAAAATGGGGTGGTTGGCGAATTCCCGGAAGGCTATGCGGAGAAGCTCTTCGATGCGTTTGATGTGGGCACGCCTTTCACACTGAATCTCACTTACGATTCCGGCGAGCAGGAGTCCGTTCTCGCGCATACCCACGGAGATCATCTGAGTCGCGTTTATCACGGAGCCGAGGCCCCAGCCCGGCAATGCCTGGGCGCCCTCGTGCCAACGAGGAACCGTGGACTGAAGAATCCGTTGATCGAGCTGTGGCATCCGAAGTGAAAAGGGCGCTGACTACCCGCGCGCCTGTGTTGTCAGTGCCTCCACCCCTTCACTCCCGCCCCGCGTCGGTTTCACAAACCTGAATGCCAGCGCCGGAAGCACAAACAGATTCAACAGCGTCGAGGAGATCAACCCTCCCAACACCGTCACTGCCATCGGCCCCTCGATCTCCTGTCCCGGCTCGTTCAACCCGAAGGCCAGGGGCGCGAGCCCCAGTGCCGTGACCGCAGCCGTCATGAGAATCGGCACCAGCCGCTCG
>Ga0105240_10010698_pt1 | contig 12873 bp, 13 predicted proteins | sample KBSC54metaG_FD_80426 | JGI IMG/M metagenome (GOLD analysis project Ga0105240, IMG submission 80426) | Corn rhizosphere microbial communities from Kellogg Biological Station, Michigan, USA - KBS C5-4 metaG | ecosystem: Host-associated > Plants > Roots > Rhizosphere > Soil | place: Michigan, USA... | reverse complement strand
TGATCGCCTTCTTGACGTCTTGTTCGAGTGCCATAGATGGGATCCCCTCTCTGCTTGTTGCGCGGCGCCGGCTCCCGAATGGAGCGGCTCTCTTTCTCCGCGGCCGATAGAACGGCAACCTTGTGATGGTAGCAGTTATCGATGCTCACCTATGTGAGCGATGCGAAGCACGCCCCGCTCCCGAACCACTCGGAAATAGACACGTCCGTACCCGGGGGTGAATCGCGCATGCATTTCAAAGAGGTGCTGCTCAGATCCGTCATCAAACCAGAACTGCGCGCGTCGACTAGCGGACTCTCCAGTCACCTGACTCTCCCACGTCGGTGTCGGCGAGGACAGTCGGTCCCAAGCTCCTGTAACGCGATTAAGTTCCGCGAGGCGGTGGGTAAGCGGCCGTAACCACGACTCAGGGATTCCAACAACTTCTGAACGCGCCACGGCAAGAAACTCGAGATGCGGAAAGAGCTCTTCACGTCGATTCCAAAGTTCCTCGCCGCTTGATGGCACCTCGACTTCTGGCTGCCTCCCCAAGATGCGTCGGGCTCCGTCGACGCACCAAGCGTGCGGCTGTAGCACTTCGGTCGCGACGAGATCGTCTCCCACGAAACGCGTTACGGTCGCCTGCAGATCGTCCAAACGAAGGCTCGGGTCTGAATCGAAGCTCGCGAGCAAAGAACCGGAGCAAACTGCAGCGTTGCTGGTATCCGGCGAAACGCCAGCAATAGAGACCTCGGCGTCGCTATCGATCAGCGATTCGCGAATATCCCAACACCTGGCAGGAGGTCCTGCAAGCGCAGCCAACAACAGAAGCCAACGATCGCGGTTCGCTCCCTGCCCACCCCACTCGTGGAGGGACATCGCTTGAGACAAACTGACGCCGTGTAGTGACGCAGTCGAGACAAGCAGGGAGACCGCGTTTTGGCGCTTGATCGTGCTGATGGTGTCAGCGAACATTCGGTAGGTGCCTGCGGGGTCATCGGACCCTAACTCCGCCGAGAGTTCGTTTAGCAGCACCCAACTAGCCATCGTCACTCGTCAGTGCGACCAAGGCGTCACCAAACTCATCGAAGAATCCCACCGGCCAATCCGGGAGCGTGCCGTCCGGCGAAACCTGTAGCGACGAGACGTTTGGCTCTCCGCGCTCCGAACGGCTGAAGAACTTCAGGCCCAGGTCGGTCGGCAGGAGTGTTCCGCGCTTCACACTGATCCGGAGCGCATTCACCACATGGTCGCTGTGGGTCTCCACGATGACCTGGGTGCCGGCCCGGACGCATGCTGCCAACAAGTAACCCATCGCGCTTTGCCCCGCTGGGTGCAAATGTGCCTCAGGGTTCTCCACGATTAGGATTCCACCGGGCTTCGAGATCAAGCTCGCAACGATGATCGGCAGGACGTACGCGAGCCCGAAACCCACGTTGGTCGGACGATATTTGTTCGATGACTCGAGACCAGTCCTGCCCACTTGAAACGCAAGTCGGACTGTGTCAGTACCGTCCAGGGGTTCTACGTCCAGATTCGTACCTGGCGATATCCGTCCCAGCCACGCTTCGGTTTGGCTCAATAGGCTTCGGCTAGCACGGTCGTCGCCGGCAAGAGCCGCGTCCACCTCGTATTCATCCCCGTATGTGCGTAGAAAGTCGACAGCGAACTGGCCCTGCGCGCCCAGAGTGTGTTGTTCCACTACGGCGCGATACGACCTCTCGTATGTCGTCGCGGGTGCCATTCGATTTGCCCGCACATACTGGAAGTCTCGCCCTCCCAACAGTCGCATCGTGTCGAGAGCGTCCACGTTTCGCTCGAGCGAGAGAGTCTCCGAGTCGGCTACATAGGCTGCACGAATAGTTGCCACTCGTGCATTGGCTTCGATCGTTACACCGATGTCACCGCCGATGTCATCAGAGTCGTCCCATCGCTCGTGACGGAGGTCGCGTCCAGTTCCCAATTGAACAATGTCGCCGTTCAAGGCAACGACGTTGCCTTCGGGATACATTGCGAGAGACTGCCGGATCAAGCCAATCGCCTGGAGAACGGTGCTCTTGCCGGATGAGTTCGCCCCAGTCAGAACGGTTAGTTTCGAGACGGGAAGCCGCAAGGCCCGGAACGCTTTGAAGTTGTGAAGTATTAGTCCGTCAATCACTCGCCCCTCCGTTGATAAAGGTTCCAACCAGTCCGTCAAAGGCCTCGAAACGAATCGAGACGTTTGAGACACTGCCGGTACTCACGGATATCGAGCGATAGAAGTCAGGGCGTTCATTCAATGCCTCGGCAAACGCCATATAGAACTCTTCGCTTCTTTCGAGTAGAGCGTTGAACTCCGAATCGGTCAGACGAGCAAGCCCGACAGTCTCGACTTCAAACAACGCTTTGTTAATCGGGTTGAGGCGCTCGCCCCAGTTCGGCTTCCTAAAAGCCTCTGGGCCAAAAACCAATTCAGCCCTGGAGAGCCCCTTGAAAAAATCTTCGCGAAGGTCCGCCAGCTGGGCTTCATCGAGGTAGTTCAGGTCACTCATAGCGCGTCGAAGAAAGAGGTCGAAGTCTTGATACCGGTATTCGCCCAGACTGTTCGCTCGAAATGCTATGAAGCGAAGGCACATCTCGCGGTCCGCCATACGCCTCGGCGAAACTGAGCCCAATGTGGCATCGAGGAAAGCCTGCGAGTGCGCAAGTTGCTCGAGGAAATCTCGGGCCTGGCCACCGATAAGTGCATGCCTGATTTCTTGCCCCGTAAGCGGGAGTCCGCCCGTGTTCAACCTCGCGAAGATGTTGAACTTGACGTCGTCAGGGGTCCCCTGACGAACTACATGCACCACGACCTCGGACTCGACCAGTCGGGTTTGCAGGAAGCCCGGAAGGTCCCCGAACGTAAAGCCGTCGTACTGCCGGAGATACTCGAGTCCGGTCAATCGCAACTGTCCGAATTCGGTGCCCGAGGGCTCGACAAATCTGGTGATCGACGTCAGGCGCTGGACTCCGTCGATAACCGACCACGCTTCGTCTGCACCTTCTGAGACGTAAAAGGTCGGCAAGGGAATGCGCAGCAAGAGAGACTCAATTAGTCGACTCTGACTCTCAGGCCGCCAGATCCCAGCCTGCCTCTGGAAGTCTGGCTGCAGGTCGATACTTCCCCGCAAAATGCGCGCCATCAATAGACCGATGGTTGGTGTGCGGGTAATCACATCGATTCGGTCCGGGTCAAAGGGCTCAACGATGCGTACGTCGTCAAGATCGACCTCGACCTCGAGTTCGGTCCCGGCGCTCGCACCATCTCGGTCGAGTTCGACCCTTAGCTCTCCCTCATCAGTAACCGAGGGGCTGCGATTGCGAAACGCGATGTAACTCGGGTATTGACTCAGGAACTTCATATCGACTCTCGTTGGTCGGGAATCGAGAACTGCGTGGCCCTCAGGGGAGAGCGAGTACATGCCACGCTCGGGTCGCTCGACGAGACCCGCCTGATAGAGGTGAGTCATGGTCCACTGAACCCGATCGTCAACGACAGTTCTTCCGTTCGCCAGCGACTCTTGCTGATCCTTCTCGCTTATTTTGAGGGCGCGAACGACGTCAGCTCCGACGGACCGCCAGTGCTGTGGCGACGACTTAGCGAGCGACTGAAGCGCAGGGAGCATGAACTCCTGAAACCCTGGCACCGACACGGGGCCCTCCTCTGAGGCGACCCTATATCCCCGCAGCCACACCTCGGATGACCACGCTGTCTGAGCGCAACGCGTCTTCACGGCCGTTGCGGCGCGCCCGCGTACCCGAGCACGCTCAGTCAGTCCCCAGGCGACTTGCGCCTAGGGCTTTGTTAGTTGCCTCGCGCAACCCGCGCCACAATCGCATCCCCCGACGGATGCCCCGCAACCATCCGCTCGAGCACGGCGATCACGGTCGCGAGCTCGGCATCCGTCCCGATGCCGTCGAGCCCCGCGTACATCGCCTCCTCGATCGTCCGCACCTGCTCCTCCAGCGAGCGGCCCTTCGCGGTCAGCTGCAGGATGACCTGGCGGCGGTCTCCAGCTTCCGGGGTCGTGCGTGAGACGAGGCGGAGCTCGACCGTGCGGCCGACGAAGCGGCTCGGGTTCGTTCCGCTCTCACAGACCAGCAGTTCGCCAGGCCGGTGAGCGTCAGCGGCGCGCGGTCGCCGAGCACGCGCAGCACCTCGGACTGCGCCGGCGTCACGCCGAGCGAGCGTCAATCCTCCGGATCGATGAGATCCAAGACAGCTTTGCGGTGGTCATCAGACGGCTCAGTGGTCACGAGTCGAATCGCGGCAATCAGGGGCGCCTTTGCGGGCTCTGCCTCTTCGATGTGCGCGAGATATCCCTCGCAGCGCCTCACAGTTTCGCGAATGAGAAGGTCGACGCCCTCGCCAAATGAACCGGCGTACGAACCCCCGGGCGCGACGTGGCTTCCCCCAACGGCAATATCACCCAGCAGAGCGACCAGTAGCGAACGCGATTCAACGGGCACGTCGCCAGCCGCAGTCGCCGCGATGAACGGCAGTGCATATGCGCTGGCCTCGTAAACAGTTCCTTGGTGGCAGACGTTGGACCACAGTCCATCTCCCAACGCCCTGCCGGGGTCCTCGCGAATCAAAGCCAGCGAACGGGCGACGTCACCCGAAATGTCCCCGCCGACGACGCCTCTTCCGTAGGCATGCGTGAGGGATGACCAGTCGACGCGGTCCAGTTCCGCTAGCGCCTCAAACCCGACGCGCGTTGGCAAATAGGGCTCAGGACGCACGCGGCTGAAACTATCAGGCGGGGTTGGCCTACGTGGGGTGGCTGACGGCGCAGCGACGACTAACGCCGCGTCATCCCAGGTTCCTCTCGCGCGACCCGTGCCCCAATCGCATCCCCCGACGGATGCCCCGCGACCACCCGCTCCAGCACGGCGATCACGGTCGCGAGCTCCGCATCCGTCCCGATGCCGTCCAGCTCGGCGTACATCGCCTCCTCTATCCCGCGCACCTGCTTCTCCAGCGCGCGGCCCTTCTCGGTCAGCTCCAGGATGACCTGGCGGCGATCCCCCGCATCCGGGGTCGTGCGCGAGACGAGGCCGAGCTCGACGACGCGGTCGACGAGGCGGCTCGGATTCGTGCCGCTCTCGCAGACCAGCAGTTCGCCCAGGCCGGTGAGCGTCAGGGGCGCATAGTCGCCGAGCAGGCGCAGCACCTCGGACTGCGCCGGCGTCAGGCCGAGCGGGCGCAGGGCGGCCGCGAGCATCCGGTTGCCTTCGCGCTGCGCGGCGAGGATGAGCCAGCGCAGGTGCTCGGCGCGCCTCACCGGGCGCTCGCAGACGCGACGGCGGCGGCCAGCAACCCCGACGCGGCGGGGTCGTGCGCGGCGAGCACGACGAGCTCCGGATGCCGCTCCCGCAGCCCCAGCACCGCCCGGGTCGAGGCGAGCAGGCCCTTCTTCGCGCCGACTCCGGGCACGTGCTCGCCGGCGAGCAGGCTCACGTCGTAGGTGAGGTCGCCCACGAGCAGCAGGGGCGGCATCCCTTCTGCGCGCACGAGCAGCGACATCGATCCCGGTGAATGGCCGGGAGTCGGCAGCAGCAGCAGGCTGCCGTCGCCGCGCAGGTCGAGGGCGTGCGTGAACGGCGCGATCGCGGCATCCATCTCGGCATCTGTCGATTCGGGGATGTCGACCGGCCGATACCGCACGCCGGGCACCCGCACGTGGTCGGCCATCACTCCCTCGAGCAGGGCGCCCGGTCGATCGATGCCGGCCCAGTCGATCGCGCTGACCACGATTTCGGCGTTGGGCAGTTCGCGGATGCCGCCGATGTGATCCTGGTGCAGGTGCGACAGGATCGCCATCGTCACGTCGGATGCCCGGTAGCCGAGCGCCTCGAGCTGCGCCGTGAGGGTGTCGCCGGCTCCGATCGCGAAGCGCGCCAGCCGTCGGTAGAAGAAGCCGACGATGCCGCGCGGAAAGTAGTGCGGGTCGGTGACCGAGGCCCGATCTTGCCCAGTGTCGAAGAGCACGAGCCCGTCGGGGTGCTCGATCACGTAGACGTTGATCGGACGCGGGGCGGTCCAGCGGCGGCTGGTCAGTAACCACCAGAGCATCGGGGTGCCGTTGCTGCGCACGTGCTCAGTGCGGATCGCGACGTTGCCGGTGCTGAGGATCGAGACCTTCGTGATGGCGGGGGTGGTGCGGGTGGCGGGCATGGCGTCCATTGTATGTCGTGTCATTTGATTACACAACATACATTGCAATCGTTCGCGCCGACCAGGAGTTGACCCTCTGGAGGCGGGAGCATATTCTGGCGCGTTGACTTCATAGAGTTGCGGGTTCAAATCCCGTCGCCTCCACTCAGGGGGGCGTAGCTCAATCTGGCAGAGCACCCTTCGCCCCCGACTTCGGTTGGGGGCGAAGGTGGTTTATCGATTGGTCGTGCGTCGGCTCACAAGGCCGCCGGTTTCGAGTTGGAGCTCGTAAGCGGCACCTGCCCGACCCAGAAGTCCCTTGCTCCATTCCTCCACAGGTTCGCGCCGGCGGCGGTTATTCACCGAAAAAATGCCCTCTGATCAGCAAAAACAGAATGTCGGTGGGTCGCGTCACACTTCTTCTATGAACACAGCAGAGGCGATCGCCGAGGCCACCCGGGCCCTGGCGTCGGCCGCGCGCGAGCCGGCGGCGGCGCTCGACGACGAGCAGCTGTGCGCCCGCGCCGACGAAGTCGAGCGGCTCGGTCGGCTCGTCGATGCCCTGCGGGTCGAGGTGGCCGCCGAGCTCGACTCCCGCTCGCACGTCGACTCGATGGAGCAGCTCGCTCGGCGCCACGGGCTCGCGGGCGGCATCCACCTGCTCGAGTTCGTCACCCGCATCTCGCAGCGCGAGGCGGCCCGGCGCGTCCGCATCGGTCGGGGCATCGCGCCCCACATCTCGCTGGCGGGCGAGGTGCTGCCCGCCGCGTTCCCACTGGTCGGCGAGGCGATGCAGCAGGCCGAGATCGGAATGGATGCCGCGGCCGCCATCATCCGCCACCTCACCGAGGCCGGGCGCACCGCCTCACCCGCGCAGCTGCGCGAGGCCGAGGCGCACCTCGTGGATGCGGCGCGCTTCACCTGCGCCGACCTCGTCGCCGTACAGGCGCGCATGCTCGCCGTCGCCCTCGACCCCGACGGTGTCGAGCCGCGCGAAGAGACGCAGCGGCGACGCCGACGTTTCACTCTCGGCCGTGAGGCCTACGACGGCATGACACCCTTCTCCGGCCTCGCCGACCCGGTCAACGCGGCGCTGCTGCGGGCGGCGATCGCCGAGCGCACCTCCCCCACGCGGCAGCCGCGGTTCGTCGACCCCAGCGACCCGGCTGTGTCGGTCGGCGACGACGGCGGTCTGCGCGACGAGCGGTCGCGCGAGCAACGGGGCTTCGACGTGCTGATGGGGCTGCTCACGGCGGGTGTCCGTGCCGACAACGCGATCGTCGGCTCGCTGCACGGCACCGCGACCGTGACTGCGGTCGTTCGCATCGACGATCTGGCGCGCGGAACCGGCGCCGCCTGGCTCGACGACACCCAGGAGCCCATCTCGATCGCCACCGCCCGCGAGCTCGCCTGCGACGGCGGTCTGCGCCGCATCATCGTGGATGCCGCCGGCGAACCCCTCTGGCAGGGCCGCCGCGAGCGGTACTTCACCCCGGCTCAGCGCCGGGCCCTCGCCGCCCGCGACGGGGGATGCGTCTGGCCGCAGTGCACGGCCCCACCGTCCTGGTGCCACGCTCATCACGTCGACGAGTGGGAGAACGGGGGCCCGACCGACGTCGATAACGGGGTGCTGCTCTGCTCGTTCCACCACCACCTGCTGCACGCCGGCGAATTCCGCATGCGCATGATCCGCGGCCGACCTCACCTGCTCAGCCCGCCCTGGATCGACGCCGCCCAGCAGTGGCGGCACGTCACGAAGTCGCGCCTCGGGGTTGCGGCGTGATGCAACACCCCCTGGTGGCGGTCGCGCGCCTCGCGACATGCGAGCGCGGGGGCTGCCCGGTGTCCCCCAAACCGCCCACTATCGCGGAGGGCCGGGCGGGAGCATCCTGAAACCGACGGACGCTCGCCTCAGCACGCGCGCCTGGACCGCGACCCCCAACCCGTTTCAGGAGCCTCGCCATGACCCTCACCCCCGCAGAACAAGCCGAAGTCGACGCCGCCAACGCCTCGGGCAAGACGCCCGTCGTGTTCATCCACGGATTGTGGCTGCTGTCGAGCAGCTGGCAGCCGTGGCGAGAGCTGTTCGAGGCGGAGGGCTATGCGACCCTCGCCCCCGGCTGGCCCGGCGACCCCGAAACGGTCGAGGCGGCCAAGGCCGACGAGGATGCCTTCGCCGGCAAGATGATCCAGCAGGTCACCGATCACTACGCCGAGGCCATCGACCAGCTGACCGGACCTCCCGTGCTCATCGGCCACAGCTTCGGCGGCATGATCGCTCAGAAGCTCGCCGGCGAGGGCAAGGCGGATGTGACGGTCGCAATCGACCCGGCGCAGTTCAAGGGCGTGACGGCTCTGCCGCTGTCGGCGCTCAAGTCGGGCGCGCCCGCTCTGCTGCACTTCAACCACACCGACCATGGCGTGACGCTCACCTACGAGCAGTTCGCGTACGGCTGGACCAACGCGCTCACTGAGGAGGAGGGGAAGGCGCTGTACGAGAAGTACCACGTGCCCGCCTCTGAGATGCCGATCTTCCAGGCCGCCACCGCGAACTTCACGCGACACTCCGAGGCCGACGTCAAGACCGACGGCGACGACCGCGGACCGCTGCTGCTCATCGCCGGCGCCGACGACCACACGGTGCCGCAAGCCGTCGTCGAGAACGAGTACAAGATCCAGCAGAAGAACCCGAACGACACCGAGCTCGCGGTGATCCCGGGGCGCGGGCACTCGCTGATCATCGACTCCGGATGGCGCGAGGTGGCCGACACGGCGCTGGAGTTCGTGCAGCGGTACCTGCCGTAGCGCGCCCTGGGCGACGGGTCTGTCGGTGGCGGCAGCGGCATCCATGGGCCCTTCGACCCTGCCGCCGGCCGCCACACGCCGGTTGGCTGAGGGCATGACCTTCTTCGACGCGATCAAGACCGGATTCCGCAAGTACGCCGAGTTCACCGGGCGAGCCACCCGGCCCGAGTTCTGGTGGTGGACCCTCTTCACGACACTGGTGAGCGCAGCGCTGAACGCGCTGAGCGTGCCGATGTTCGGCGGCATGTACTCGCGGATGATGGACTACGGCCCGGCATTCACCGGGGGCTACACCACGTTCAGCTTGGCCGGCCTGTGGTCGATCGCCGTGCTGCTGCCGAGCCTCGCGGTTGCGGTGCGACGGCTGCGCGATGCCGGACGCCGCTGGACGCAGCTGTTCTGGTTGCTGCTCCCCCTCGCCGGGCTGATCGTGCTGATCGTGCGGCTGTGCGAGCCGAGTGTGCCGGTCGCGGCGGTTCAGGATGCCGCGGCACCGGCGGCGCCGCCCGCGACCTAACGGGCCGGCTCGAGCGTGCGGTCTGAGACGACGCTGCGCGCGCTCAGAGTGAATTCAGCGTCGCATCCGTCAGACTGAGGGGATGCTGGCCGCCCGACTCCTCGACGCGCTCGTGGTGATCGTGCTTCTCGTCTACTTGAGCGAGGGATGGCGCACCGGCTTCATCCGAAGCCTCAGCGCCATCGTGGGCCTGGTCGCCGGCGCGGTCGCGGCCTTCTTCCTGATCCCGGTGATCGGCACCGTCGTGCCCGACCCGTTCTGGCGCACCTTCCTCGTGGTGTCGAGCGCGGTCGCCCTGATCATCCTGGGCAGCATGGCCGGCGCCGGCGTCGGTCGCGCCCTGCGCGGCCGGGTCGAGAAGTCCCCGCTGCGTCCCCTCGACCGCATCGGCGGCGCCGTCGCCAATCTCGTGGTCGGCGCCCTGATCACGGCTCTGCTCGCGGGCAGCGTGGCCTCGCTCGGCATCCCGGTGCTGAGCGCCGCGGTCAGCAACTCGTGGGTGCTCCAGGCCATCAACACCGTCACCCCCGAGCCGGTCACCGCCGCCCTCGCCCGACTGCGATCCGCGGTGCTCGCCCAGGGCCTCCCGGTGATCTCGGGCGGATTCTCGGGCATCACCAAGTCGCCCGGCGTCCCCAAGGTCGACACCGGTACCTCCGCGCTCGCGGCCGCCGCGGCGTCGGTCGTCAGGATCAACGGCACCGCATACGCCTGCGGCCAGAACCAGTCGGGCTCGGGCTTCGTGGTCGCCCGAGACCGGGTCGTCACCAACGCGCACGTGGTCGCCGGCGTGACGCAGCCGATCGTGCAAGCACCGAACGGCCAGGCGCTCGACGGACGGATCGTCTACTTCGACCCGCAGAACGACCTGGCCGTGATCGCGGTGTCCGGCCTGCGCGTGCCCACCCTCGCGCTCGGCGGGCCGCTCGCCGTCGGCGACGACGGGGTGATCGACGGCTATCCGTTCGGCGGCCCCTTCACGACCGGTGGCGCCCAGGTTCTCGCTCACTCGACCGAGAGCGTCGAGAACATCTACAACAGCGCGCGCACCAACCGCGACCTCTACACCCTGGCCGCCGACATCGAGCCCGGCAATTCGGGCGGTCCGCTGCTGGAGCAGAACGGCTCGATCGCCGGCATCGTCTTCGCCAAGAGCTCGACGGATGCCAACCTCGGCTACGCGATGACCGACACCGTACTCGCGCCGGTGGTGCAGCAGGCGGCGGGACTCAGCGCGCCAATCAGCTCCGGAGCGTGCGTAAAGGGCTGAGCCCGCCCCGACACCCGCGGCGGTGCTCAGGTCGTCTGCTCGTCAGCCCTGCTGCTGCAGGAACATCAGGAACGTCGCCGTGAGCGAGCCCGCGAGCACGACCCCGACCAGCCCCGACACCACGATGCTCAGCACCGCCCAGTTGCGACGGCCGAGCCGCCCGTTCCTGGTCTCGCGGATGCCGCGCACCCCGTACGAGATCGTCGCGGCGATCAGCCCGCCGACTACCAAGAAATGCAACACTTCGAGCGCGAGCGCGGCGTTGACCAGGTTCTTGGTGTCCGAGGTCAGCACCACGACGCCGAGCGCGAACGCTCCGACGACGATGTTGGCGACGATCACCAGGATGGCCAGCTGAAGGCTGCGGGTCGCCGCAAGGTCGACGGGCCGACCTTTGCGATCCGTGGCGACCGCGTGAGCGGCGCCGCAGTGGGAGCAGTATGCACTGCTCTGGGCGATGCGCGCGCCGCACAGGGCGCACGAGGAAGGGGAAGCGACAGCGATCTGGGGGAAGATCGTGTCAGCCTGGGGGGCGACCGACATGTCCCCCATCCTAGGGACATATTGCTGCGAGCAGGGTACGAGTTTTTCCGGCCCACCGAGCGGCGGAGTGGCCCGGATTTCGTGGCCCGTTCCTGGATGTCCGCTGAGGGCGAATGCGCGGGGCTTGGCGATGCGCTGTCCCCCGAACTAGGGTCATGTGAAGAGAGCAGTGAGGGGGGCTCACATGACCAGTGGTTACAACTCGCGATTCGAGCGCCGGGATCTCGTCCTGGCGACGGTCACCGCCATCTTCGGTGGAGCCGCCCTCGTGGTGGCTGCGCTGGGCGTGCTGATGCTGTTGGGCGTGCATTTCTAGGAGTGCGCGCCACGTCCCGGGCCGCCGGTTCCTCGGCTGTCGGTGTCTAGGCTGCTGGGCCCGCCGTCAGGGTGACGGCGACCTGCTGAGTCGCCCCGGACGCATCCGTGTAGGTGATCGTGACGCTGTCGCCGACCGCGTGGGCCGTGATCAGCGACCGCAGCGCGTCGCCGCTGGACACCGCCGTTCCGTCGACGGCGGTGATGCGGTCACCCGGTGCGAGGCCCGTGCCCGCCGCCCCCGTGCCGGCGATGATGCCGCCGATCAGGACGCCGGATTGCGCACCCGACCCGGGCTGCGCGCCCGACCCGGGCTGCGCGCCGGACCCAGCATCCGACCCTGACTGCACACCGGATCCCCCGGGCGCCGTCGCGAGCTCGACCCCGAGGAACGCGGGCAGCCCGATCACGATGGTCGAGCTCGCCTCCCCATTGACGATCTTCTTGGCGATCGCGAGCGCCGACTTGATCGGGATCGCGTATCCCGTGACGGTGCGTGAACCGCTGGATGCCGCGGTCACCATGCCGGTGACCTCGCCCTGCTTGTCGATCAGCGGACCACCGGAATCCCCGGAGACCACGTCGGCATCCGTCTCGATCAGGCCACTGAGGTGCTCGGGGGTGCCCGTGATGTCGTTGGCGACCGTGATCGCCTGATCGAGCGCGGTGACCGTGCCGCTCGCGGCGACCAGGTTGCCGGTGCCCTCCGCGTTGCCGACCGAGGTCACCGCATCGCCGGTCGAGAGCGTGCCGGTGTCGATGGTGGCCTTGGTCAAGCCGGTGACGGCCGAGCCGTTGCTGTCGACCAGCTGGAGCACCGCGACGTCGTCGGTCGCGTCGGTGCCCACGACCTCGGCGGTGTAGCTCGCGCCGGTGGCTTCCACCGTGACCTTGATGGCGGTCGATCCCTGCACGACGTGATTGTTGGTGAGGATCTCGCCCGTCGAAGTCAGGATGATGCCGGTGCCGGCCGCTTCGGCGCGCGAATAGTTGAGCGTCGAGACCACGGTGACCACTCCGGCCTTCTGCGCGTCGGTGGCAGGGGTCGCGTTGAGGGTGGTGCCCGAGCCGCCGAACGTGCCCTGACGACCGCCGGAGCCGCCGGAGCCGCCCGATCCGCCGCCAAGGGTTCCCTGCGATGAGCCGCCGCCGGTCGCCTGGCTGGTCGAGCTCGTCGGCAATCCTGACAGTCCGATTCCGACGCCGACCCCGCAGGCTCCGATGCCGAGGGCGATCGCGGTCGCGCCGCCGATCAGCAACCCGCGG
>Ga0105240_10010697_pt1 | contig 12874 bp, 12 predicted proteins | sample KBSC54metaG_FD_80426 | JGI IMG/M metagenome (GOLD analysis project Ga0105240, IMG submission 80426) | Corn rhizosphere microbial communities from Kellogg Biological Station, Michigan, USA - KBS C5-4 metaG | ecosystem: Host-associated > Plants > Roots > Rhizosphere > Soil | place: Michigan, USA... | reverse complement strand
GGGACCTGGTGATTCTGGACGCAAGCACTGGCGCTGTTTTACACCGAATCGATGTGGGCACCGGCATGATGGCCGCGCCGATGACCTACACGGTGAACGGGGAACAGTACGTGGCCATTATGGCGGGAACCGGCGGTAGCCTCGGCAGTTTGCATCCGCCCGGCTCGGCGGCCTACCGATATGGCAATCGGGGTCGTATCGTAGCGTTCAAACTGGGAGGCGGGGCGGTTCCCCATCCGTCCGAGCTCGCGCACGGCAAAGATGAGTTTCCGCGGCCGCCGCTTGAGCGCCAGGGCTCCGCCGCCAGCATTCAGGAGGGCGGTGAGTTGTTCCAACGCAATTGCGCGCGCTGTCACACCAACACGGGTGAAGGTAACATTCCGGATCTGCGCCGCTTGAGCGCCTCGACCCACGCAGAGTTCTCTGACATTCTGCTTAAAGGGATCCGCGCCAGCCGCGGCATGGGGAACTTCAGTTCGATTTTGTCACCGCAGCAGGTCTCGGCTATACACGACTTCCTGATCGATCTGCAGTGGCAAACCTACGAGAACGCGCACGCCGATCCTATTGCTCACTAAGTGAATGGCTCACTGTTGAAGTGAGTGAATCTCAGCTGCGAGCTGCCAAGTCAGAGCCTTAGGTATGCCGCGCTTCGGTTTCGGCTTGCACAGGTGACCGTACCGAGGGCAAGCTGAGCGCAGTTTCCAAAGGAGGAGCCGATGGCCAGTCGCCGTCCCACCGATTCCCCCCGTACACCCGCTGCTGCTGTCCCTACTACCCCCGCTGTCCCCGTGGCTGAGTCTGAGTCGCCACCTGCCAAGACGAAGTCCGCCACGACTCGCAAGCCGCGCACCAAGAAGGTTGCTCCAACGACCACGGTGCCGGCGGCTCTGGGGATCTCCGAGGATGTGCGGCGTGGAATGATTGCCGAGGCCGCCTATCTCCGTGCCGAGCGCCGGGGATTTACGGGAGGCCCGGACAAGGAGAGAGAGGATTGGCTCGCCGCCGAGACTGAGGTCGATGCCCTGCTGAGAGCAGGGCACGGCAGTCCGGCGCAGTAGTCCGAAGCTCAGCGCTGCAATAGCCTGAGTTGTGCTAGTAAGCCGAGCTCGGTTCGGAGCGGTGAGCTTACCTGTCGCTCGCGAAGCGAGCGGCTCGTTGTGCGAGCCGGATTCGCACGTCGACCTTGTTGATGTCAGGCGCGCTCGGCGCGAAGCAATCAAGGTGGTGGGTATGCCGTGGGACATCTCATCGGAGGCATGCGCGCGAGGGTAAGGAGCGCGATTACGCGCTACTTGCGGCTTATTTGATGCGTCTTATTTGGGCGAGCTGGGTGGCGCAGGTGACGCACCCGGTGGGCGAGGCGCCGGCGGGCGCAAGCCGTTCGAATAAAACACCTTGCCATCCGGTGCCACGAACACTGCGTCGTACTCCGGCATGCGGTTGATAATCTCAAGCGCCTTCTCGGGGCCCAGTACAAAGGCGGTCTTGGACATGCCGTCCGTTTGGGTCGCTGTCGGCCCGATGACCGTGGCGCTACGAACCTTACTCGCCGAGTGGCCCGTTTTCGGATCGATGATATGGTGATAGCGCACACCATTCTCATCGAAGAAGCGCTCATAGTCGCCTGACGTTGACATCGCAGCATCGGAAAGCGGAATGCGAGTCACCACTTTGTTTTCGTCGTCCGGGTGACGGATCGCCACCAACCATGGACGGCCCATGTGGTCCCCGATGATCCGGCTGTCGCCGCCGGCGGTCACCACGGCGTGTTGGATTCCGAGCTTTTGCAGGGTGCCGATGCCGCGGTCGACGGCGTAGCCCTTGCCGATGCCACCTAGATCGATGCGCATGCCTTGGTGTTCGAAGAACACGGTATGTTTCGCGTCATCGAATTGCAGATTCCGCCAGTTCACTGCCGGCAGGGCGGCTTTGATCTGCGCCTCGGTGGGATGTATGTGATTAGGATAGTTGTAGAGATAGCCGACACTCGCATACGTGATGTCGAAGGCGCCCTCGGTGATCTCTGAATAGTGGGTCGAGAGCTTGATGAGATCGAAGAGTTCCTTATCGACTTGCACCGGCGCTTCGGCGGCGTGCTGGTTGATCTTAGAAAGCTCGCTCTCGGGCTTGTAGTGACTCATGAGCTCGTCGATACGCCGCATCTCGGCCATCACGGCGTCGATGGCCGCCTCGGCGTGGTTCGCATCGGTGTCCCACAGTTCCACGTAGATGCGAGTGCCCATGATGGCATCGGTGCGCTTGTGCCATTCGGCGTGCGCGGCGCGGGGGAGTGCGCCCAGGAGCGCAAGAGAGGTCAGCATAGCGGCGAGGCGGAGCACCATCGAGACTTTTTTCCACTATCGGTTGCGATGCGCTCAGGGTACTACGATGGCGAGTGCCGTGCCTCGCGCTGGCGCTAATATGAAACGCTGAATCCGGACATCCTGTCCGGCCCAGCGTGCTTCGAGCAAAAGGCGTGACTTTTGCTCGAACCCCCGCCACCTGCGGCGGCGGGGCACAATTGCGCAGGCGCTGCCCGCTCATGATCCGAGGTTGTCCCTCGCGGGACAATCCGTGTGACGCGACGCGACGCGATGCGTCGCACCCATGTGCCTGAATGGCGTGCTCATGCCAACAAGAGGTTGTTCCTGCGTTGTGGGTCGGCCGCCGGTCGGTGGGCAGTCGGTGGGCGACTTATCTCGCCGGGCTTTTTTCGCGAGCCGAGCCAGTTCCTGGGCGATATACTGCGCGACTTTTTCCGCCGGACCCCCATCCATGTGGTTCAAGAATCTTGCGCTCTATCGCTTGCCCGCGGACTGGAATTTGTCGGCTGCGGAACTCGAAGAAAAGCTTACTCAGCGCACGTTGCAGCCTTGTAGCCCGCTGGAGATGTTCAGCCGAGGCTGGGTGCCTCCCTCCAGCACAGGCCGCATGCTGCACACGGTGAACCAGCAGCATCTCATTGCGCTTGGCGTAGACCAGAAGCTACTACCTGCGTCCATCATTCGACAGGAGACGGCACGGCGAGCAGAGGTTCTTGCCGATAGCCAGGGATTTCCGGTCGGCCGGCGCCAGATGCGTGATCTGAAGATGCGAGTCACCGAAGAGCTGCGCGCACGTGCGCTCACACGCCGTCGCACGACGCGTGCGTGGATTGATCCGGTGAACGGTTGGTTTGTCGTCGACGCCAGTAGTTTGACTAAAGCTGACGAACTCGTGGAAGCGTTACGCGATGTGCTCGGGAGCTTTGCCGTGCAATTCGTGGAGACGCAGCGTACGCCGCACACATCGATGGCGGCGTGGTTGACGCATGGAGACGCGCCCGGCCCGTTCGGCATCGACCAGGATTTGGAGCTCCAGACCGCCGACCCAAACAAGGCGACCGTCCGATACGTGCGCCATCCGCTCGATGGCAAAGAAGTCAAGGCACATCTGGCCGCGGGCAAATATCCCACTCGGCTCGGCTTGACTTGGAATGGCCGCATCTCGTTCGTGCTCACGGAGAAACTGCAAGTAAAGCGTGTGGAGTTTCTCGAGATGACGAAGGACAGTGCGGACGGTGGCGAGGTTGATAAGGACGAGCAGTTTGACATTGACTTCACCGTTATGGCCGGCGAGCTCGCGAAGATGCTGGGTGATCTCGTAACGACCCTGGGCGGCGACGGATCTCGTCAGGAGACTGGCGCTGCGGCTCAGCAGACCGCCGCAGCGGCGTAAATGCGTACGATTCGGTACGCTGCGCCTAACGTGTGTGCCAGCGTCCGTTCTCCCTCGCGAGTTAGAACCTATCTCGCCAACGCGAGACGAGACGTCAAGATATAACTTATAACAGTGAATATTTAAACAAACACAAAGCATTTCCCTCTGTGTTGTTGCAGTACACCTGGAATACACTGCGCCCCGTCGTCCAGCGAATCCGAGGTTATCGCAATGAGCACACTTACGACTTTAGCGGAGATCCGGCGCGCTCTTGAGTTGCTCTCCGCTGCCGAGCGGACCGCGCTATGTCAGTGGCTGCAGGATCCGAGCGAATTGACTTATCGCAGTCACAACGTCGAAGAGCCGCGCGCCGCTTACGCGACATTGCCGCAGTACATGAGCTGCGAGGAGTTTCTGGAATTTCAGGCGCGGAGTCCCGTTCCCTATGAGTATGTGAACGGTGTTATCCGCGCCATGAGCAGTCCCAGCATCGCTCATGGTCTTGTCACGCAGAATATCTTTCGAGCCATCGACTCTCGTTTGCGCCCGGGTCTTTGCGAGGCGTTTTGTGTCGGATTGGATTTGCGACTGAGACCCGGGGAGGATGATCTCATCTATATCCCCGACGTATTCGTCTCCTGTGACCGCAAAGAATGGCACGAAAAGTGGATTCCTAACCCAAAGCTGGTCGTGGAAGTGCTCTCGCCGTCCACTCAGCACATCGATCGGCGCGAGAAGGCTGTGAATTACCGTCGTGTTGCTTCTCTGGAAGAGTATGTCATCGCCGCGCAAACCCGACCCGAGCTCACGATCTACCGCCGCACCGGGAGCTGGTTGCCCGAGATCGTGACTGGTCCGGGGGCCGTCGTAGAATTGCGCTCACTCGGCCTGTCACTTCCGCTTACCGAAGTTTACAAGGAGGTGTTCTCCGCTCAATCGTAATCGATGGCGGTCTGCGCCGCGGACCCACGCTCGGTGGGATGTAGGGTGCCCTGCGCTAGGGCTAGCGCAAGCGCGGCGCACCCTGCGATTCCGGCAACCATGGGCAGTGCCGTGCCATTCAAGAACGCTCCCACAATGAGCATGATCACCGCGCCGGTGACGAATTGCACCGTGCCCATGAGCGCCGATGCGGTGCCAGCGATTTCGCCGTGCTCCTCAAGGGCCAACACGGCGGTGGTTGGAATGACAAGCCCGAGGCAGCCGAAGCCGATGAACAGCAGCGGGAGGAGCACGTCGAGACGATCGACCCCGGAAGCGAATAGCGCCAACAGCGACAGCATCACGGCGGCGTAAACGATTACGGCGCTTCGCACGATGCGGCGCAATCCGTAACGTGCGCCCAGCCATCCCGTGAGCTGAGCGACCGCAAAGAATGAGGCCGCATTGACGGAGAAGCACACGCTATAGAGCCGGGGCGAGAGATGATAGTGTTCGATCAGCACGAACGGCGAGTTGGACAGGTACACAAAAAAGCTTGAGATGCCGGTCGCACCGATGAACGCAAGGCCCAGGAAGTGCCGGTCGCGCAGCAGCACGCCGTAGGCCGTGACGGCGCGACGGACGCTGCTTTTGGCCCGCTCCGCCGGCGGTCGTGTCTCCCTCAACGTGCCGAGAATGGCGCATCCCACGATGGCAGCAACCAACACCACCCAGAACACCGTGCGCCAGCCCGCAAGTTGGATGATGAAGCTACCCGTGAGCGGCGCCAGAATAGGCGAGATGCTGAACACCAACATTAATAGAGACATGAGTCGCGCCGCGTCGATGCCGGTGTGCAGATCGCGCACGATCGCGCGAGGTATCACCATGCCAGCGCATGCACCAATACCCTGCAGAAAGCGAAACGCAATCAGGACACCAATAGTCGGTGCCAGAGCGCAGCCGACGCTGGCGATCGAGAACAAGATGAGGCCGAGGTAAAGCGGCGCCTTGCGCCCGATCATGTCCGAGAGCGGTCCATAAAACGACTGCCCTAGACTGACGGCAATAAAAAACACCGTAAGACTCATCTGCACGGCGCCGCTGTCGGCCGCCAAGCTGCGGCCGATCGCCGGCAGCGCGGGCAGGTACATGTCGATGGCGAACGGCCCTATGGCTGACAGCAGCCCCAGAGTAACGGCATTGCGCAGAAATCGGGTTTCCATGAGCACAGAGTCAAAAGGGCGCCGTACGGCGCCGGTTACAGCGCGAGGAAGCGGAAGAGTCGGGAAGACGATGCAAGCTCCGAGGCATCGTCGCAGAGCATTTTACGGGGTTCGTATTGCTTGCGCGAGAGCCTGGATCACGCATTCTGCGAGACAGTAGCGGCGCCGCGGCCCTGGAGCACAAATCCAACAATCTGTCATCCCCATCAAGACGGATGGTATCTTGTGCTGTAGGGTGGCTGCTGAGAGTGTGAACAATAATGAGTGGCACTCCTGGCTTGCGTTCTCAGGCGGCGCCGGCGTACGTCCCGCGGGTTGATGGGGGTGTCGACGGTGATAGTCAGATGCGCAGCGTCGCATGAGGCGCCCCATGACCGGTCTTTCAGCCGCTCAGCGAGTCCGTGCCGACGAGTTATTGGACGTCCTGTTCGGTGTTGCAAAACTTCTCGCCGTCGAAGATCGGGACTTGACCAGGACAGCGGGGGCGCCGTTGACGCCGTCGTCTGCAGCTCCCGAGCAATTACTTGGTGGGACGGGCTCATTCTAACAGCTGCGCATCGTCTCGGTGATGCATTGGCCGCTTATCGCGAGGCCATTGCAATCTATAGCGCGTTGGGACTCGCGGACGAGCTCGACGTACAGATCGTGTTGGCCAACACAGGTAGGCTGGAGATGCGCACCGGCCAACTGCACGAAGCAGAAGGTAGGCTTAAGGACTCTTGATAGCAGAGGGACAGGGTTCCGAAGCACAAACTCAGTTGACCACAATTATTCCGGGGCTGCGGAGTAACGGAGCGCAGACGGTTTCTGAATTAGCGTTATCGTTGCAGTCGCTGGGCGAGATCCTCGCCGCGGAAGGGCAGGTACGGCAAGCGGTCGCGCCTCTGCGGGAGGCGGTATCTCTGCGTGAGCGCTCGGGCGACCCCAGCTGGGAGCTGGCGGTAGCGCGTGAGCGTCTTGGAGAGGCTTTGAGCGCGGAAGACTCTCCGGAGGCACGCGATCTTTTGCAGAAGGCACTCACCGAACTCAAAACACAGCTCGGCGTCGCTCATCCTGAGGCTATGCGAGCTCAGCACGCTCTTAACTCGCTCCGCCCAACTCTCTAAATAGCCACGCCCGCGCTTTAAGCCAATCTCGCTGTACAGTCCTCATTTAGGGATTGCATCCAGCGAATTAAGTCGCCACACTGACCTGACATATCGCCTTAACACTAGTCCTGGAGACTCATCGGGCACGGGGGTTGAATTGCTCATCCAGGGGTATCAGCACTCGCGCCTCATGGAAGAGTCCGAAGCGTGTCTTGAAGCGGCAGCTAGAGCGGGGCCGTTGGAAGACATGATTGTTGCGAGCCGTATTCTTGAGCATCCAACATCCTACCGCCTCTGGGAATCTGAGCATGCCCGACTCTTGCGCGGCGTGTCGGCGCACACACGGCTAGCGCCGCAGATCGGGGCTTTGCGCACTGCTACATTCGCGCTCATCCATCGAAAGGCACTGTTTGAATACATCCGCGAGCGCGGGGTGAGCGGAGCGAAACGACACCGCCTGTTTTCGCTATTCTACGGTGCGCGGGATTACTCCAACTCCGTGATCGCCGAGCACGCCAATTTCATACGGTGCAGCTCAAGTCATCTGTGTATGGACCACTTGGCTGCGCAACTCATGCGCGACGCCGCGTTCGAGGAGCCCATGCAACTTTATCAGGAGTGGTATGCGGATTATTTCCGTGTATTTTGCGATGTGGCGCTCGCCGAGACTGAAGAAGAGAAACTTGCGTTAGGGCCGTTGGAAGCGCTGAAGCCGTTGCTCAAACATCGCTTGCGCGAGGCGCGTGATGCGATCCTGGCAATGCCGCAGGTGCCCTCGACTGTCTGGCGCGAAGTGGAGATCCGCAAGGCGACCGGCGAGACCCAGAAGTTGCGACGCCTATCTGTTGATCAGCGTCGCAACGGAAGACATATCAACGGCAGCGGCACCGGCGGCTCGGAGTAGCCGAGGGCGGCCTCAATCGCGTATCTCGAGCGCGCGGTTGCGGTTGAGACTTAGCGCGGCGAGCGTGCATGCGGCGCCTGAAAGTAAATACACACTCACGTACGCAAGGCCGAACTGTGCGGATAAGCCGAGCGCCACCAACGGTGCGAACGCGGCACCGATAAGCCACGCAAGATCTGACGTCAGCGCCGCGCCGGTATAGCGGTACTTTGCTTCGAAGTTGGAAGTTACGGTGCCAGCGGCCTGCCCATAGGATAGGCCGAGCAGTGAGAATCCAATAAGAATGAAGACGTCCTGCCCGACTCGTCCTCCTCCGAGCAGCGTGGGGGCGAAGCCACTAAATACCGCGATGAGAATTGCGACACTGCCGAGGGTGCGGCGCCGCCCATAGCGGTCGGCGATACGCCCGGAGGCGATGATGCCAATCGTAGCAAGCACCGCTCCGCCAATCTGGACTAGCAGAAATTCGCTAATGGACTGCGTCGAATAAAGACGGATCCACGACAGCGGAAACACAGTGACCAGGTGAAACAGCGCGTAGCTCGCCAGCGCCGCGAATGCTCCAATAATTAGGGTGCTACCTTGAGCTCGTACCACCTCGGTCACTTTCGTGGGCTGGAGCTCACGCTCCTCTAGCAACCGCACGTACTCATCGGTCGCCACGAGCCTTAGGCGAGCAAACAAGGCCACCACGTTTATCGCGAACGCTACATAAAACGGGTAGCGCCAGCCCCAGTCGAGAAAATCGTCAAGAGAAAGACTGGAATACAGGTATGAGAACAGCGCGCTGGCCACCGTGAAGCCAACCGGCGCCCCGATCTGACCTAACATCGCATACCAACCGCGACGTTGCGGCGGCGCGTTCAGAGCCAGCAATGAGGGTAAGCCGTCCCAGGAGCCTCCCAGCGCAATTCCCTGGCCGATGCGCAGCACTGACAGTAGCACTACCGAGCTGAAGCCCAGACTGGCATAACCGGGTAAGAACGCGATACCTACCGTGGAAATGCCCAGTAAAAAGAGGGCGAGAGTCAGCTTGGTCTCGCGCCCGAAGCGTCGTTGGATTGCCATGAAGGCAATCGACCCTATGGGGCGTGCAATGAATGCAAACGCGAAAATGACAAACGCATATAACGTGCCTTCAAGGGCACCCTCGAACGGGAAAAATACCGCGGGAAACACCAGTACTGAGGCGATGCCGTAGACAAAGAAGTCAAAGTACTCGGAGGCACGCCCGATGATCACCCCGATGGCGATCTCACCCGGGGCGACTTTCGAGTGAGGGGTGTTGGGGGTGGCGAGTGTTGTCATGGTGGCACCATAAGGATCGCATCCCTGCGGGGTGGGCGCGATAGGACAAAACGTCCATGGACAAATCGTCCAATGTTCTAAAGGCCGCCACCGCCGGTAGAGTTGGAGTCCGATCTAGCCGCATTATTAATATGCACCGTTTCACCCCAGCGCAGCCACGATCGAAAAGAGGGTCTTTCCGGGGCCGCCGTGAATCCATCCCTGGAGGCTGCGGCAAAAACTTTTTGCGCTCTCGCTATCCTGCTTCACGCAAAAAGCCGGAGTTTTGCCCTCCATGGCAAAACCCGCTCGGCGCATGCGCCGAGCCCCTGTTTTTGACGCCCCCGGAAAGACCCTCTTTTCGCTCGCGTCTGCGCGCCTACTCACGTTTCGTGAATAGTTGCGGCTAGAGCGATTCGATCATCATGTCGCTGTTAAAACAAAAGTCATGCCATTGGGGCGGCCGTGCGTTACTCGGCGTCTCAATTGCACTACTAGCGGGCAACGCCCAAGCTGGCGCGCACTTTTCCAGTGCGTTGGTGTTGTTACATCCAGCCGGTATGGTTGCTGCACAGCAGGGGCATCTGATTGTCGTTTCGACATTGCTGATGCTGCTCGTGATCGTGCCGGTCATGGCGCTAACGGTGCTGTTTGCGTGGCGCTATCGCGGATCAAACAGCCGTGCGCACTATGCACCCGACTGGGATCATTCCACCCAACTCGAGCTCGTCATCTGGTCTGCGCCGCTATTGATTATTATCGCGCTCGGCGCAGTCACCTGGATCAGTACGCATACGCTGGATCCGTATCGGCCGTTACAGCGCGCAGCGGGCATGCCTCCGGTTGCAAGCCCTAAGCCGTTGGTCGTCGAGGTGGTCGCGCTCGACTGGAAGTGGCTGTTCATCTATCCGGAACAAGGTATCGCCGCCGTCAACGAGCTTGCCGCGCCTGTGGATACACCCATCGATTTCAAGATTACCGCCGCCTCAGTCATGAATTCTTTCTTCATTCCGGCGCTGGCGGGTCAGATTTACGCCATGCCGGGCATGCAGACGCAACTGCACGCTGTGATCAACCGCGCCGGAGACTACGAGGGGTTCTCAGCCAACTACAGCGGCGCGGGATTCTCGGACATGCGGTTCAAATTTCATGGTTTGAGCTCGGCCGAGTTCGCTCGTTGGGTACAGACGGTAAGGTCCAAGGGCGGGACGCTCGATTCCGGTCGCTATTTGCAGCTGGAGCGCCCGAGCGAGCGCGTCCCGGTGAGTCGCTATGGGACTGTCGCGAGTGGGCTATTTGACTCGATTGTGGCTCGCAGTCTCATGGGTAGCCATTTGAGTCCAGGGCGGGAGCATTGATGCAAACTTCGACCGAGCTGACGAGACTGGTTCTGGGCCGTTTGAGTTGGGAGGCGCTGCCGCTGCATGAGCCCATTCTGGTGTGGACGTTTATCGCCGTTGCGATGGCGGGCGCGTGTCTCATCGGCGCGGTGACTTACTATCGTCTCTGGGGCCCGTTCTGGCGGGAGTGGGTCACCAGCATCGATCACAAGAAGATCGGCATTATGTATGTCGTTCTAGGGCTCGTCATGTTGCTGCGAGGTTTTGCAGATGCGCTCATGATGCGGGCCCAGCAGGCGCTGGCATTCGGTGGCTCCCAGGGATACCTACCGCCGCACCACTACGATCAGATCTTCACCGCGCACGGCGTGATCATGATCTTCTTCGTCGCCATGCCGTTAGTGACCGGCTTAATGAACTTCGTGGTGCCGCTGCAGATCGGTGCGCGCGACGTTGCATTTCCCTTTCTCAACAATTTCAGCTTTTGGATGACGACGTTCGGCGCCGCTCTAGTGATGATGTCGTTGTTCGTGGGAGAGTTTGCGCGCACGGGATGGCTTGCTTATCCGCCCCTGTCCGGTCTGGCGGCCAGCCCCGATGTGGGCGTTGACTACTACATCTGGTCGCTACAGATCGCGGGAGTAGGCACTCTCCTGTCGGGTATCAACCTCATCGCCACCATCATCAAGATGCGCGCTCCCGGCATGACGCTCATGAAGATGCCCGTGTTCACATGGACGGCATTGTGCACGAACGTTCTCATCGTAGCGGCCTTTCCGGTGCTCACCGCGGTGCTCGTGCTTTTGTCACTCGACCGGTATGTCGGTACGAGCTTCTTTACGAATGATCTCGGCGGCAACGCCATGATGTACGTCAACCTCATCTGGATCTGGGGGCATCCGGAGGTTTATATCCTCATTCTGCCGGCATTCGGAGTGTTTTCGGAGGTCGTCGCAACATTTTGCGGCAAGCGCCTGTTCGGCTACGCCTCGATGGTGTATGCGACCGTGGTTATTACCATACTGTCGTATCTCGTTTGGTTACATCATTTCTTCACAATGGGATCGGGCGCGAGTGTCAACTCGTTCTTCGGCATCACCACCATGATCATCTCCATCCCGACCGGGGCGAAGATGTTCAACTGGCTATTTACTATGTACCGGGGCCGGATCCGCTTCGAGCTGCCGATGTTGTGGACCCTAGGGTTCATGCTTACCTTTGTGCTGGGAGGAATGTCAGGCGTATTGCTGGCCGTGCCGCCTGCCGACTTTGTGCTGCACAACAGCTTGTTTCTGGTGGCCCATTTCCACAACGTCATCATCGGCGGAGTAGTGTTTGGCATGCTGGCCGGGATGACCTACTGGTTCCCGAAAGCATTCGGCTACCGGCTGGACCCATTCTGGGGAAAGTGCTCGTTTTGGTTTTGGCTGGTGGGCTTCTATTTCGCTTTCATGCCGCTGTATGTGCTGGGTCTGATGGGCGTGACGCGCCGGCTGAGTCACTTCGAGGACCCGTCCCTGCAGATCTGGTTTCAGATTGCTGCATTTGGCGCTGTGCTCATTCTGCTTGGCATCGTCTCACTCATTGTGCAACTAGCCGTGAGTTACGCGCGTCGTGAGTCGTTACGTGACACGACTGGTGATCCGTGGGATGGGCGCACTCTCGAGTGGTCCACTTCATCGCCCCCGCCGGCATATAACTTCGCTTTCACGCCTCGGGTTTATGACAATGACACTTGGGCGGACATGAAGAAGAGTCACTATCAACGGCCGCGTACGGGATTCATCCCAATTCATATGCCGCAGAATACCGCTGCCGGTTTTGTGATCGCGGCACTGTGTGCGGTGTGTGGCTTTGCGCTCATCTGGCGCATGTGGCTCCCCGCCGTTGTGGCATTCGCCGCGGCCCTGGCAGCGATTATTGTTCATACATTCAACTACAAGCGTGACTACCACATTCCGGCGACGGAGGTGGCTCACGCCGAGAATGAGCGGACAAGGGTGTTAGAAGGTTATGTCTGAGGTTGTGCAGATCGCTGCCCCCCAAGGCGTGGCGGCGGGCAGGAGCGCTGTCGGCTCGCGCGCGACGGCCGCCGCCGCTGAGGCTGCGAGGGCTTATATAACGGATGCGGTCGGTGGCGAGGCCAGCGGGGTGCTGTCGAGTCGGCAATTCTATTTGACTGAGGCACACCACCCTGAGAACGGCACGCTGCTCGGGTTCTGGCTGTACCTGATGAGCGACTGCTTGGTGTTCGCCTGTTTGTTCGCAATGTATGGCGTGCTGGGCCGCAGTTATGCCGGCGGACCTTCCGGTGCCGACCTGTTCGATCTCCCAGTGGTGGCGGTCAACACGTCCCTGTTACTGTTGTCGTCAATCACATACGGCTTTGCGATGATCGAGATGCAG
>Ga0105240_10010695_pt1 | contig 12875 bp, 8 predicted proteins | sample KBSC54metaG_FD_80426 | JGI IMG/M metagenome (GOLD analysis project Ga0105240, IMG submission 80426) | Corn rhizosphere microbial communities from Kellogg Biological Station, Michigan, USA - KBS C5-4 metaG | ecosystem: Host-associated > Plants > Roots > Rhizosphere > Soil | place: Michigan, USA... | reverse complement strand
CATCGGCAACTGCTGTTCCGCCAGTTCGACCGTAATGTGCTGAGCGAGTACGGCCGGTTGATCGACGTGGTGAATGCCTACCTCGTCAACCAGGGCGTGCTGCCGACACTGAGTTTCATACCCACGCGCTTCAGGTCGGCTCCACGCGGCGAGGATGCGGCGGCAGCTACCGCGCCCGACGCAAAAACCACATCGTCGCAGGCCCGCCCCGCGCAAGTGACCTCGCACGGCCAGCCGATGACGCTGGCGCAAGGCGGCAGCAAGAAAGTGCTGGTTTCCTCGCAGTCCACGGCGTTCACCGGTTGGCCCGGCGAAACGATAGGCGCCGCCCCGGCACCGATCGTCATCGACGAAGATGTCTACACCAACCTGCGCGAATTGCTCAGGAGCGCACGCCCCGCGGCTGCGGGCGCGCCAGCAGCGGCGCAGGGCAACGCCGCGCCCACGCAGGGCGTGGCATCGTCCTCCCACGTGCAATCGGTCCTGGGCTTCCTGCAACGGAAGCCGCAGACCACCGTGATGGTGGGCGGACACCCGCAACCGTCGACGATCAGCCACGTCAAGCAGGACCTGCTCGCACGATTGCGCGAGCTCACCGGCAGCGAACCGCCGCCCGCGCTCGCCACCGAAGACACCGACACGATCGACCTCGTCGGCATGCTGTTCGACGAGATCATGAAGGACGTACGCCCGAACAGCTCCGCGGCGAACCTGCTGAGCAAGCTGCAGGTTCCGCTGCTGCGCGTCGCGCTGCACGACAAGGCATTTTTCAACAAGCAGCAACATCCGGCGCGGCAGGCGCTCGATGCGGTCGCGGAAACCGGCCAATACTGGGCGGGCGAGGAAGCTGCAGACCGCGAGCTGATGGACAGCGTGGGCAAACTCGTCGACCGCATCAACCAGGAGTTCGACGGCGACATCAGCCTGTTCAATTCCCTGCTGGCCGACCTCGCGAACCAGACGCAGGCGGTGATGCGCCGTGCCGAACTGGCCGAGCGCCGGCACGTCGATGCGGCGCGCGGCAAGGAAAAACTCGCGATAGCGCAAGCGCACGCGAGCCGGATCATGACCGAGATCACCAACGTGCACCCGGTGCCGAAATTCACCCGCGCGCTGCTCAGCCAGGCGTGGACCGATGTGCTCGCGCTGACCGCGTTGCGCCATGGCGAGGACTCCGACGAATGGCGCCACCAGGTCGAGGTCGCCACCGCCATCGCGACTTCCGCGTCCAATGCCGCCAGCGGCGTCCAGGCAACGCCCGCCGACCCGCAACGGGTCGCGGAGCTGGGCCAGCACGTCGAGCAATCGCTGATGCAGGTCGGTTACCACGCCGACGAAGCGGCGGCGATCGGCCAGCGCCTGAGTTCGGGCAGCGACGATGCGGACGACCCGGCCAGCCGCACCGAGCTTGCGATGCGGCTCAAGAAACGCACGCGGCTCGGCGAGAATGCCACCGCCAAGACGGCCAGCGCGCTCGATTTGCCGCCGCTCAACGCGCAGGAAACCGAATGCCTCGAACGCATCCGCGCGCTGCCGTTCGGAACATGGCTCGAGTTCGTCACCAACCAGCAAGGCGATTGCGTGCGCCGGCGCTTGTCGTGGTTCAGCGCGGTCACCGGCAATTGCCTGGTCATCAACCATCGCGGCCAGCGCGTCGGCGACTACACGCTCGAAACGCTCGCGCGCGCGATGGCGCACAACCAGATCCGCATCGTCGAGCAGAAGAAGGAAACGCTGCTTGATCGCGCGTTGCAAGGCGTGAAGAACCTGCTGCGCGGCGGTACTGCAGAGCCGGCGGAACCGGACACGCACGCATGAACGAGTATCGCCGCAAGCCGCGCCGCAATCCCGATCGCACGATCGATGTCCAGGACGTGATGACCGAATCGCTGGTCGGGCGCATCGGCAACCTTTCCGAAACGGGCATGCTGATCCAGTCCAGCCAGCCGCTCGTCGACGATGCGCTGTACCAGTTGCGATTCGCCCTCCACGCCAACGATGGCAGCCGCCACGCGATCGAAGTCGGCGCGCATCATCTCTGGTCCGAACCCGCCGCGACGCCCGGCCAATCGTGGATCGGTTTTCGCTTCATCGACGTCTCGACGGACGACGCGCGCCGCATCGGCGAATGGGCGACGGCCGAAGGCGCCAACGTCAGCTAAGATCGCCGCCCCGGATTCGATCGCCGGGCAAATTCCTCGACCTGCGACCCGCATGGATGCGGGGAGTGCACCCGGGTGCCGGGAGCGCCTGTAGCCCACGCGCTGCCACGATGCGGCACAATCGCAAAGCCGGATTGCGGCGCTGTCGATCGAGCGAATTCCATGCACACCACCGCTTACCAGGATCACATCGCGACCTTGTGCGCACGGATGGATCGCGCGCTTGAGCGTTCCGGGCACGACCACGTCCTGATCGCGGCGGGCGTCGAGAAGATGCGCTTCCTCGACGACATGCCGTATCCGTTCAAGGTCAATCCGCAGTTCAAGGCATGGGTGCCGTTGTTGCACCATCCGGATTGCTGGATCGCCTACACGCCGGGCAGCATTCCGCTGCTCGTGTACGTGCAACCCGACGATTACTGGCACCTGCCGCCCGCGCCGCCATCGGGATACTGGACGCATTCGTTCGATGTGCGCGTCGTGCATTCGGCGGCAGAAGCCGCACGCCATTTCCCGAAATCCGGGCGCATTGCGATCCTCGGCGAAGCCGATGCGGCACTGCCCGGTTTTTTACCAAACGACCCGCAGCCATTGCTGGATTACTTGCACTTCCATCGCGCATTCAAGACCCACTACGAACTCGCGATGATGCGCGTGGCGCAATGCACCGCCGTGCATGGACATCTTGCCGCGCGGCAGAAATTCCACGATCGCGGTTCCGAACTCGACATCCATCGCGCATACCTTGCCGCGACCGGACACAACGACATCGACCTGCCCTACGGCAATATCGTCGGCCTCAACGAACATGGCTCGACCTTGCACTACCAGTACCAGCAGGCGAAGGCGCCGGCCGAACACCGCTCGCTGCTGATCGACGCGGGCGCCGAGCACGCCGGCTATGCATCCGACATCACCCGTACATGGGGCAACGGCGACGCGTCGTTTGCCTCGCTCGTCGATGGCGTCGATCGCGAACAGCAGGCGCTCGCCGCGAAAGTGAAACCCGGACAGGATTACCGCGAGTTGCACCTCGAAGCGCATTTGCGCCTCGGCGGCGTGCTGCACGACCTCGGCATCGTGCGCATGGATCCCGGCACGATGCTCGAAACCGGCGTGACCTCGACGTTCTTCCCGCACGGCCTCGGCCACCCGATCGGCCTGCAGGTGCACGACGTCGCCGGCTTCATGGCGAGCGATGCAGGCGGCACGATCCCGAAGCCCGACGGCCATCCGTTCCTGCGCATGACCCGTACGCTCGAACCCGGCATGGTCGTCACCATCGAACCGGGCCTCTACTTCATCGACATGCTGCTGGCGAAATTGAAGTCAGGCCCGCACGCGGCCGCGGTGAACTGGGATGCGGTCGATCACCTGAAGACATTCGGCGGCGTGCGCATCGAGGATGAAGTGCATTGCACCGACGGCGCGCCAGAGAACCTGACGCGGGATGCATTTGCGGCGGCGGTGTGACCGGCTGGATCGTTACTCCACGACTCCATGCACGCGCCAAGCCGGGAATTCGCTTCCAGCAGCAGGTTCATCGATCCACCCGCATGCCAGCAACCCATCGTCGCTGCCCGCTTCGCACAGATACGCCGCGATCGCGCCGCGTTGTTGCCCGGTATGCACCAGCGCCCAGCCATCCGGCAACGCGCGCTGCCCACGTCGGTAGTCGGCATCCAGGTACGCCGACGCGTTCGCTTCGAGGATCTCGCGTCCGACCGACGACACCAGGCCTTTCACGATTGCGATCTCGGCATCGAGCATCGGTGGTCGCGAAGGCCGTTCGACGCGCAGCCCATGCCCTTCAAGATGCGTTGCGACATGTTCCGGAACGGCATACGCCCACGGTCGTTGCACGACATGCTCGCCGACGAAGTTGCCGTAATGGGGGACGAAGGAACTCACCGGCGCACCATCCAGCGCGTACGGCTCGCGCGTGAGGATTTCCACTTCGACGTCAGGAAACGTTTCGAGCCGATAGCGCACTGCGATTTCGTCCGATGGCATCTCGCAAGCGTCGAGCAACGCGACGATCTCCTCGCCGTGCGCCGACACGTAGACCAGCGACTCGCGCAGGAACGCATAGGTCACGCGTACACGCTCTTCATAGCTGATGTACGAATACGCCTCGAGCAGCAGGTCGAGTCGGTTCGCAAGGCCGCGATAATTGCCGCCGAAGCGCGGATGGTGGGTGTAGGTCAGCCAGCCCTTGCCCTGCCCGCCTTCGTCGCGCATGAAATTGCCGTACCAGAAGCTGTCGAAGCCGTCCGCACTTTTCACCGCCGCAGCCACTGCCGGCATCATCTTCGCGCGCATGTAATCGATCGGTTCGCGACGGCCGCTTTCGATCGTGTGCGGAATGTCGTAGGTCATCGCGAAACGGTGGATCGAACCGTTGGTCGCGTGGCAGTCGATCGTCAGGTGCGGGTTCCACGGCTGGCACACGCGCGACTGCAACAGCCGCATCTCGCTCGCGTCCTGGCGCATGTAGTCGCGATTGAGGTTGACGCCCGCCGCATTGACGCGCGTGCCGACGCCGCTGGTCGGACCGAGTTGTCCGGTGAGATGCGCAATGTCGAGCTTGCGATTCTGTGGGTCGATGCGGTCGTTGCCGTCGGCATTGAACAACGGCGCAATCACCAGCGTCAGGCGTTCAAGGACATCCCCATGCATTCCATCGAGCATGTCGCGCACCAGCATCAACCCGCCCTCCTTGCCCTCGACTTCGCCGGCATGGATGCCGCAGATGACCAGCACGATCGGCAGCTTCGCGGCGTGCGCGGCTACGGGCGTGAAGTGGCCGTGCCCCGACAGCACCAGCAAGGGCAGCGTGCGGCCTTCCGGCGTCGCGCCGAAATCGCCGACGTGCAGGCGCGGATCGTTGCGTGCTTCAAGCGCGGCGATGAACGCCATCACGTCGGCGTGGCGCGAGGTTTCGGTGTAGCCGCTGCTCTCGGCGCGGGTCAGTGGTTGCTTCGTGGTCATTGCGATTCCTGTTGCGAGCGTCGCGTTGTTGAAGTCGAAGTTCAGCGCGCGGCGAGCAGCGCCTCGACCTCATCGATTTCCTTCGGCACGCCGGACGTGATCACTTCGTAGCCGTCCCTGGTGACCAGCACATCGTCCTCGATGCGCACGCCGATGCCCTGCCATTTCGCAGCGACGCCCTTGCTGCCGGGGGCGATGTACAGGCCTGGTTCGATGGTGAACACCATGCCCGGTTCAAGTTCGCGGAACGCGCCGTCGATGCGGTATTCGCCGACGTCGTGCACGTCCAGGCCGATCCAGTGACCGGTCTTGTGCATGTAGAAACGCTTGTAGTCGCCGGACGCGAGATTCTTTTCGAGCGTGCCTTTCAGCAATCCGAGTTTGAGCAGGCCTTCGGTGAGCGTCGCGACCGCGGCGTTGTGCCCCGCGTCGTACGTGCGGCCGGTGCGCGCTTCGGCAAGCGCCGCGTGCTGGGCATCGAGCACGAGCTGGTAGATCGCGCGCTGCTCTTTAGAGTAACGGCCATTGATCGGAAACGTACGGGTGATGTCGGACGCGTAGTTGCGGTATTCGGCGCCGGCGTCGATCAGCAACAGGTCGCCATCGCGCAATTGCGACTTGTTGGCGATGTAATGCAGCACGCAGGCATTCGCGCCGCCGCCGACGATGGATTCGTACGCGAGTTGCGCATCGTGGCGTCGGAAGTGGTGCAGGATCGCGGCCTCGACTTCGTATTCGTGCATGCCCGGACGCGCGGCGCGCATCGCCACGACGTGCGCTTCCGCGGCGATCTGCGCGGCGCGGCGCATCAGGCGCAATTCGTCGCGGCTCTTGAACAGCCGCAATTCGTGCAGGTAGTGGCCGAGTTCGAGGAATTCGTGCGGCGGTTGCGCGCCCTGCTTTACTTGCGCGCGCACGCGATTGACCCAGCCGATCAACTTCAGGTCGAATTCGGTGTCGCGGCCGAAGTGGTAATAGACGCGCGAGCGGCCTTCGAGCAGGCCGGGCAAAATATCGTCGAGATCGGAGATCGGATACGCGTCGTCGAAACCGAATTCCGCAACCGCGCCTTCGGTGCCGGCGCGCGGGCCGTCCCATGCTTCGCGCGCGGGATCGCGTTCGCGGCAGAACAACAACGCTTCGCCGTGCGTGCGTCCGGGCACGAGCACGAGCACGGCTTCGGGTTCGTTGAAACCGGTGAGGTACCAGAAGTCGCTGTCCTGCCGATAACCGTAATGCGTGTCGTTGCTGCGGATGCGCGGCGGCGCGGCGGGCAGGATCAGGATCGCGTCGTCGCCGGCCATGCGCATCAGCTGCTTGCGGCGGCGCGCGTATTCGGAGTTCGGGCTTGCAGCGAGCTGGTTCATGGCGCGTGGCTCACGGGAAATGAGAGGAATCGCTGCGGCGCGGCCGCGCTCGTTGGAACTGCTGCGCTGATCGTTGCGCGTGCCGTCGTCCATTAGTGCAGCTGGCGTTTGCGATGCGCGCCCTGCACGCAATCGCCGTGCAGCAGCAGCGCGGCGACGCGCACGTATTCGACGATCTCGGCGAGCGCGTCCTCGTCGGCTTCGGAGCCGTCGTAGTCGAGATCGGAGGCGGCGATGCGGCCGATGTCTTCCAGCGCTTCGACCGCTTCGTCGGAAAGCGCGTCGGCGGCTGGCGCGGCAAGCCCGAATCCGCCGAGGAAGCCGCGGCACCAGTCGACCAGCGCATCGGCGCGTTCGGCCAGCGGCGCGTCGTCGTCCGGCAGCAGCAACTGGAAATCGAAATCCTGCGCGGCAAATTGGGCGAGCGTCGTGGCGCGCAACTGGCCGAGCGCATCGTCGGGCATCGGCGCTTTCTCCGCGTCGACCGCCAGCCGCTGCAGCCAGTCGTCGCCATCGGCGTTGCCGCCGCCGGAAACGTATCCGCACAGCGATCCGTGCAGTTCGGATGCGGAAGCGGCAACGCCCGCAATACGCATCGCATCGACGAGCGCGGCATGATCCGGCAGGTCGGTGCTTGGCGAATCGGGCTGTCCGGCGCGTTGCATGGCGCGATTGTAGCAGCGCAGCCGCGATCGCCATGCCGCGCGCGTGTTGAGTCTGGGTGATGCGCCGCCTACACTCGGCGTTCAACCGAGGGGATCGGGGATCGTGCGATCACAGCAGCCAGGAAGCGCGCGCCCGCGGCGCTCGACGCCGCGACATGGGCGCGGGCCGCATGGTTCCACCAGCGGCCTGTCCTGGCGCGTGGTCGCGTGCGTGATCGCCTTGCTGCTTGCGCATGCGGCGCTTGCCGACGTGCGCACGTTCCGCTTCCAGCACATCACCGGCGAACACGGACTCGCGCAGAACACCGTGAGCGCGCTGTTGCAGGATCGCGACGGTTACATCTGGGTCGGCACGCAGGGCGGATTGCACCGCTACGACGGCCAGGGCTACAAGCTGTTCGAGCAGGCAGCCGACGATCCGGCCAGCCTGCCGGACAACTTCGTCACCGCGCTGGCCGAGGGCGAACCGGGCACGCTATGGGTCGGCACCAACAGCGCCTATGTCGCCGAACTCAATCTCGCGAACGGGCAATTCCGCCGGTTGTTGCCGGCCGATCTGGATCATCCCGGTGAACCCGGCAAGCGCGTGCTTGCGCTGCACTACGAATCCGGACATGGCCTGTGGGTTGCGACCGAGGGCGGAATCGACCTGATCGATCCGGCAACCGGCCTGCGCCGCAGCGTGCTGCGGCTACCGACCGCAGCCAGCACGCGCAACAGCTACGGCTTCGCGAGCGATCCGGCCGGCATCCTGTGGGCGACGCTGCCCAGCGGCCTGTACCGAATCGATCCAGTTACCCTCGCCACCAAGCGCGTGGCGGAGTTGCCGGGCATCGCCGACATCGTCCGCGATCGGCAGGGGCGCATGTGGGTATCGGCGGATGGACTGTACCGGCTCGATCCCGCATCGGGCCAGTTGCAACGCAGCCAGCTGCAACACGACGCGTCGCCGGCGCGCAGCGGTGTCGACACCGATTCGCCGCAGCGATTGGCCGTCGACGACCAGGATCGACTGTGGATCGCCACTCTCCACAACGGACTGCTGCGTTACGACCCGCAGAGTGGAGCGGCCACCGCGATCCACGCAAATCCGGCGCAAGTCGATTCGTTGCCCGAGGATGAAGTCAGTGCGTTGCTGGTGGATCGCTCGGGACTGCTCTGGGTCGGCACATTGACGGCCGGCGTGGTCGCGACCGATCCACACGGAGCGCGCTTCACCTTCATTTCCGATTCCGATCCGGCGCACATGCAGCGCTACACCAACAGCGTGCGTTCGCTGTACCAGTCGCCCGATGGCGCGCTCTGGATCGGCACCGATGGCGACGGCCTGAAACGCTACGACTTCGCGGCCGATCGGTTCACCAGCTTCATTCCGCAGTTGCGCACGGCGATGCCGCCGCAACTCGCCGCGCAGGACATCAAGGTGCTTGCCGTACGGCCCGCCGCCGACGGCGCGCTGTGGGTTGCGACCGATCTGGGCTTGTACTGGCTCGACCCGGCGCGCGGCAGCGCGCGCGCGCAACCATTGCTTGGCGATGCCGTCGAAACGCAACCAACGAGCGTGCGCTCGCTTGCCAACGCCAGCGACGGCGGGCTGTGGGTCGGCACCCAGAACCACGGCCTGATCAAGCTCGATGCATCCGGGCGCCGCGCATTGCATGTCGATGCGGGCGCGAAGGGCTTGAGCAACGCAATGGTCAACAGCCTGTACGAGGACGCGCGCAAGGGCGTGTTGTGGATCGGCACCATGGACGGGCTCGATCGCTTGCAAATCGGCACGGGCAAGTTGCGGCACTTCCTCAATGACCCGCACGATCCGCGCACGTTGTCCGGCAACCGCGTGCGCGCGATCGTCGGCGCGCGCGACGGAAGCCTATGGGTCGGCACGCATTCGGGCCTCAACCATTTGTCGCCGACTGCGGGCGACGGCGTGATGATCGAGCGTTATCCGCTCGGAACCGATGCCGATCATCCCGGCACGATCTACGGAATCATCGAGGACGCACGCGGACGCTTGTGGTTGAGCGGCAATGACGGGCTTGCGCGGCTCGATCCGGCCAGCGGCGCGCTACGCAGGTTCGCACCCGGCGATGGTTTGCAAAACCTTGAATTCAACGGCGGCGCGTATCTGCAGCTTGCCGACGGCAAGCTTGCGTTCGGCGGCATCCGCGGCTTGAACGTGTTCGATCCAACTGCGATCACCAACAGCCTGTATGCGCCGACGGTGGTGTTGACCAGTGCGCGGGTCGGGTCGGATCCGCTCGATCGCATCCAACTCATGGCGCCCGGGGATTTGCAGTTGCGGCAGAGCGACAGCGTGCTGCGCCTGCGTTTCAGCGCGCTCGATTATGCCGATCCGGCAAGCCTGGCTTACCGCTATCGGCTCGAAGGGTTCGACAAGGGCTGGATCGACGCCGACCATCGCCCCGACGCGACCTACACCAACCTGGATGCGGGCGATTATGTCTTCCGCGCGCAAGCGACCAATCGCGACGGCGTGTGGAGCCGGTCCGAATTGCGGATGCCGGTCAAGGTGGTTCCGCCGTGGTGGAACAGCTGGCCGGCGCGCATCGTCTATGCGTTGATCGCGATCGCGCTATTCGCGATCGGGTGGCGCATCCTGCAAGCGCGGCGTCGGCGAGAGACCGTGTTCAACCGTGCCATCGAGCAGCGCGAGCAGCAGTTGAAAATGGCGCTATGGGGCTCGGGCGACGACTTCTGGGACATGGACCTGCGCACGCAAACCTTGCGTCGCTCGAACGCCTCCGGCGTTGCGCAACATCGCGAGGATGTGATCGGCCTCGATCGGTGGCGCAACGACATCGTGCATCCGGACGACCTGGACGAGGTCGAGGAAACGATGAACCGGCATCTGCTCGGCGAGTCGGATCATTACGAAAGCGAGCACCGCATCCGCCACCCGCGCACCGGCGAATGGATCAACGTGCTCGCGCGCGGCAAGGTCGTCGAACGCGACCCGGACGGCACGCCGTTGCGCGTTGCCGGCACCGCGCGCGACGTCTCGCAACGCCGAAGCAACGAGCGCGAACGGCTGATCGCAAGCGAAGTGCTGCGCAGCATGACCGAAGCGGTCAGCGTGATCGACCTCTACTACCACTTCGTGTCGATCAACCGCGCCTTCACCCTGACCACCGGCTACAGCGAGGAGGAAATCATCGGGCAACCGTCGACCCTGCTCGACAGCTCGCAACACGCGCCGGAGTTCTATCGCGAGATGCGCGAGACGATGGAATTGACCGGCCGCTGGTCGGGCGAGATGTGGCAGCGGCGCAAGGACGGCGAGGAATTCCTGTGCGCGATCGAGGCGGTCGAGGTGCTGGAACCGAACGGCCAGCGCGGGCATTTCGTCGTGGTGCTCAACGACATCACCGAAAAGAAGCGCGCCGAGCAGGAACTGCGTTACCTCGCCAATTTCGACACGCTGACCGGGCTGCCGAATCGCGCGCTGTTGTCCGAGCGGCTTGCGCGCGCGATCGTGCGTGCGCGCCGGCACGACACGATGGTCGCGGTGCTGTTCCTCGACCTCGACCGCTTCAAGGAAATCAACGATTCGCTCGGCCACGCGGTCGGCGACCGCATCCTCAAGGCCGTGGCCGCGCGCCTGCAGGCGACGACCAATCCGAACGACACCGTGTCGCGCCTGGGCGGCGACGAGTTCACCGTGGTGATCGAGGACATCGCTTCGAACGAGGCGGCGTTCCAGGTCGCGCGCAACATCCTCGCTGCTTTCACGCGACCATTGCTGGTCGACGACCGCAGCGAAATCAGCATCACCCCGTCGATCGGCATCAGCATCTACCCCGCGCACGGCCTCGCGCCGACCGACCTGCTCAAGCACGCCGACACCGCGATGTACCAGGCCAAGGCGATCGGGCGCAACACATACCTCGCCTACACCGAAGCGATGGAGACGCTGACGCGCCAGCGCGCCAATGTCACCGCCGCGTTGCGCCGTGCGGTGGATCGCAACGAATTCCAGTTGCTCTACCAACCGCGCCTGTCGCTGACCCGCGGCCGCATCAACGGCGTGGAAGCCTTGCTGCGCTGGCACAGCGAGGAACTCGGCGAGATGATGCCGACCGATTTCATCCCGATCGCCGAGGAAACGGGGATGATCCTGCGCATCGGCGAATGGGTGTTGCGCGAAGCCTGCCGCACGCTCGCGCAGTGGCAGCACGAAGGCCTCGCCGACGTGGCGATCGCGGTGAACGTCTCGGTGCTGCAACTGCTGCGCGGGAACCTGCCCGAGCTGATCGCCGAGATCCTCGCCGAAACCGGCGCGCCGGCGGCTCGGCTCGAACTCGAACTGACCGAGACGATGGTGATGTCGAACGCGGCCGAGACCCGCAGCATCCTCAACCAGCTGCGCGCGCTCGGGCTGTCGCTCGCGATCGACGACTTCGGTACCGGCTATTCCTCGCTGGTGTACCTCAAGCAGTTGCCGATCGACATGCTCAAGATCGACAAGGCTTTCATCGCCGACATCACCCGGGACCCGGATGACGAGGCGATCACGACCACGATCATCACGATGGCGCATTCGCTCGGCCTGACCGTGATCGCGGAAGGCGTCGAGTCGAAAGAGCAACTCGAGTTCCTGCGCGAACACGATTGCGACGAAATCCAGGGCTACTGGCTGTCGCAGCCGCTCAGCGAACCGCATTGCCGCAGCTTCATCACGAGCTGGCACCAGACCCGGCGCAATGCGGCCGACGTGCCGATCGCACCCGCGTATTGAACGACTGCATCGGCCGGCCCGCGTTCACCGGTGCGTATTGACCAAGTCGGGATGCACGCCTATCGTGGACGGCGCATGACTGCCCCCGATTCCATTCAGCCCGATTCAATCAGGCAATTGCACGACCTGGCCGCGAAGGTCGAGCAATTGGCCGATCTTTGCCGACGCCTGTCGGAAGAAAACCGCACGCTGCGCAACACGCACGACCAACTGGTCGGCGAACGGGCGCAACTTCTGACCAAGAACGAACAAGCGCGGTCGCGCGTGGAAGCGATGATCCATCGGCTCAAATCCATGGAGCACAACGCGTGAGCGAACCGGCCAGCGTCCGCATCCTCGACCGCGACTACCTGATCGCATGCGAACCCGACGAGCGCGAGGGGCTGGTCGCCGCCGCGCACCTGCTCGACGGCCGCATGCGCGACATCCGCGGCGGCAACCGGATGGCGGCGGTCGATCGCATCGCGGTGATGGCCGCCCTCAACCTCGCGCACGAACTGTTGCAGAGCAAGCAGGCGTCGGAGCAACGCGACCAGCAGATCACGCGCACGTTGAACGAACTCAATCGCAAGCTCGACAGCTTGCTCGATGACGCGACTTCGCGCGGCCGCGAACGCGTTTAACCCGGCACTCACGCGGCGCGGATATAATGCACGTGCGTCCTCTGCCGTGTACGACAGCCAGCGTCTACATTTGCCTTGACCCATAATGCGACCCCGGAAGTTGGCGATGAAGCGGTGCGCATGTCCGCCACGAGCGGAAAGCCTGATGCTTCAAAGCCCGCCTCCACCTGATCCGATTGGATCAAGGTCGTTGCGCTGGCATCGTCATGGCGGAGGTCGCATTTTCTTGTTCGCGGGTCGCTTTCCTTCCTGTTGCATCGACCCATGAGCGATCCATTGCGTGCGTTGCGCGATCGCCTGCGCGCACT
>Ga0105240_10010694_pt1 | contig 12878 bp, 9 predicted proteins | sample KBSC54metaG_FD_80426 | JGI IMG/M metagenome (GOLD analysis project Ga0105240, IMG submission 80426) | Corn rhizosphere microbial communities from Kellogg Biological Station, Michigan, USA - KBS C5-4 metaG | ecosystem: Host-associated > Plants > Roots > Rhizosphere > Soil | place: Michigan, USA... | reverse complement strand
GGTTTCATTTTTCAGAGCTTCAATCTGATCGGCGATCTGAGCGTCTCTGAAAACGTGGAGCTGCCGCTCACCTACCGCGGCATGCGCCCCGCGGAGCGGAAAGAGCGCGTCGAACAAGCACTCGAACGCGTCGGCATGGCGCATCGGGCGAAACACCTCCCCAGTCAATTGTCTGGCGGCCAGCAGCAGCGCGTCGCCGTTGCACGCGCGGTTGCCGGTGAGCCGCTCATCCTGCTCGCCGACGAGCCGACGGGAAATCTCGACTCCAAGAGCGGCGAGGCGGTCATGGGCCTACTGAAAGAGCTGCATCAATCCGGCGCAACGATCTGCATGGTCACGCACGATCCTCGTTACGCGCGGCATGCCGATCGCGGCATTCATCTGTTCGATGGACGCGTCGTCGAAGAACACATGGAGCTGGTCGAAAGCTAAGCCATGGATCTGAAATACGCGTTGCGCACACTCGCGCGGGCGCGCGGGTTCACCTTTGTCGTGGTCGCCACCCTGGCCCTGTGCGTGGGCGCCAACAGCGCCATGTTCAGCGTTGTCGATCACATCCTCCTTCGACCCCTTCCCTATCCGCAGCCGGAACAACTCGCGCAGCTCGTGACGCTCGTCGAGGGTCGGCAAAGCATGGGAACGGGCCAGACCGGCGCCATGTGGGAGGCGCTGCGCTGGAACGTGCCGTCACTCGACATCGCGGCCGGCACGGGCGGGTTCGGCGAAACAGGCGTCAACCTGACGGTCGGCGATCGTGCGGAGTACGTGATCGAGGCGCGCGTGTCCGCCGGCTACTTTCGCGTGCTCGGCGTCGTGCCGCAGATCGGCCGCGAGCTGAACGAGGACGAAGATCGCGCCGGCGGTCCGGAGGCCGCTGTCATCAGCGACGCACTGTGGCGGCACGCGTTCAACGCGTCGCCGGACGTCATCGGCCAAACCGTCATGCTTAGAGGGGAAGCGTACCGCGTCGTCGGTGTCATGCCTGCAACCTTTGTGGCGCAGACCGTGTCTGATGAAACGGCGATTGAACCAGCGCTCTGGACCCCTGCGCGCGCGTGCCGCACGTGCGAGGGCGGTGGTCAAAACTACGAATTCATCGCCCGTGTGAAGCCGGGGCACTCGTGGGCCGAGGCGGACGCCGAGGTGGCGCGCGTCGGCGACGATGTGCTTCGACCGAGAAACCTGCCCGGCGTGCCGCGCGCCTCGGAACACATCGTGCCTCTGCACGCCGCTGCGACGTCGGACGTGCGCGTGCCCATCCTGATTTTGTGGGGCGCGGTTGGCGTCGTCCTTCTGATTGGATGCGTGAACGTGGCGGGGCTGCTCGTCGCGCGAGCGTCGGCGCGCGCGCCAGAGATCGCGCTGAGGATGGCGATCGGCGGCAGCCGCGCGGCCGTCATCCGTCAGCTGATGATGGAAAGCGTGGTGCTCGCCGTCGCCGGCGGAGCGCTCGGCCTGCTGATCGCGACCTTCCTTTCGAGCGCGTCCGCGCCGCTGCTTCAACACGCCTTTCGCGTTTCTGGCGATTTCGGAATTGATTGGCGGGTTTTCATCGTCACGGCCGTTGCGGCACTTGCGACGAGCGTTGCATTCGGACTGCTGCCGGCGGCGGACGCGACGCGCGTCGACATCAGGCGCGTGCTCGTGGAAGCCGCAAGCCCGACGATTGCCGGGCGCGCACGGCGCCGGCCGCGCCAGGTGCTCGTCGTCACGCAGGTAGCGTTGAGCGTCGTCTTGCTCGTGGCCGCCGGGCTGCTGTTTCGCACGCTCAATCACCTGACGCATCTCCGCGCCGGCTTCGATGGCACGCACGCGATCTCGGCGACCCTGTCGCTCGAGGATGCGCGGTACGCCACGGTACCCGCCGTCAATCACCTCGCGGACCACACGATCGAGCAAATACACGCCATACCAACGGTCGAGCACGCGGCGGTCGCGCTGACGCTGCCATACGAGCGGGCGCTGAACGTCGGCGCGCGCTGGACCGGAGGCGATGCGATCCCGATCATGAACCTGACGTACGTCACGCCGGAATACTTCGACGCGCTGCGCATCCCGATCGTCCGAGGGCGCGCCATCTCGCGGGTGGATGCCGCAGGCGCGGCGGGCGCGATCGTCGTGAACGAGGCGTTCGTACGGCGGTCATCGGCGGATCGAGATCCGATCGGACGATCGATACAGATAATGGGCGGACCCCGAACGATCGTCGGCATCGCAGGCGATATTCAGCAGAAGAACGGCGGGATCATCGGGTTCGAGCCGGTCGCGCCAATTCCGGCGGCGTACGTGCCGCTGGCGCAAACCACTGACGCATTCCTGAAGATGGTTCACGCCTGGTTCTCACCGAGCTGGATCGTGCGTACGTCGGTTGACGATCAGAATATCGCGTCGGAGATGCAGCGCGCGATCGCCGCCGTGGATCCGACGCTGCCCTTCGCGAAGTTTCGAACGTTCGACGTGGTGGAACAGCAGGCTGTCGCGCCCCAGCGTGCCCAGTCGATCCTGCTTGGGGTATTCGCAGCGCTCGCCCTTCTTCTTGCCGCGATCGGGCTGTACGGAATTGTGGCGGGCTCGGTGATCGAGCGCACGCACGAATTCGGCGTTCGCCTTGCGCTCGGCGCGACGCCGCGCCGCGCGGCGATCGAGCTTGCCGCGCCCGGAATGATCCTCGCCGGAGCTGGTGTCCTGCTCGGCCTCGTCCTGGCGCGCGCGGCATCGAGCGTCCTGAGTCACCTGGTGTGGGGCATCTCACCGACCGACTCGTTGACCTTTTTCGTCGCTGTCGCGGCGGTTCTTGCCGTGGCCGGACTGGCCAGTCTGATTCCGAGTCGGCGCGTGAGCCGGCTCGACCCGAGCCTGGCGTTGCGAGACCCGCGAAATTAGCGTCCTATAATCCTCGTACGATGCTGATCTCCCTCCGCAATATCGAGAAATCGTTCGCGCAGGGCGCAGGACAGACATACGTGCTCCGGCGGATCACCCTCGATATCAAGGCCGGTGAATTCGTCTCGATCATGGGTCCCTCTGGCGCCGGCAAGTCGACACTGCTCCACATCCTCGGCATGCATGACGCAGTGTGGCGGGGCGAGTACTACTTCCAGGACGAGCCGGTCCACCACTTGAAACCGAAGCAGCGATCGCAGCTCCACAAGCGACACATCGGGTTTGTATTTCAGAGCTATCACCTGCTCGACAACCTCACGGTGTACGAAAACCTCGAGATTCCGCTCTCCTATCGCGACGTGCCGAAGAAGGAACGTCAGGCGGTGGTCGCTGACGTCCTCGATCGATTTCAAATCGTCGGGAAGAAGGATCTCTATCCGAATCAGTTGTCCGGCGGACAGCAACAACTGGTCGGCGTCGCCCGCGCCATCATTGCCAAGCCGCAAGTCCTGCTCGCCGATGAGCCCACCGGCAATCTTCATTCGGCGCACGGCAAGGAGATCATGGAGCTCTTTCGAAGGCTCAACGACGAAGGCACGACCATCGTGCAGGTGACGCACTCGGAATCGAATGCGGCGTACGGATCGCGCGTGATCCAACTCAAAGATGGCTGGGTTACCGGTGACTGATCGCTCGGCCGCCACGGCGACGTTTCACGATCGCGCGGCGACCGCGCGTCGCGGCGAGAGAATCTACACGCCGGTCCGTGTGCTCATCGCGGACGACCAGCCCGATGTGCTGGCGGCTCTCCGGCTGCTGCTGAAAAGTGAGGGCTTCGAAACGCAATCGGCGAGCTCTCCGGCCGCGGTTGTCGCGGCCATCGACGAACGCGAGTTCGATGTCGTCTTGATGGATCTGAACTACGCCCGCGACACGACATCGGGCCTCGAGGGACTCGACCTCCTCACTCAACTCTCGACGCGGGACGCCGCGCTGCCGCTCGTCGTCATGACCGCCTGGGGAAGCGTCGACCTCGCGGTCGAAGCCATGCGGCGCGGCGCGCGCGACTTCGTTCAGAAGCCGTGGGACAACGCGCGCGTCGTCGCCATTGTCCGGACGCAAGCGGCGCTCGCGCGAGCGCTGCGCGGGCAGGCGCGGCTCGAAGCCGAGAACCGTTCGTTGACCGCAGACGCCGGCGCCCTCCTGATCGCGGACGCGCCGTCCATGCGCCCCGTCGTGGACATCATCCAGCGCGTTGGTCCGTCCGACGCGAACGTGTTGATCACGGGCGAAAACGGCACCGGCAAGGGCAGCGTGGCACGCGCGATTCACGCGGCCTCGGCGCGCGCATCGAAGTCGCTGGTCATCGTGAATGCCGGCGGACTATCGGAGGGCATTTTCGAGAGCGAGCTCTTTGGCCACGTGAAAGGCGCCTTTACTGACGCCAAGTCCGATCGCGTCGGCCGTTTCGAAATCGCGGACGATGGGACGTTGTTCCTCGATGAAATCGCGAACGTGCCGCTGAACCTGCAAACGAAGCTCCTCCGCGTCGTCGAGAGCGGAGAATTCGAGCGCGTCGGGTCATCGCGCACGCGCCGCGTGAACGTGCGTCTCCTCTCTGCGACGAATGCCAACATCGTCGAGGAAGTCGCCGTCGGGCGCTTCCGCCAGGATCTGCAATTTCGGCTGAACACGATCGAGATTCACCTGCCGCCGCTGCGGGATCGGCGCGAGGATATTCCGGCGCTCGCGGCGCACTTCCTCTCCATGCACGTGAACCGATACCGAAAGCCGATTACAGCGTTCGAACCGGCCGCCCTGCAGCTGCTGCTCGACCATCCATGGCCGGGCAACATTCGCGAACTTGACCACGCGGTGGAACGTGCCGTGCTGATGGCGGAAGGCCCAGCCGTCCGCGCGAAAGATCTGGGGTTGCGTCTGGACCGTGACAGCAGCTCGCGGCTCGACGACATGAGCCTGGAGGAGGTCGAGCAGCTGCTGATCAAGAAGACCATGGCGCGCTACGATGGCAACGTGAGCGAGGTGGCGAAGGCGCTCGGGTTGAGCCGCAGCGCGCTCTATCGGCGCCTGCAACGCCACGGGCTTTGAGACTCTCCTACGATCGCCGCATCCTGCTCATCGCGCTCGTCGGCGCGCTCCCTGGACTCGGAGCGTCGCTCCTGCTGCTGCGGCTCGGCGGATACACGACGCACGTCACGCTGACGGTTGTCATCTTCATCACGGCCGTGTGGTTGTGGGCCGCATTCTCTGTCCGCAGCCGCGTCGTCACGTCGCTGCAAACGATCGCGAACCTGCTCGGCGCTCTTCGTGAAGAGGACTTTTCGATTCGCGGACGCTCGGAAGGCGTCCGCGGCGATCCTCGAAACGACGCGTTCGACGCGGTCATGCTGGAGCTCAACGAGCTCACCACGACGCTGCACCACCAGCGGCTCGGTGCGATCGAGGCCGGCGCCCTCCTCCGCTCGGTGATGTCCGAGATCGACGTCGCCGTTTTCACGTTCGATGGCGCGTCGGTGCTGCGGCTCGTGAACCGGGCCGGCGAGCGGCTCCTCGGCCTGTCGTCCAGCGAGATGCTCGGGCAGTCAGCTCACACGCTCGGCTTGAGCGGCTGTCTCGATGTGCCGACGCCGCGTATCGAGGACGTCGCGTTCGCCGGCGGCTCGGGACGATGGGAGGTGCGCCGCACCACGTTTCGCGAAGATGGAAAGCCACATCAGCTCGTCGTGCTTGCCGACGTGAGCCGGCCGCTGAGGGACGAAGAGCGGCAGGCGTGGCAACGGTTGATTCGCGTCATCGGCCACGAAATCAACAACTCCCTTGCGCCAATCAAGTCCATCGCCGGAAGTCTCGAATCCATGCTGAAACAGCAGCCGCTTCCGGTTGAATTGCACGACGACATGACGCACGGGCTCGAAGTCATTTCGGCGCGGTCTGACGCACTGAGCCGTTTCACCACCGCCTACTCGCAGCTGGCGAAGCTTCCGGCTCCTGCGCTGGGGAATGTGCGTATCGGCGATGTCGTCTCGCGAGTCGTGAAGCTCGAGACGCGGCTCCCCGTTCGTGTTGAAGGCGCGGCCGACGTTGTCGTGCGCGCCGATCCCGACCAACTCGAGCAGCTCCTGATCAATCTGCTGCACAACGCCGTCGACGCGGCGCTCGAAGCGAACGGTGCCGTGTCGATCGGATGGCGCCGCGATTCCACCGTGTTCACACTGTGGATCGATGACGAGGGGGCCGGCGTATCGAATGCCGCGAACCTGTTCGTCCCATTCTTCACAACGAAACCTGGCGGCTCGGGTATTGGGCTCGTGCTCAGCCGCCAGATCGCCGAAGCGCACGGCGGTTCGCTGACGCTCGAAAATCGACCGAACGAGAGAGGCTGCCGCGCCCTCTTGCGGCTGGCCGGGTAGGACCCGGCCGAGAGATATTGGTGTTGACATCCGACACCAATGGCTTTATTGTCGTCATCCGACACCAATGGCGGCAACACTTGATTTGTTGCAAGGCACGCTCGACTTGCTCATCCTCCGCACGCTGCAGACGGAGGCAATGCACGGGTGGGCGATCTCCGAGCGAATCCAGCAGATCTCCGAGGACGTCCTGCAGGTAAATCAGGGCTCGCTCTACCCCGCGCTGCACCGGCTGGAACGTCGGGGATGGATCCGCGCGGAGTGGGGTATCTCTGAGCTGGGACGCCGCGCCCGTTTCTACCAGCTCACCGCTTCCGGTCGACGACAGCTTCAGACTGAAACGGCAGACTGGCACCGGCTGGCCGGCGCGATCGGTCGCGTGCTGAAGATGGCCTGAGATGGCAATCAACGGCGGCCTGTGGCGGCGGCTTCGCGCGTTCGTGCAGTCCGCTCGTGCCGAGCAGGACCTCGACGATGAGCTCACGTTCCATCTCGAGATGCAGGCACGAAAGCATCGCGAGCATGGCGCCGGTCCACTCGATGCAAACCGGCGGGCCCGCGCACAATTCGGATCGTCCGCCTTCGTGAAGGATCAATGCCGCGATGCGCGCGGACTCGTGTGGCTCGATACCTTCGTGCAGGATGTGAAATTCGCGGTCCGCTCCGTCCGGACCCGTCGGGCGCTCGCGCTGACGAATATCGGCCTCATCGCCGTCAGCATCGCGTTCGCGTGCAGCGCCTATGCGCTCCTCGACGCCGTGCTGTTGCGGACGCTTCCCGTGCCGCACCCGGAGGAACTGGTCGTCGTGCGCGGCGCCGGGAACCACATGACCACGGCTCCGCTGCTGCAGAGTATTTCGCAGGATCACGATCACGTGGCGGGCACGTTCGGGTTTCGCAGTTTCGGCGGGCTGCTGCTCACGGTCCACGGAGAAAGCCGTTCCGGCCGCGGACTTGGTGTGGCAGGTGAATTCTTCTCGGTCCTCGGTCCGCCGCATCTGCTGCGTGGAACGGCATTCAACCCCGAGGCAGCCGAACCTGTCTGCATCATCAGCGATGTGCTCTGGCGCGAAGTGTTCGGGAATTCCTCGAGCGCCGTCGGCCAGGCACTGGCCATTGGGCCCAAAGCACTCACGATTGCCGGCGTGGCCGCCCCCGATACACTCGGCGTGTTTCCGGATCTCCACTGGGATGTGATCCTGCCGTTTCAAGTTGCCAACGCCGCGAGCACGTCATCGGGCGTTCCATCGGTCACACAGCCGCTTGAAACAGGCGTGCGCCTGAGGCACGGCACGTCACCGGCGGCGTACCAGGCTCACCTCGCGACGTTGTGGCCGGCGCTGCTCCGATCGACCACGCCGGCCGGCTTCACCCTTGACGCATGGACGGCCCGCCAAGGCACGACGGTCGACGTACAGCCGATGTCGCACGGCGTGTCGTACAGTCTCGTGACAAATCCCGGCATCGACCGTGCGCTCAAAGGAGCCATGGCTCTTTCGCTGCTCGCGTTCCTCGCCGGATGTCTCGCCGTCGCGCTGCTCGGCGTGTCCCGCGGCGTGCGCAATCGACGCGAAGCCGGCCTCATGCTCGCGCTCGGAGGAACGAAGTCCAGAATCCTTCGGCCACTCATCCTCGAGCAGCTGTTCGTCTCGACGATCGGATGTGCCGCTGGGCTCGTGCTGGCATCGTGGATCATCGAATTCGGCCGATCGTTTCTTGACGGCGACTGGCGCGTTGGCCTTTCGGCAATCGTGATCGCGGCTGCGTTCGCAATGGGCGCGATCACGGCTGTGACAGGCAGCGTCGCAGTGGGAGTCACATCGCTCACTGCGAGACGACTTGAATTGTGGAAGAGCGGTTCGGTGACGCAGGCACATGTGGGACTGCGGACCGGGTTGCTCGGATTGCAGCTCGCACTATCGGTGGCGCTGGCCTATTTCGCCATCACGTTTGTCGCGGACTTGCGCAATCTTGCTCGCGTGGACGTCGGGCTCGATGTCGATCATCTGCACATCTTCTCGCTCAACGGACGGCCCCCTATCCATGACGTGCCGCCGGGTTACTTTGCGAGTCTGGACGCATCGCTGAAGGCTCTGCCCGGCGTGGCCTCCGCGGGCATGAGCGTCGGGTCGTCGCCGCTCGAGAATCTCTCGGACAACTCGCGCGCGGTTGATGGCGATAACGGCATCCACGCGTCCGCGATGGTCTTGGCGATCTATCCGGACGCTTTTGACGTGTGGGGGGTTCCACTCCTTGCGGGTCGCACAATCGACATCGATGACCCGAACACCGCGGTCATCACCGAGGAACTCGCACGGAACCTGTACGGCACGCCCGAGAAGGCGCTTCTGCATACCGTGCGTGGTTCGGGATCGCCCGCATTCGAGGTGCAGGTTGTCGGCGTCGTGCGGGGGATGTCGTATCGTGGTCCTCGTCGCGGACACATTCCGGCAATTTTCACGTCCTATCGTCGCGGGCGCGACACCTTCGCATCCTCGTTGGGATGGAAGGTGTACATACGATCCGATCGCCAGCTCGCCGATATCGCCCACGACGTCACACGGACGGTCAACAATTCCGGCACCTACTTCGTGTACTCGATGAACGATGAGTCTGAGCTCGCCGCGTTGGCCACACGCGAGGAGCGCCTGCTTGCAGATGCGTCCACAGTGTTTGGGACATTGCTTCTCGGGCTCGTGGCCGTCGGCTTGTATGCGTTCTGCAGCTATCTCCTTGCGCTCAGGAACCGCGAGCTGGCGATCCGGGCCAGCCTCGGCGCCGGCCCCAGCCGCATCGCACGGGAGTTGCTTCGCGAAACGGCACGCGTCGTCGCTGTGGGTGTCATCGCCGGCGGCGCCCTGACATTCATTTTGCGGCGCGTGCTCGCGACGTTCATCGGACGTGTTGAGCCCATCGCCATCGTCAACGTGCTCGAACTCCTCACAATCGTCGGCGTCATCGTTGGCGCATCGCTGGTACTTCCCACCATGCGCGCCGTTCGACTCGATCTCGCCCGTGCGCTGCGAACTGAGTAGACGGCGGGCCCGTTACGGCTGCGGGCAGAGGTGTGCGACAAGGCCACTCCCCTTGACCTCCGACAGGAAGGCATCTATACTCCTCTCAACCTCCGAGAGGACACCGTGCCCAAAACCGATTTACTGCAAGGCACCCTCGACCTGTTGATTCTCAAGATCCTGACGCTCGGGCCCAACCACGGATGGGGCATCGCGAGCCGCATGCGGCAGATCTCCCGCGACAACCTGAACGCGAGCCAGGGGTCGCTCTACCCGGCGCTGCACCGCCTCGAACTACGCGGGGATGTCGAGTCGGAGATGACGCCATCGGAAAACAACCGGCGGGCACGCGTCTACACGCTGACGCGCGCAGGGCGACGACGGCTGGAAACAGAAAACGCCGATTGGCAGCGGTTCGTGCTGTCGGTCGGGCGCATTCTCAACGCCGAATAGGAGCGCGGTTGCACATGCTGGAACCACTCATCGCCTCGCTTCGAGGGCTGGCGAGACGCCGCGCCATCCGCGGCGAGCTCGACGAAGAGATGCAGTTTCACCTCGAGCAGCAGGCCCAAGCCCATATCCAACGCGGTCTGTCACGGACGGAGGCGGAGCGATTGGCGCGGCTTGAATTCGGTGGAGTCGCGCAGACGCGAGAAGCGGTCGGCGACGTGCGCGCGACGTGGTGGGACGACGTCGCCTTTGACGTGCGGTATGCGGTCGGCGCGATGCGACGGGCCCCGCTGTGGACGGCCGTCGTTACCACAACTCTTGCGCTTGGCATCGGTCTGAGCACGGCGATCTTCGGAGTCGTGTACGGCGTACTGCTGAAGCCACTCCCCTATCCCGATGCGGACCGGCTCGTCGCGATCTGGAACAGCGCACCGGGCGCGTATGAGCGGTTCAACGTGAGTGGACTGAACTGGATAACCTGGCGAGAGCGCGCCCGATCCTTCGACGGTCTGGCGCTGGCGCGCCTGATTGCCAACTTCAATCTCACCGGTGGCGGCGACCCGGAGCGTCTCCAGGGTGCACGCACGTCAGCGAATTTGTTCAGTGTCCTCCGGGTTGAGCCACTGATGGGGCGCGTCTTCACGGACGATGAACAGCGGAGCGACGCAAAGGTCGTCGTCCTCAGTTATGGCTTGTGGCAACGCCGATTCGGCGGCGAGGCCAGCATCATCGGCCGGAAGATCATCCTGAACGGCGCAGCGCACGACGTGATCGGAGTCATGCCGCGGGACTTTGAATACCCGGCGAGTCAGTTCGAGTTGTGGACACCCCTCTATTTGCCGCCATCGACGCTCCAGGCTGGGATCAATAACGACTACGTCGCCGTAGGACGACTCAGATCCGGTGTGAGCGTCGCACAAGCGCAGGCGGAAATGTCCGATCTCGCGCGACAGTTCGCGGAGGAACATCCGGAGACAAAACGGCCCATGGGCGGCCTCGTCGACGCCAAGGTGGATCCACTCCTTGAGAGCAACACGCTCCAGATCCGAACCGGCCTGTGGGTTCTCCTCGCGGCCGTTCTCTGTCTGTCGTTAATCGGCTGCCTCAATCTCGGCATCCTCCTGGTAACACGCGCCAACGCGCGATCTCGGGAAATGGCCATTCGCGTGGCGCTCGGCGCGAGCAGCAGTCGACTTCAGCGTCAGATGCTCGCCGAAGCGATCCCGTTGGCGATCGTCGGTACAGCCGGTGGCGTGCTCGTCGCATGGGTACTCCTCCGCGTGTTCGCGCCGGCGCTGCCCACACAGCTACCGCGGGCCACGCAGGCCGCCCTCAACGCCCCGGTGCTTGCCTTTGCGGTTGGAGTGAGCTGGCTGGTGGTGATGCTCGCGGCCCTGTTGCCGTCGCGTGCGGCGGGCCGCCTGCAGATTTTGGCCGCGACGCAGCCGGGCTCTCGGAGTATCACCGGTGGCACCACCGCTCAACGCATGCTCGTGGTCGCGCAGGTCGCCGTCACCATCGTATTGCTATTTGCGAGCGCGCTCTTTGCACGAAGCCTCGCTGGCGTGCTGCGTGTCGATCCTGGATTTCGGACGGATGACGCGCTCACCCTGCAACTCGCCGTCACGCGCGCGCGACATCCCGAGGATGCGCAAATCGCCACTTACTACGCGCGAATCGTCAATCGGCTGCAAGGCGTGCCGGGCGTCGTGGCGGCGGGATTCGTCAATCGTCTGCCGCTGACTGGGATCGACCAGGTCGGGCCTGTCGAATTCGAAGGCAAGCCCGATCTGTCCCTCGTCGACACGGACTGGCGCTCGGCGACGCCTGGATACTTCGCGGCGGCCGGTATTCCCCTGTCGCGAGGCCGACTGTTCACGTCATTTGACACGCCGGACTCGCCACCCGTCGCGATCATCGACGAGCAACTGGCACGAAAGGTCTTCGGCGCCCAGGATCCGTTGGGTAGACGCGTGCGGATTCCCATCGCGGGCCAGCCGTGGACGGAGATCGTTGGCGTGGTCGGTCACATCTTCAACGCGACCCCGGAAAAAGACATCCGCCCGCAGATTTACTGGCCAGAATCACAGCGCACACAGGATCGCGCGGCACTCGTCGTTCGAACCAGCGGACGACCCGAAGCGTTCACTTCGGCGGTGATTGAGCAAATTCGGAAAGAGGACCCCGATCAGCCGGTATACGACGTGCGCCCATTCGACGACCGGATGTCAGAGACGCTCGGCCCGCGCCATCTCCTGACGTGGCTGGTCGCACTCTTCGGCGGTGCGTCTCTGTTGTTGGCCGTTCTCGGCCTGTACGGCGTCGTCTCGTACACGTCAGGATTGCGCATGCGGGAGTTCGGGATTCGACTGGCTCTCGGCGCCAGCCGCGGGCAGGTGCGACGGTTGGTGCTGGGTCAGGCAGGTGGACTCGTGCTGATCGGGTGCGTCGCTGGGCTGGTATGCGCGTTTCCTGTGGGGCGGGCCCTCCAAAGCCTCCTCTATAAAGTGAGCAGTGCGGATCCGGCGTCGTTGCTCGTTGCGCCAGCGGTCCTGGTCGCCGTGGCTCTCCTGGCAAGCGCCGCACCCGCCATGCGCGCGGCCCGAACCGATCCGGCGGTGACGCTTCGCGTCGAGTAGCGCCGGTGCAGCGCGCGGCGCTCTGTAGATCATCCGCTTCGCGGCCGACCGCAGATTCTTCATGGTGTCTCCTGCGAGCCTTTCAGGAATCGCTCCACGATGCTGGACGTGCGGTTCCAGTTGTCGGCTTCGATCTTGAGCTGGGCACGCCCGCGCTTCGTGATGGAATAGAACCGCGCGCGGCGATTGTTGTCGGACGTTCCCAATTTGGACGCGATCCATCCGCTCTGCTCGAGTTTCAGCAAGGCGGGATACAACGTGCCGTGATTGAGCAAGAGCTGCTGGCCGCTGGTCTGCTCGATGCGGCGTGCAATTCCGTATCCGTGCTGTGGCCCCATCGTTTCGAGCGTCGTGAGCACCATTAAGGCAAGGGTTCCCTGCTGAACGTCCGAGTGTCCTCTACGCGGCATACGCTATCTAGTCTCCTCTCACGAGCAAAAGCGGATCGACATTACCGATGC
>Ga0105240_10010693_pt1 | contig 12879 bp, 11 predicted proteins | sample KBSC54metaG_FD_80426 | JGI IMG/M metagenome (GOLD analysis project Ga0105240, IMG submission 80426) | Corn rhizosphere microbial communities from Kellogg Biological Station, Michigan, USA - KBS C5-4 metaG | ecosystem: Host-associated > Plants > Roots > Rhizosphere > Soil | place: Michigan, USA... | reverse complement strand
TCGGCGGCGAGCTCCAGCCGGATGCGACGGGCCTGCGTGATGTACGACAGGTACTGGTCGACCAGCGCCACCATCGAGATGCGCCGCAGGTCGACCTTCTGGTCGCGGGCAAGGCCCAGCAACAGGTCGAGCGGGCCTTCGAAGCCTTCGAGGTTGACGATCAGCTCGCCCTCGCCCGGCGCGATCACGTCGGGTCCGGCGGCGACGAAGCCGTCAGCGGGAGGCGGGGTTTCGGGCTCGCTCATGCAGCTTGGGTTTAATCCAGCCGCCGCGCCGACGGCTAGTGTATTTGGCCCCTTATCCCCATGCTGGCAGCAGCGAAGCCACTTGCTTTCCGGCATCGGCGAGGGCGGCCTTGCCGAGCGGCGCACGGGCGCGCGCGAGCGCCGTGCGGCCGGCGTCGAAGCGCCGTCCCGCCGCCGGGGTCATCGGGCCGGTGTTGGCCACGATCTCCCGCATCTCCTCCATCAGGCCGTTACAGTGCAGGGCAATGTCGCAGCCCGCCGCCAGCGACCTCGCCGCGCGCGCGCCCAAGGTGCCGCCCAGCGCCTGCATCGACAAGTCGTCCGACAGCAGCAACCCGTCGAAGCCGATGAAGCCGCGGATCACGTCCTTCACGGCACCTGCGGAAACCGTGATGGCCCGGGCCGGATCGATCGCCTCGAACAGCAGGTGCCCGGTCATCGCCCATGGCAGGTCGGCCAGCAGCCGGAACGGCAGGAAGTCGGTGCGTTCGAGCTCGGGCCGCGGCGCGCTCACCGTCGGCAGCGACAGGTGCGAATCGACGGTCGCGCGGCCATGGCCGGGGATGTGCTTGATGACTGGCATCACGCCCTGGGCCATCGCGGCCTCGGCGGCGGCCCGCCCCAGCGCGGCGACGGGCTCGGGCGTGGCGGCATAGGCGCGGTCGCCGATCACGGCGTGGGTTTGCGGGAAGGCGATATCGAGCACGGGCAGGCAGTCGACGTCGCAGCCGATCGAGGCCACGTCGGCGGCAAGCAGCCGCGCGTTGAGCGCGGTGGCCAGCAGGCCCTTCTCCGGATCGCGGGCATAGAGCTCGCCCAGCAGGCGCGCCGGCGGTGCCTTGCGCCAGTGCGGCGGGCGCAGGCGCGCCACCCGGCCGCCCTCCTGGTCGATCAGCACCGGGGCGTCGGCGCGGGCCACGCACGAGCGCAGCTCCTCGACCAGCCGCAGCGCGCGCTCGGGCGTATCGATGTTGCGCGCGAACAGGATGAAGCCCAGCGGATCGGCGTCGCGGAAGAACGCACGCTCGTCGGCCGTGAGATCGGGACCGGCGCAGCCCAGGATCGCCGCGCGCGGCAAGGCCATCGTCCGGAGTCTCTAGTGCGCCGGCGGGACGATGACGCAGTCGGACTTGCGGCTTTTCAGCGTGCCGCAAACGCTGTGCGCCTGCTTCTCGTCGAGCGGGCCCGCCTGCACGCGGTACCACACGCCCTTGTCGCCGAGATTGACCCGGATGGGCTGCATCTTGAGGTTGGTCAGCACGTCGCCGTTGGCGGTCTGCACCTTCGCCCACGTCGACTTGGCGATGTCCTCGCTCTTCACCGAGGCGATCTGGATGCGCCAGCCGCCGGCCGGGCCGGACATGTTGTCGATCAGGCTGGCGATGCTGGGACCGGCGGCTGGCGGCGCAGCCGGCGTGTCGGCCACGGGCGGCGCGGAGGGCGGCGGCGCCGGCGTATCGGCGGACGTGGCCGGCGTCGCGGCGGCGGGCTGGGTACCCGACGCAGCCTGCAGCGGCGTCGGCGCCTTGGCGGCCTCGGCCTCCGTGGGCTTGGGCGCGGCCGGCGTCGGCAGCACGCCGCCCGGCGGCAGCTTCGGCGTCTCGGGGCCAGGCAGCAGCTTCTCGGGCTGGACCGGCACCGTGCCCGGCTGGATGCGGTTGTAGACTTCCTTGTCCTGGTTCGGCGGGACGAGGCCGCCGGCGTTCTCGGGCTTCACCCGGGTCGGGGTGGACGAGGCCTGGACCACCAGGGGCTCGAGCCCCTTGCCGCCGGCCTTCACGTCCTGGTTATGCGCCCACCACACCACCGAGCCGAAGCTGGCGATGGCGGCGACGGAGACCATGGCGGTGAGGATCTGGCCGCGTCGGCGGTTGACCCGCGACAGGAGCGTGTCCCGCGGCGTCGGGGGAATCGATTCGGGTTCGTAAGCGACGGGCCGCGGCGGCGGATCGAGCCGTACGGCAACCGACTCGTTGGGTCGGTAGATTCTGGGTCCGTCGCCGGAGGGGGGCCGGCGGATGTGCATTTTTTATCTCATTTCATCGACGGGTGTGACACCGAAGACCTTTAGGCCGGATTCTATCACAAAACCGACGGCCTGTACCAACGCCAGACGCGCCCGCGTCAGTTCGGCGTCGCCCTCGACGACAAACCGCACATTGTCTTCCTTGCCCCGGTTCCAGTGGCCATGGAATGCCGCGGCGAGGTCGTAGAGGTAGAAGCCGACCCGGTGCGGCTCGTGGGCGACCGCCGCCGCCTCGACCTGGCGCGGCCATTGGGCGATCAGCCGAATCAGGGCCAGTTCGCCCGCATCGGCCAGCCGGTCGAGCGGCGCGGCGGCCAGCCCATCGCCCAGGTCCTCCGGGGCGATGCCGGCGGCCGTCGCCTGGCGCATCACCGAGCGCGTGCGCGCATGGCAATACTGGACGTACCACACGGGATTGTCGCGGCTCTGTTCATTGGCCTTGACCAGGTCGAAGTCGAACGGCGCGTCGTTCTTGCGCGTCAGCATGGTGAAGCGCACGACGTCGGGCCCGACCTCGTCGAGCAGGTCGCGCAGGGTGACGAAGGTGCCGGCGCGCTTGGACATGCGCACCAGCTCGCCGTTCTTCATCACGCGCACGAGCTGGCAGAGCTTGACGTCGAGCTCGCCCTTCTTGTCGGTGATGGCGCCGACGGCGGCCTTCATGCGCTTGACGTAGCCGCCGTGGTCGGCGCCCCAGATGTCGATCATGTCGGCGAATCCGCGCCGGAACTTGTCGTGGTGATAGGCGATGTCGTTGGCGAAGTAGGTCCAGCCGCCGTCCGATTTCTTGAGCGGCCGGTCGACCTCGTCGCCGAATTGCGTGGCCTTGAACAGCGTCTGCTCGCGGTCCTCCCAGTCGTCGGGCGCCTTGCCCTTGGGCGGCTCGAGTCGGCCCTGATAGATCAGGCCCTTCTTCGTCAGGTCCCCGAAGGCGCGATCGACCGCGCCGCCCTCGACCAGCGCGCGCTCCGACGAATAGACGTCGATGTGGACGCCCAAGGTGTCGAGGTCGGTCTTGATCTCGGTCATCAAGGTGGCGATGGCGAAGCTGCGCATCTCGGGCAGCCAGTCGGCCTCGGGCTTGCCGATCCAGCGCGCGCCGTCGCGCTTGGCGATCGCGGCGCCGATTTCCTTCAGGTATTCGCCGGGATAGAGGCCCTCGGGAATCGACTCGATCTTCTCGCCGAGCGCCTCGCGGTAGCGCAGGTAGGTCGACTGGCCGAGCTTGTCGACCTGCGCGCCCGCGTCGTTGATGTAGTATTCCTTGGTGACGTCGTAGCCCGCCTTGTGCAGCAGGTTGGCCAGCGCATCGCCCACCACCGCGCCGCGCGCGTGGGCGACGTGCAGCGGCCCGGTCGGGTTGGCCGAGACATACTCGACGTTGACCTTGCGGCCCTGCCCCATCGGCGAATCGCCATAGGCGATGCCATCCTTCAAACAGTCGGCCAGCCGCGCACGCCAGAACGCGTCGGTGAGTTTCAGGTTGATGAAGCCCGGCCCCGCCACCGCCCCGTCGACCACGTCGGGGATCTTCCTGAGGTGGACCAGCAGCGCGTCGGCGATCTCGCGCGGCTTCTTGCCGGCGGCCTTGGACAGCACCATGGCGGCGTTGGTGGCGATGTCGCCGTGCGCGGGATCGCGCGGCGGCTCGGCCGTCAGGCCGGAGAAGCCGAGGCCGCCCGGCAGCTCTCCCGCCGCCTGCATGGCCTGGAGGGCTTTTTCGATCTCACCGATGAAATGACGATAGGGATTCATGGGCCGGGGGTATTGCCTATGCCGGGGGATTTGTCATGCGCCTCGCGCCGTCCATTTAATAAATGGAAATTAAATGGACCACTGCCTGCCGCGGGGAGAAACGCCGAGCGTCCGAAAAATGCAGCTCCTCATGAGGATTGACTTAAAAACCTGCCCTGCCGGCATTCGTGCCCGATCCTCATGAGACTCATGAGGCTCATGAGACTCATGAGGATTGATACCAAATGCCGGCCGGCCTGCATCGGAGGCGATTCCTCGCAAGGCTCGCGAACGTGCGGGCCGTCACGCCCGAGGATGTGGCGATTCTGAGTGAAGTCCGTCATGCGACCAGCATAGGCGCATCGCGGCGGAACTCCCAACTTGGTCAACATCAACGATATAATGCACGCCAGCCTGGACTTCTTCCCCTTACTCCCCTGTCTTGGGGGAGGGAAATGAAATCACGACCAGAGGTCGAAGAGGCGCTTGTGCTCGTCCAGCGCGTAGCGGTCGGTCATGCCGGCGATGTAGTCGGCGACCAGACGGGCGCGGGCGGTGCGCTCGGCGGCTTCGGCGCGCTCGCGCCATGGCGGCGGCAGGCAGTTGGGCTCGGCGAACAAGAGGCCGAACAGGTCCATGACCACGCGGCGCGCCTTGGAGTGCGAGCGGTTGAGCAGCCAGTGCTCGTACATGCGCGCGTAGAGGAACTTCTTGATCGTGCGGTCGGTCGCGGCCATCGCCTCGGAGAAGGCCACCACCGGACGGCCGAGCGCGCGGATGTCGGTCACCGTCCTGGGCGCCGCCTCGGCCAGGCGCCGGCGCGTCTCGCCCAGCACGTCTTCGACCATGGCGTTGATCACACGGCGCACCGCCTCGTGGATCAGGCGCGACGACGCCAGCCCCGGATACGTCCGATCGACCAGCTGGAACATCTCACCGACCAGCGGCAGGTCGAGCAGGTCCTTGACCTCGAACAGCCCGGCGCGCAGCCCGTCGTCGATGTCGTGGTTGTTGTAGGCGATGTCGTCGCTGAGCGCCGCCACCTGCGCCTCGGGGCCGGCATGGCCGCCGAGCTCGAGATCGTGGTCGCGGCAGTATTCGACGATCGCCGCCGGCAGGTCGGCCAGCACGCGGCCGTCCTTCAGCAGCGGCCCGTTGTGCTTCACCGCACCCTCGAGCGTCTCCCAGGTGAGGTTGAGCCCGTTGAACTCGGCGTAGCGCTCCTCGAGCTTGGTGAGGATGCGCAAGGTCTGGGCGTTGTGGTCGAAGCCGCCGAACGGTTTCATCGCCGCGTGCAGCGCCTCCTCGCCGGCGTGGCCGAACGGCGTGTGGCCGAGGTCGTGCGCCAGCGCGACGGCCTCGCCGAGGTCCTCGTCGAGGCGGAAGGTGCGGCAGATGGTGCGCGCGATCTGCGCCACCTCGAGCGAATGGGTGAGCCGCGTCCGATAGTGATCGCCCTCGTGATAGACGAAGACCTGGGTCTTGTGCTTCAGCCGCCGGAACGCGGTCGAATGGATGATGCGGTCGCGGTCACGCTGGAATGGGCTGCGCGTCGGCGCCTCGGGCTCCTTGTGCAGCCGTCCCCGGCTCGCCCACGGCAAGGTGGCATAGGGCGCGAGCGCGTGATGTCGCCACAACTCCTGGGCCGTGGAATCTGGAGCCATCCGGGCTGTTTAGACCTTCGCGGTGGCCGCAACAACCTCGTGGGTGCCGGACCAGATCATGGTGCCGGCGACATAGACGATGATGGCGAAGCCGACCCAGGCGATCCAGTGATAGCGGTCGAGGATCTTGGCGATGGCGTTGGACGCCACGGCCATCAGCACGATCGACAGCACGAGGCCGATCCACAGCACGATCTTGTGGTCGCGCGCGGCGCCGGCGACGGCCAGCACGTTGTCGAGCGACATCGACACGTCGGCGGCGATGATCTGCATCATCGCCTGCCCCGCGGTCTTGGCCTTGGCCGGCGTGGCGGTCGCGGCCTGAGCCGCCTCGCTGTGGCCCTTGGCGCGCAGTTCACGGAACATGCGGTAGGCGACCCACATCAGCAGCAGACCGCCGGCCAGGGTGAGGCCGATGATCTGCAGCAGCTCGGTGGTGAGGGCGGCGAAGACGATGCGCAGCACGGTGGCGCCGGCCACGCCCCAGACGATGATTTTGGTGCGGTTTTCCCTGGGTAGCCCCGCCACCGCCATGCCGATGATGATGGCGTTGTCGCCCGACATCACCAGGTCGATCAGGATGACCTGGAGCAGCGCCGACATCGCGTCCGCGCCGAAGTGGAAGCCCATGAGTTCCACGGCCTAGCGCCCCGCCACGGCGGTCACTCGGATCACGCCTCGCTGCCGAAATGCCGTCCGCGACGCGTGAAGTAGAGGCCGAGGATCAGCACGAGGCCGGCGCCGAAGGCGGCCAGCGAGTGCTCGGCGTGCGGCAGGATCGAATCGAGCCACGCCGCCACCGAGTCCGGCCGCACGAAGTGCACTAGGTTGCCCGTGGCGTCGGCCTGTTCGAAGCGGCCGTCGCCCGCGATCACCTCGCCCGCGATCCAGCCGATCAGGGCGGCGCCGACCAGCGACACCCAGGGGAAGCGGTCGAGCAGCTTGGAGATCAGGGCGGCGCCCAGGACGATGATGGGGATGGAGATCACGAGCCCGATCAGGATCAGCGGGAAGTTGCCGTGCGCCGCCGCGGCGATGGCGATGGCGTTGTCGAGGCTCATCACGGCGTCGGCGATGACGATCGTGGAAATCGCCGCCCACAGGGTGCCGTGCGCCTTGATGTTGGCGTCGCCCTCGTCCTGCGCCACCAGCTTGATGCCGATCCACAGCAGCAGCAGGCCGCCCACCAGCTTGAGATAGGCGATGCCCAGCAGCAGACCGACCAGTGCGCAGAAGATGATGCGCAGCACGATGGCGCCGAGACTGCCGAGGAAGATGGCCTTGGTTCGGTGTCGCTCGGGCAGGTTGCGGCAGGCCATCGCGATGACGACGGCGTTGTCACCCGACAGCACGATGTTGGCGAGCATGATCTTGCCGATGGCCAGCCAGAACGCGCCCGACATGACGTCGATCAGCGCGAAATCCGAGACCACCATCTCGAACAGCGGGATCAGGTCTGAAAGCTCGTCGACTTCGGAAAGGGTCATCGGTTCCTCGCGGTGCTCCGGTGAAAATCAGGAAGGTGTCGCATCTCTTTCGGCGCGCAGCTTGTTGCGCCGGGCGATCGTCAGGCCGACCGCCAGCACCACGAACACGCCCACGATCGAGCACACCAGCTCGGCCTGCGGGATGGTCTTGTCGAGCCACGCCGCTGTCGAGCCGGGATCGACCTTTTCGACGAGATGGCCCGCGCCGTCGGCGACCTCGGTGCGGCCGTCGTCGGCGATCACGCCGCCGGCGATCCAGCCGATCAGCGCGGCGCCGACCATGGCGACCCACGGGAAGCGGTCGAGCACCGAGGCGATCACCGAGGCGCCCAGCATGATGACAGGCACGCTCAGCACCAGGCCGATCGTGATCATGGTCATGTCGCCGTGCGCGGCGGCGGCCATGGCGATGGCGTTGTCGAGGCTCATCACCGTGTTGGCCACGGTGATCGTGCCGACCGCGGCCAGCAGCGTGCCGTGCGCCTTGATCTTGCCTTCGCCCTCTTCTTCTTCCTCGGTCAGCAGCTTCACGCCGATCCACAGCAGCAGCAGGCCGCCGACCAGCTTGAGGTAGGGGATGGTGAGCAGGAAGTTCACGATGCCGCAGAAGACGACCAGCATCACGATGGCGCCGAGGCTGCCCAGCAGGATGGCGGGCCGCTTGTACTTGTCCTCGAGGTTGTGCGCGGCCATCGCGATCACGACGGCGTTGTCACCCGACAGGATCACGTTCGCGACGATGATCTTCCACAGCGCGCCCCAGAACATGGCGGACGTGAACACCGGGATCGAAAAATGCACCAGCCCCTCCACACTTCCCTAGTCCTTCATTGCCGGGCAACATATCGGAATCGCATCGACTGTAAATGACGATTCCAAAGGCGGATTTCAGCCATGGCGGGCAATGACGGCTACAACAGGATGTTCCCCGTTTCGTGGACGGAACTGCACCGCGACGCCCGCGCGCTCGCATGGCGGCTGGCCGACCTCGGACCGTTCAAGGGGCTGGTGGCGATCACCCGCGGCGGCCTCGTGCCGGCCGCGATCGTGGCGCGCGAGCTCAACATCCGCCTGATCGACACGGTGTGCTGCTCGACCTACGACCGCATGGCGCGCGGTGCCAAGGTCGAGCTGCTGAAGGGCTCCATGGCCGAACAGGACAAAGGCAAAGGCTGGCTGATCGTCGATGACCTCGTCGACACCGGGGTCACTGCACGGGCCGTGCGGGCCCTGCTGCCGCAATCGCATTTCGCCACTGTCTATGCCAAACCCGCCGGCCGGCCGACGGTCGACAGCTACATCACCGAAGTGAGCCAGGACACGTGGATCCTGTTCCCCTGGGACCAGGAGGCCGTGATGGCCAAGACGATTGTCGAACTGAAGGGTGTCGAACTGAAGGGCGGGCAGTGAAGATCGCCAAGGATGCCGGCCTCCGGCCGGAAGGGTAGAGAAGACAACGACCACCTCACCCTGAGGAGCGCCCGCAGGGCGCGTCTCGAAGGGTGCGAACGAGCACCGTGTCTGAGGCCCATCCTTCGAGACGGCGCTGCGCGCCTCCTCAGGATGAGGCGGTGCTGCTAGGAGCGGAGGAAAATGGATAATCTCTGGAAAGACAGCGACGCCAGGGCCGCGATCGCCCGCCACGCCACCAAGGGCATCGACGAGGACCTGGCGCTGCGCGTCTACACGACGCGTCTTCTTGGCGGTGAACCCAGGCTGGTGCTGCACGGTGGCGGCAACACCTCGGTGAAGACCCGCATGGCCGACATCACCGGCACGCCGCTCGACGTGCTGTGCGTGAAGGGCAGCGGCTGGGACATGGGCACGATCGAGGCGCCCGGTCTTCCGGCAGTGCGCCTTGCGCCGCTGAAGGAGCTGCATCGGCTGCAGGCGCTCTCCGACGAGGACATGGTCAACGTCCAGCGCGCCAACCTTCTCGATTCGAAGTCACCCAATCCCTCGGTCGAGACGCTGCTGCACGCCTTCCTGCCGCACAAGTTCATCGACCACACCCACTCCAACGCCGTGCTGGCGCTGACCGACCAGCCCGACGGCGAAGCGCTGGCGGCCGACGTCTACGGCAAGCGCGCCGCCCTTGTGCCCTACGTCATGCCGGGCTTTGCGCTGGCCAAGAAGTGCAGCGAGGTCGGCCAGGCCAATCCCGACGTCGAAGGCCTGATCCTGTTGAAGCACGGCATCTTCTCGATGGGCGCGACGGCGGAGGAAGCCTACGTCCGCATGATCGATCTCGTGAGCCTGGCCGAGAAGCGCCTGGCCAAGGCCACGAAGAAGATCTTCCCGGGCGCCACCCTGCCCGCCAAGCCTGCGACCGCCGCCGAGGTCGCACCGATCCTGCGCGGCCTGATGTCGATTCCCGCCAAGAGCGGCGGCCGCGAGGCCGCGCAACGCTTCGTGTTCGAGTTCCGCAGCAACCCCGACATCCTGGCGTTCGTCGGCGGCAAGGAGATCGCGCGCTACAGCCAGCAGGGGCCGGTGACACCCGACCACGCGATCCGCACCAAGAACGTGCCGTTCGTCACACCCGCGCCCGAAGCCGGCAAGCTCGATGTCTTCGCCAATGGGACGAAGGCGGCGCTGGAGAAGTTCGCCGCCGACTATCACGCCTATTTCACGCGCCACAACGGCCAGCTGGTCACGGCCAGGAAGGAACTCGATCCGGTGCCGCGCGTCGTGCTGGTGCCGGGCGTTGGCTTGTTCGGCGTCGGCAACAGCTCGAAGGATGCCAGGATCGCGGCCGACCTCGCCGAAACGACGGTGGCGGTGATCGCCGACGCCGAGCGGCTGGGCACCTATCAGTGCATTCCCGAGCCCGACATCTTCGACATCGAATACTGGTCGCTCGAGCAGGCCAAGCTGAGCGCCGCCGCCGAGAAGCCTTTGGCCCGCCGCATCGCCGTCGTCACCGGCGGCGCCTCCGGCATCGGCGCGGCGACCGTCGCCGCCTTCGCCAGGGAAGGCGCCGAAGTGGCCGTCATCGACCGCGACGTCTCCAGGGTGAAGGGCTTCGCGATCGCCTGCGACGTGACCGATCCCGCACAGGTGCGCGCGGCGTTCGACAAGATCGCCGCCACATATGGCGGCGTCGATTTCGTCGTCTCCAACGCGGGCGCGGCCTGGCAGGGCAGGATCGGCACTGTCGACGAAGCCACCTTGCGCAAGAGCTTCGAGCTGAACTTCTGGGCGCACCAGAGCGTGGCGCAGAACGCCGTGCGCATCATGAAGGCGCAAGGGCTGGGCGGCTGCCTGCTGTTCAACACCAGCAAGCAGGCGGTGAACCCCGGCCCGGACTTCGGCCCCTATGGTTTGCCCAAGGCCGCCACCCTCTTCCTGATGCGCCAGTATGCGCTCGACCACGGCGCCGACGGCATCCGCTCCAACTCGGTCAATGCCGACCGCATCCGCTCGGGCCTGCTGACCGACGAGATGATCGCCCAGCGCTCCAAGGCGCGCGGCCTCACCGAGGCCGACTACATGGGCGGCAACCTGCTCGGTCTCGAGGTCACGGCCGAGGACGTGGCGCAGTGCTTCGTGTCGCTGGCCAAGGCCAGCAAGACCACCGGCGCCGTGCTGACCGTCGACGGCGGCAACATCGCGGCCGCCTTGCGCTGACCACTGGACCGCGCGCATCCTGCGCGCTCATGAGCGAGCTGGAAGCTCGCGGTCCAAAGAGGAAACGATGGCAATCGAGGTCACGCAGCTCACAACCCATATCGGCGGGCGCATGACGGGCATCGACGTGCGCAAACCGTTGACGCCCGACGAAGTCAAAGCCGTCGACGCCGGCATGGACAAATACGCCGTGCTGGTGCTGCCCGGCCAGGACATCACCGACGAGCAGCAGATCGCCTTCACCAGGAACTTCGGCCCGCTGCAGAACGGTGCCAACGCCACCCTGAAGCGGCCCGAGCTGCGGCTCGATCCGGCGTTCGCCGACGTCTCCAACATCGGCAAGGACGGCCAGAGGCTGGCGCGCGACGATCGCCGCCGCATGGCCTCGCTCGGCAACCGGCTCTGGCACTCCGACGCCTCGTTCCGCGTCATTCCCGCGCGCTATTCGATCCTGAGCGGCCGCATCGTCGTGAGCGAGGGCGGCAACACGGAATTCGCCGACATGCGCGCCGCCTACGATGCGCTCGATCAAAAGACCAAGGCCGAGATCGAGGACCTGATCTGCGAGCACTCGCAGATCTTCTCGCGCGAGCAGCTCGGCTTCACCGAATACCTGCCCGACGAGCGCACCATGATGAAGCCGGTGCGCCATCGCCTGGTGCGCACGCATCCGACCTCGGGCCGCAAGTCGATCTTCCTGTCGGCGCACATCGGCGGCATCGTCGGCTGGCCACGGCCGGAGGCGATGTCCTTCATCCGCGACCTCAGCGAGCACGCCACGCAGCCGCAGTTCGTCTATTCGCACCGATGGACGCAGCACGACCTGGTGATCTGGGACAACCGCGCCACGATGCATCGCGTGCGCCGCTACGACGACATGACCCTGGTGCGCGACCTGCGCCGCACGACGACCAAGAGCGACGGCCCGACGGCCGAACAGGAGGCCGCCTAAAGCGGCACCGAAACCCCGGTTCTGGTAAATCTCCGCAAATCTTCATTCCGGATCTCGCAAACGAATCCGGCGCCGACGTAACCCAGCAAATAGCCGAAGTCTACGGCAAGGCCGCTTTGCCGCACGCTCCATCCTGCGCCTTGCACATGCTTTACGAAGTCCACCCGCGGATACCGCTCACTGAAGAATTTGCCCTGATCGTCCATCGGCCCGGTCAGCTCTGCGAACATCTTCCAGCAGAAGTCTGACACCGGAGCAATCTCGACCAACTCGTCGAGATGTATGTCGCGCCCCGTCTCTGGATCGACGTTGAGGTACTCTGCCCAAGACATCCCGTGAGCACCGCAACAGACCCAGCCACCGATCGAAGCCGACAGTAGTTTGGGCGACCGGTAAAGCTCGCCTATCAGGGTGTCCTCCGTCGAATCAGGAGTGTCGATTGGACCCGAGAAATTCATCTGAGCTGGCCTTATGCCCACCCATTCATTGTAACGCCGTTCAGCGAGAGTCTTGGCAGGATCGAAGACAACATAAGTCGCCGATATCTGTACCTGGGGCCTCGGGTCGTTTCGATGGCGGTCGATGAGCTTCAGAGATCCGCACACCGCCCGAACGTCCCCGTCTTCGACAATTGACTCGAAAGTCGAAGGCCGGCCCATGTCATCGTAACCGTCGCGGAGATTGACGCAGTCAGCCGCACGGCTTGCCACCGGCAAGAGCAGCAATGCGAAAGTGAGGAGCAAACGAAATGTCATTTCGCGAACTCTGCCTGTAGACTTTGGCAAAAGAAACAGGCCCAAGGAATACCATGACAGTTCTGCCCAAGCGCCGGATCGGCAAGACCAAGCTTGAAGTCACGACGCTCGGTTTGGGTGGCGCGCCGCTGGGCGGCTTCCGCGCCACCATTCCTGACACCGAGGCCGCCGCGCTGGTCGAGACGGCGTGGCAGGACGGCGTGCGCTACTACGACACCTCTCCCTTTTACGGCTATGGCCGCAGCGAGCTGCGCATGGGCGCAGGCTTGCGCGAAAAGCCGCGCGGCGAATACGTGCTGTCGACCAAGATCGGCCGCATCCTCCATCCGCTGAAGCCCGGCGAGAAGAAGCCGGCCGACTTCCGCGACAACGGCCTGCCCGGCTTC
>Ga0105240_10010692_pt1 | contig 12879 bp, 10 predicted proteins | sample KBSC54metaG_FD_80426 | JGI IMG/M metagenome (GOLD analysis project Ga0105240, IMG submission 80426) | Corn rhizosphere microbial communities from Kellogg Biological Station, Michigan, USA - KBS C5-4 metaG | ecosystem: Host-associated > Plants > Roots > Rhizosphere > Soil | place: Michigan, USA... | reverse complement strand
GCCGAAGCGCATCGAGCTTTCCAACGGCATGGTGATTTTCCTGCAGGAAGATCACGAATTACCCCTCATCGACGCCAGCGCCCGAATACGCGGCGGATCCGTCAACGAGCCTGCGGATAAGGCAGGACTGGTCGATATCTATGGCGAGGTCTGGCGGACCGGCGGCACCAAGTCGCAGACCGGCGACCAGCTGGATGACTTCCTCGAAGTACGCGCCGCGAAAGTCGAAACCGGCGGCGGCCCCGACTCCACCACCATCAGCTTCTCTTGCCTGAAGGGCGATCTTGACGACGTCTTCAAAGCTTTCGTCGATGTCCTGCAGAACCCCGAGTTTCGCGCCGAGAAAATCGACATTGCCCGCAAGGCGATGCAGGATGCGATCTCCCGCCGCAATGACGAGATTGGCGAAATCGCGCATCGGGAGGCGGTGAGACTGGCTTACGGTCCGGAGAATCCTTACGCGCGCATCCCGGAATATTCCACGGTAGGCGCCATCACCCGCCAGGATCTAATCGATTGGCACGGCAAGTACATTCATCCCAACAACATTATTTTGGGAATAAGCGGGGATTTCGACTCCGCGGCGATGGAATCGCGGCTGCGCGCTGCTTTTGAGTCCTGGCCCAAAGGCCCGGCCTTTCCCAAGAACAACATTCAGTACAATCCTGCCAAGCCCGGGTATTATCTGATCCCCAAAGAAGACGTGAACCAGAGCAACATTCGCATGGTCGCGATGGGCACGACGCGCGATAATCCTGACTACTACGCCATCAGCGTTTTCAACGAAGCCTTCGGTGGAGGATTCTCGTCCCGTTTGTTTAACGACATTCGCACCAAGCGCGGCCTTGCCTATGGCGTGGGTGGCGGGATTGGGACCAATTTTGGGCATCCTGGCATCCTGCAGATTTCGATGGGCACGAAAAGCCAGAGCACGGTGGAAGCCGTGCAGGCCGTCGATGAGGACGTGACGAACCTTACGAAGGAACCCATCACGGAAGACGAAATCCAGCGCGCCAAAGACGCCATCCTGAACGCATTTATTTTCCGCCTGGCTTCTCCCGACAAAATTCTGGTCGAGCGCATGACTTACGAGTATTACGGCTATCCTCCAGACTGGCTCGACAAATACCAGGCGGAGATCAAGAAGGTCACGGCAGCCCAGGTAAATGCGGTGGCGGCGAAGTATCTGCACAAAGATCAACTGGCAGTGCTGGTCGTGGGCAACACCAAAGAGTTCGACAAGCCGCTGTCATCGCTGGGTCCGGTGAAGGAGATCAACATCACCATTCCACCTCCGCCGGAAGATAAAGAGGAGAGCAAGCCGGCGGCGTCCAATGCCGAAGGCAAAGCGCTGGCCGCGAAAGTGGCCGCTGCCATGGGAGGACTGCCCAAACTTCAGTCCATCAAAACCATGCACGTCAATATTTCGGAGAGCGATGCCGGTGGACCTCCCTCCCCGGTTGACGTTTACGTCGCCTTTCCCGACAGCATGCACGTGGAAATGCAGATCCCGCAGGGAAAACTGACCATCGTGGCGTCTCCGCAGGCGGCGTTTATGTCGCTGCCGGGAATGGGGACGCGAAGCATGCCACCCGCGCAGAAATCGGAGATGCTGTCGCAACTTCACCACGATTTGGTTTACGTCGCCCAGCATGCCGATGATTCTGCATTCAGCTTTGCCGCGAACGGCACGGAAAAGGTCGGCGACGTGGATGCTGCCATTCTCGACATTGGCGGCGCGATTCCGTGGGTGCGGTGGTATATCGATCCCAAGTCCGGCTACATTTTGCGCGAAAGGTACAAAGGTATGGGCCAGCAGGGACCATTCGAAGGAGAAACCGACCTGGCCGACTGGCGCACTGCCGACGGGCTCACCATGCCTTACAAGCACGAGAACAAGCAGAATGGACAGCCGACCAGCACTGCGGAATTCAAGAAAATCGAAGTGAATCCGCAACTCGATCCCAAGCTTTTCGAGAAGGCTGCGGAGAGTACGGCCGGGCAGCAGTAGATTGCTGCCTGTTCGTCTTAGCCTTGCGGCTCACATCGCATAGAGACGCAGCGAGCTGCGTCTTTACGAGGAGAGATTCTGCCCGGTACGAAGTTCCTTACCCGGCCTACTGTCGCACGCTGGGCACAAAGTCAATTTCGACAATCTCGGTCGTTTCTTTAGGGCCCGGCTCCCATTTCAACAAGCTCACGGCATTCAAGGCATAAGGGACAAAGACGGGACTGCCGCCGATCAGCTCCGTCTTCACGACCTTCCCCGTAGGCGCTACCGTCGCGCTGACCTTGACGGTCCCTCGCAGCCGCATCTGCTGCGCGAGTTTCGGGTAAGTGATGTCCACGCGACTGATCACTTTGCGCTCTCCCCTCGCTTTGATGGTCTGCGCCCACCCGGAGGACACTGCCCAGAACACGCCAAGGATTACGGTGAGAATCAAAGCGGCATGCCGCCGAGCCCCTCCGGGCCAATAATGTTCGCCGCATGATGACAATGAGGGTCCCATGTGCAAGGCGCACTCTGCAGCCGTCGCTGATTCCTCTATCGGCGGGGAGATGGGCGTTCTTGAGAATCATGCCGCATGGTGCCTCCTAGTTTCTATTTACAGCGTGCATCGCATTCCCGGTGAGTCAGCGGAGATTCGAAGGAGCGCTCGTCGATTCGCCAGAACCGGCGAATAGGGTTAGGGCCAGGGCTCAGGGACCCAGGGGAGCCGACTCTATCCAGATAGATTATGCGCGGGCCGCTTGACACAGCTTTGTACCGTCGGTACGATTGGCGAAGAAAAGGCGAATATGATGGCTTCCCTGCCCTTACTCCCCGTTTCCGAGAAACCCCACCTGGTCGGCATTGCACGGCTGGCGGCGAATGGCGAATCCATTCGGGAGGGGCACAATGTTGAGTATTTCACCCTGCCTTCGAAGTCGCTGCTGAACCGCTGCGTCAGCAATCGCGCTATGCCCTTTACCTGGACCATCAATCCGTACCGCGGGTGCGAATTCGCTTGCAAGTATTGCTATGCGCGCTACACGCACGAGTTCATGGAGATGCGGGACGGCCTGGAGTTCGAGCGGAAAATCTATGTGAAACAACACGCCGCGGAGTTGTTACGTCAGGAATTGAAGCGGGTGAAAGCCGACGAATCGATTGCGCTGGGGACCGCCACCGATCCTTACCAGCCCGCCGAGCGTCGTTTCGAGGTCACTCGCGGTATTCTGGAAGAATTCTCGCGGCACCGCGGATTCGAGTTAGGGATTGTTACCAAGTCCAATCTGGTCGTGCGCGATCTGGAAGTTCTGAAAAATGTTGCCCGGGCCAATAAGGTCTCGGTTCACGTCACCGTCACCACCCTCGAAACGGAGCTGGCGAGAATCCTAGAGCCTCGTGCCCCGCGGCCGGATCTTCGCATCGAAGCCGTACGGGAACTGGCGCAGGCTGGAATTCGTGTCGGAATCAGCTGTTCGCCGGTAATCCCCGGCATCACAGACTCGCCAGCGCATCTCGAAGCTCTCGTCCGCGCCGCGGCAGAAGCGGGAGCCGATTACATTTTTGCTAACCCGTTGTTTCTCAAACCGTGCTCGGCGGCGGTTTTTCTTCCCTTTCTCGAACAGAATTTTCCGCATCTGGCGGAGAGTTATCGCGAGCGTTATCAGGATCGCGCCTTTCTTCCGCCGGCGTACAGCAAACGCCTGTCACAACTGATCTCCCGCCTGCGCGAGAAATACAAGCTCACCCATCGCCGGGACCGCGCCGCTTTCGCCACCAAGTGGCCGGTGCAGGCGTTTGACGAGCAACTGAACCTGTTCGGAAACATTGGGTAATTTTGTAATTTTGTAGTTGGGTAATTTAACTGCACATGTTCGATCAACCGTCACCATGATCGATCTTTAAATTACAAAATTACTCAATTACCAAATTACAAGATTCCCTGTTCCTCTATAATTTCCACTGACCGTCATGGCTGCTGCCCCTCCGCCGATTGCACCTGCTCCTGTTCAGCCCGTCCCCTTCGGGGTGCGGCTGCAGAATTTCTGGCGACGGGTCACTGAGGGCCTCGCGCTCAGCCAACTCTGGTCGCAGTTTGAAACCGAGGCACGCGCCAGCTACCGGCTGTATTCCAGAGATGTTGCGGCAAAGACTCCGGAAGGCCTCACCCCTAGGGGCCGCCATCTCCATGTGGTTAAAGAATTCTTCTGGGCGGTATTCGAGAAACTCTCACCCGCGCGCCGCGTGCTGCTGCTGGCTGCCCTGATCCTGTTGATGATTCCGCGCAGCGGAATGAGATATGTGGGAGAGAACGGCAAAGAATTCGCGATCGAGATCGATCTCCACTTCTGGGCAGCACTGGTCCTGTTACTGCTGCTCATACTCGAGATCGCCGACCGCGTGGTGATGAAGCGCGACCTGCAGATCGCTCGCGAAATTCAAAGCTGGCTGCTACCGGGGGCTCCTCCGCAGATTCCCGGGCTGGCCATCGCCTACTCGACTCGTCCCGCAAACACGGTGGCCGGCGACTACTATGACGTTTTTCCCCGCCCGGGAAAGACGAATGAGGAAAATCGCGTGGTTCTGGCTGTCGCGGACGTCGCGGGCAAGAGCATCCCGGCGGCCATGCTGATGGCCACCTTTCAGGCAAGTCTCAAAACCCTGTCCACGGCGCAGGTGGCGTTGCCTGAACTCGCCGCCAACATGAATCGCTACGCATGCACCAACAGTCAGGGGGGACTGCGTTTCACCACAGCGTTCCTCGCCGAATACGATCCCGTCCTGCGCCGTCTGGTGTACATCAACGCGGGACACAACAATCCCATCCTGCGCCGCGCCAGCGGACAAATCGAGCGTCTCGACGTGGGCGGGCTTCCTTTTGGCATCATGCCGGATGTGACTTATCAGACGGGAGCAGTCACGCTCGCGCCGGGCGACTGGCTGGTGATCTTTACCGACGGATTAGTCGAGGCCGAAAACGCCCGGGCGGAAGATTATGGCGAGGGCCGGTTGATGACCGCGATCGACGCAGCGAAATCTTTTTCTCCGGCTGAACTACTCAAGCGCCTCATGACCGAACTCGACCTTTTCGTCGGCAACACGCCACAGCACGACGATGTCACCTGCATGCTGCTGAAGTCCGAATAGGGTTATCTCTTCCCAGCCTTACTCTTCTCCCATCGGCGCGCCAGTTCCCGCCACGTGATCAGCTTGATGTTCTCCCGCTGCAGGGCCTGGCGGAATCCGTCGCTGGTGAAGAAATCATAATCGCGCTGCCTCCACGCAGCGCCCCAGGTGGAACGCTCGCGAGTGGCAGCGCGCAGTTCTTCATCATCGAAGCCGGGGTGAATGACGAACTCGGTTACTCCTGGCTGCAGATTTTTCAGCGCCGTGAGATAGAAATCCGCCCACTTCTGCGCGCGCACATCGGGGTCGATGGTCACCGTATGGTCGAGCACCACGTCATCCGGCCCGACGCTGGAGGTGAGATAGGGATACTGGGCGAACCAGTCTCGGGTCACGAACACCGGCAGCTTGTATTCGTGGGCCACCCGCAGCATGGCATCGAATAATTCCTTGCCATTCATGATCAGCCGGTACTGGTGCGAGTCGAGGTGCGTGGGATGCACGCCCATGCGCAGCGCACGCTCGACCTGGGCGCGCAATTCTGTTTCCACCTGCTTCGGGTCAATGCGCGGGTGATCGTCCCAGTCATGACGCAAATATGCATTCTCATCCACAAGCGTCGGGACCTGGTCCCCCGGGGCAACCGGTCCCCAGCGGTAATACACGCGTTCACTGGTGAGAGTCAGGTGCAGGCCGAGGTCGATATCAGGATGCGATTTGGCGAAGTCGGCGATTTCCGGAAACCACGGACACGCCACCATCATGCTCGCGGAATTGACGGCGCCGCGCTCGAATGCCTGGATCGCGGCAGCATTCACGGCGTGGGTCTCCCCCAGATCGTCCGCGTGAATGATGATGAGCTTGGTGCCCGCCGGATAGCCCAGCCGCTCCAGCAGGCTCTGCGCGGGCGCAGCGTTCAGCAGCGAGCTACAGCCCGACAACACGAGCACAAACGTCAATAAGAATTTCACTCGGCCTTGTCCCCTTCGTCCGTAATTCCGATTTTGGAGAGGCGGTAGCGCAGCGCGTTGCGCGAAAGCCCCAGCAACCGCGCCGCCTGGCTCTTGTTGCCGTGAGCTCGTCGCAACGCCTCCTGGACCATCTCGTCTTCCCACTGCTCCAGTGTCATGCCCGCCGGAAGGAAGCCTCCTTCGCCGTTCCCTAGTTTCCCCGGACGGATATCCAGATGAATGTCTTCTACTTCGAGCCGGGAGCCTTTGGATAGAGCACAGGCGCGTTCCACAATGTTCTGCAGTTCTCGCACATTGCCGGGCCAATGATAGTTCACCAGCATCTGCAGTGCCGGTGCCGTAATTCCCTCGATCGCCTTGCCGGACTCCGCATCGCAGCGGGAGATAAACAGCTTGACCAGGTCGGGGATATCTTCCCTTCGCTCGCGCAGCGGCGCAATGTCGATGGGCACAACGTTAAGGCGGTAGTAAAGATCCTCGCGGAAAGTTCCCTGCTCCAGCGCCTGTCGAAGATCCTTGTTGGTGGCGGCGATCAGGCGGACATCGACCTTGACCGTCTTGGTGCCTCCCAGGCGTTCGAATTCGCGTTCCTGCAGCACCCGGAGCAATTTCACCTGCGTCGCCGGTGGGACATCTCCAATTTCGTCAAGAAATAGTGTGCCCTTGTCCGCCAACTCAAATTTGCCGGGCTTGCTCGCCACCGCCCCGGTAAAGGCGCCCTTTTCGAATCCGAACAACTCGCTTTCCAGCAAATTCTCCGGGATGGCGGTGCTGTTGATTTTGAGAAATGGCCCGGAAGCCCGGCGCGATTTTTCGTGAATGGCGCGCGCAATCAGATCCTTGCCCACGCCGCTTTCGCCACCGAGCAGCACGGTAGCATTGGTGGGAGCCACCCGCTCCACCGTAGCCAGAACCTCCTGCATCTTCGGGCTGCGCGCGACAATGTTGGGATGCGAATAGCGCTTGCCCAATGCCTCGCGCAGCGTGCGGTTCTCTTCCCGGAGATTGCGTACATCGAGTTCCTTATGGACCACGATGCGCATTTCCGCCAGGGAAAATGGCTTCAGCACGTAATCGCTGGCCCCTGCCTTCATGGCTTCCACCGCAGTCTCGACGCTGCCGAAAGCGGTCATGACGATCACGGGCAGCGCGGCATTCTGCCTTTTCACTGCCTGTAGAAACTCCAGCCCGTTCATGCCCGGAAGCTTCAAGTCTGTCAGGACCAAATCGATGGGATTGTCGCGCAGCAGTTTGAGTCCGGTCTCCGCGTCTTCGGCCGAGTGCGTAGTGAACCCGTCTTCCCCAAGGTTCAACTCGAGAAGCCGGCGCATCTTGGCCTCATCCTCCACAATGAGAATGCTGCCGCGCACCTGCTTCGCTTGCTGGAGAGTTTCTTTCACGAAATCACCAAGTGCTCAGAAGTAGACGGCGTGCTGGTTTCCGTAGCGGCCGGCAGGAAGATGACGAAACATGCGCCTGCTGGTTGCGTCGCGTCTCCGGGCACCGCACCTCCCGCGGGAACTCTTGCATTTTCGACGCGAATGATCCCATGATGGCCGTCGATAATTTTCGAGACAATCGACAGTCCCAATCCCACCCCTGATTTCTTCGTGGTGACAAATGGATTGAACATCTGTTCCCGCAACTCCGGCGGAATCCCCGGGCCCGAATCCGCGATGCGGATCTCCACTCCGTCCGCGCTTCCGGCCGGTGTGTTTCGTCGCGCCCGCTCCACTCTCACGCGCAACTCTCCCCCGTTCGTTCCCATAGCATCGTATGCATTCTGAATGATATTGACGAATGCCTGCTCGCACAGGCCCTCGTCGACAGGAACCCGCGGGAGATTTGCCTGATACTGCTTTTCCACGCGCACCGGAGCGCCCTTGCGAAATTGCGCGACATCGTTCAAAGCCCGGTCCAGCACTTCTGTGATTTCATGCGGCGCGAGGTCGGCGTGCAAAGGCCGCGCAAAATCCAGGAATCGCGTGACCAGCGCACTCAGCCGGTTGGTCTCGCTCGAAATATATCCCGCCAGTTCCGTGGCCAATGGATTGGAATCGCCGAGTTTCTGCGTGAGCATCTCGGCTGAACCCTTGATCACTCCCAGCGGATTGCGAATCTCATGGGCCAGTCCGGCCGAAAGCTGCCCCAGAGCGGCCAGCCGTTCCGAGCGCCGCGCCTCCGCCTGTGCTTGCTCCAACCGGCGATTGGTTTCTGCCAAAGTGGCAGCCAATTCTTGATAGCGCAGCGTCTGCCGCCGTATTTCCAGCGCAAACCGGTTCACCAGCATCGCCGCCAGATAGAAAAACAAGACGCGGATGGCGAGCAACCAATAACTCTCAGCCGCAATTTCGTATTGCCGAATCTCAGGGTCGAACAGATAGGCACAATACGATGCGGAAGCCAGCGTGGTCCAAAACAGGGTGCTCCAGGGACCGAAATATTCCGCCGCCGTGACAATCGGCAAAAAGTAGATTGGCCAGTAACTGCTGTTGATGGCAACTTCGCCGGTATGATTCAGCACCAGCGCTGCTAATCCTGTCTTGATGAGAACTATGTAGAGCGGCCCACGCTTGGGCAACTGCGCGATGACCCAACCTTCCAGCAGTTGCGTCACTCCGAAGGCCAGCAGCAGTACTTGCTTGTGGAACTCTTTTACCGGAGGAATTAAGGCCAGCCCCAGCAGAAAGAGCAGCCACAGAACATCCATCCAGTTGAGGTTGGTTCTCTTCTCGGCCATCATGCGGCTCGTTGGTGCCCACAAAAGAATACGCCGGGAGAGTGCGCCCATCCCGGCGTCTAAAGCTCATTCCTCGGTTCGCAGAAGCATCTCATGCGAACCCTATCACAGTGCGAGCATCAGTGTCCCCTGGCAGGCCGTTCCTGTCACCATTGACTGAACTGCCGCTATGGGCGGGCTCGAAGTTAAGCCATGCCCCACCCTGTCTCGGCATCTTTGGCCGACACAAGGTGGAGAGACTCGGTCAGCGAGAAGACGCTCACTCTTTCATCTTGGGCCGCGCACACGTATCCACAATCTTCTTGGGATCGATGGCGTCCTTGTCCACCTGCTCTTCCATGATCTTTCCATCTTTGCCGATCAGGAAGTTCACGCGGCGGGGGGCCTGATACTCGTCTTTGTAGATTCCGTACTCGTGGGTCACTTTGCCGCCCCAATCGCTCAGCAGGGGGAAAGTCACTCCGATCTGGTCGGCGAAAGCTTTATTGGCGAACGCGCTATCCATGCTCACACCCAGGACCTGGGTGTCGGCTGCTTCCAGCGTTTTCAAATTCTGCTGGAAGTTTTTCATTTGCTGCGTTCAACCACCGGTGAAAGCGAATATGTAGAATGCCAGCACGACATTCTTCTTGCCTCGGTAATCGCTCAGCTTCACGTCTTTCAAATCACTGCCGTCGAAATGTTTAAGCGTGAAGTCCGGAGCCATGTCACCGACTTTGGGCATGCTCGAACCCTCCTTCTTGTTTTGGGCGGACGCAGGGGGCGTCATTGCGAGTGTGCCGGCCAGCAGCAATCCCGCTGCCAGCAGGCTTGAGTACCTTCTGTTCATTTGTACTCCTCCCACAGGGGTGTTCGAAAAGCATACTCCGGCAGAGCCTTTGCGGTAAAATGAGAATGCAACTCGGCACCTCCCAACGCACCTTTCACGTTGCTCAACCGAGCGCAAAGACAGTACATTTCAATTCAATTTGGCTCGTCCAAGAAGCGTAACGCCATGAGCATCGCGACTCTGAACGATATCTTCTTCGCTATCCTTGAGCGCAATCTAGAGCGCGTCATGTTATATCGGGAGAATGGAAAGTGGCTGCCCATTTCCGCTCGCGAGTTCGGCCACAACGTCATCCGGACCGCGCACGCGCTGCACGCATTTGGCATTAAACCTGGAGATCGCGTCGGCCTGCTAAGTGAGAATCGCCCGGAATGGTCGACCGCCGATATCGCGACTCTCCTGCTCAAGGCCGTAACCGTTCCGCTCTATACGACGTTGACCCCGGAGCAGACTGCTTTCGCGCTGGCCGACTCGGAATGCCGCGCGATCTTCGTGTCTTCTGACCAGAACTTGCACAAAGTGCTGTCAATCCTGCCGCAGACAAGAATCGAGAGAATTATCGTCATGGATTCGCTTGAGTTCACCGGCGATCTCGCTCCCTTCGCCGCGAAATGCGTGAGCATGCGGCAGATTACCCAGGATGGCCCTACTACCCTGGGAGCCGAAATCGAAAGCCGCGCCCGCTCCACCACGCCAGACGACCTGGCCACCATCGTCTACACCTCCGGCACGACCGGCACGTCAAAGGGCGCGATGCTCACTCACGGCAACATCGCTTCCAACATCCAATGCTCGCTGCTGGGATTCGATATGCGTCCCGGGCTGGTCAGCATTTCCTTTCTGCCGCTCTGCCATATCACTGCCCGGCACGTGGATTTCGCGATGTTTTACTACGGTGTGACGCTGGCGTACTGTCCTTTCTTTCAGGACCTGCCGCAGGTGCTGCAGGAAGTGAGGCCCTCGATTTTTGTGGCTGTGCCGCGGGTCTACGAGAAGATTTACGCGCAGGCGCGACTCAAGGCGCAGGGCTTTCCCAAACGTGCCATCTTCAGCTGGGCTCTGTCTGTCGGGCGTGAACATAAGCAGGAAATCCTGGCGGGAAAAACGCCCGAGTCTGCAATGTGGAAGCTGGCCAACCGGCTGGTGTTCGAAAAAATTCGCGAAGCCATGGGCGGACAGGTCGGGACTTTCGTTTCCGGAGGCGCTCCGCTGGGACGCGAGCTCGCCGAATGGTACGCAAATGTAGGCATACGCATCCACGAAGGGTACGGGCTCACGGAAACATCGCCGGTCATTGCGCTCAATACTCCCTCCAGCCACCGTATCGGCACGGTCGGCAAGATCATGCCGAATCTGGAAGTCCGGATTGCCGAGGACGGCGAGATCCTGGTCCGCGGTCCCTCGGTCTTCAAGGGCTATTGGAATCGTCCCGAAGAAACCAAGGCGGCCTTTGAGAACGGCTGGTTCAAAACCGGGGATATAGGCAACATCGACGCGAATGGATATCTCTCGGTCACCGACCGCAAAAAAGAGCTGATCAAGACTTCGGGAGGAAAATTCATTGCGCCGCAGCCGATTGAGAACTCACTCAAACTGAATCCGCTGGTAGGAGTGGCTGCGCTTCTAGGCGACCGCCGCAAATTCGCATCCGTCATCATCTCTCCGAATTTCGCGCTCTTGGAACAGTGGGCCCGGGATAATAAGATTCCCTTCGCCACCCGCGCGGAACTGGTGGGCGAGCAGAAGGTGCAGGATTTGTACGCGGAAATCGTAGAAGGCGTCAACCAGAAGCTGGCACGATTCGAGAAGCTGAAACGAGTCATCCTAGTGCCCGACGAATTCACTATTGAGAACGGCGCACTGACGCCCAGCCTGAAACTCCGTCGTCGGGTAGTTGAAGAACGCTACCGCAAGCAGATCGACGACCTGTACGCTGAGGCGGAGGCGGCCACTGTCCCAAACATGTAGCGACAGCCGCATCGGTAACCAGAGGGGGGCACAGAGGGACACGGAGAAGTCAAGCGAGCCGTGTTCGTATCCCCGTCCTTTCGCGCCGTTGATTTTCAAATACAATATCTCCATGTCGGACTCATTGATCATTGCCGGACGTTCTTTCCGCTCCCGGCTCATTGTTGGCACGGGAAAATACAAATCGTTCCAGGAGACAGCGCGCGCTCTGGAGGCTAGCGGCGCGGAGATGGTGACGGTCGCCGTCCGGCGCGTGAATCTCGATCGCAGCAGGGAGTCATTGCTCGACTACATCGATCCCAAGAAGTACTTCCTGCTCCCTAATACCGCCGGATGCTACACGGCGGACGAAGCGATCCGCGCAGCGCGGCTGGGCCGCGAGGTGGGCCTGTCAGATTGGGTGAAGCTGGAAGTCATTGGCGATCAGGCGACACTCTATCCCGACGTCCAGGCGACACTCGAAGCCACTCGCGTTCTCGTCAAGGAAGGCTTCACAGTTTTGCCCTACACGTCGGATGATATTGTATTTGCCAAGCGACTGATCGATGCCGGCGCGGCGACGATTATGCCTTTGGGCGCTCCTATCGGCAGCGGCATGGGCCTTCAGAATGAAGCTCACATTCGCATCTTGCGCGAGATGATCAGCGGGGTTCCGTTAATCGTGGATGCGGGTGTCGGTACTGCCTCGGATGCGGCGATCGCTATGGAACTCGGAGCAGACGCGGTCCTGATGAACACCGGGATCGCCAACGCGCAGGATCCGGTCCTGATGGCTGAAGCCATGAAACATGCGGTGGTGGCGGGACGGCAAGCCTATCTCTCCGGCCGCATGCCGAAGAAATTGTACGCCACCGCCAGTTCGCCGCTCGAAGGCGTCGTGCGCTGATCGGGCAATGGAGAAATTGGGTAATTGGGTCATTGAAAGACCGGGTCCGTTCGCTCTTAGATTACTCAATTACCAAATTAAAAATTACCAAATAGAAAGGGCGGCTCTCTCGAGCCGCCCTTTAGACTTTCTCTTGCCTACTCGATCACAGCATCTTGGCGCTGTCGACGTGGATCGAATCGCCTTTCACCGTTCCCGTGACAGCCACGTGATGTCCTTCATGGCCCTTCAGCGATTCAGGGTTGTCGACCATCAGTACCTTCTGATCGCCGTCGGTGACGACCACCATCTTGGCTCCGCTCTCACGGCACTTCTTGGTGCAGGCCTCAGCCTTGGCATTGGCGCCTTTGGCGCCGCACTTGTCATCAG
>Ga0105240_10010690_pt1 | contig 12879 bp, 13 predicted proteins | sample KBSC54metaG_FD_80426 | JGI IMG/M metagenome (GOLD analysis project Ga0105240, IMG submission 80426) | Corn rhizosphere microbial communities from Kellogg Biological Station, Michigan, USA - KBS C5-4 metaG | ecosystem: Host-associated > Plants > Roots > Rhizosphere > Soil | place: Michigan, USA... | reverse complement strand
TGAGCGCGAAGCAAGGTACTTCCTCGCCGCGCGCGAGCCGCGGCAGATAGTAGTTCTTCTGCTCCTCGGTACCGTAGTGGTTCAACAGCTCGGCCGGACCGAGCGAGTTGGGTACGGCGACTGTCGAGGAGGCCGTAGTGCTGCGGCTGGCGATCTTGGCGAGCACGCAGGAATGGGCATAGGCCGAAAACTCCAGTCCGCCATATTTCTTCGGAATGATCATTGCGAAGAAGCCGCGCGACTTGAGGTAGTCCCACACTTGCGGCGGGAGGTCGCCGCGCTCGTGTGTGATGTTCCAGTCATCGAGCATGCGGCAGAGCTCTTCACACGGCCCGTCGAGGAAAGCCGTCTCCTCGGCGGAGAGAGTGGGAGTGCGCGCGGAGAGGAGCTTCGACCAGTTGGGCGCGCCGGTGAACAACTCTCCATCCCACCACACGGTGCCCGCTTCGAGGGCCTCGCGCTCGGTCTGTGACATCGAGGGCAGGAGCTTCAGGTAGGCCTTCATGAAGGGGCGGGTGATGATCGCCTTGCGCAGCGGGCGGATATTCAAAAGCCACAGTGCCGCGAGCAGCACCCAGAGGAAGCCCTTCCAGACTCCCGCCGGCGCGCTCTGCGCACCCAACACCGTGTAGGCAACCAACAAGACGGTGAATGTCGCGGTGAAAGTGAAGAGCGACAGGCGCTTGTACGCCAGGAACAGGACCGCTGCGATGAAGAGCAGCGTGATGACGCCACCAATTTGCGTGACGGCGTAGGCCGCGGCGGCGATGAGAAGAAGGCTGATGATCGCGCCCAGCATGTAATCTCCTAATATTGGACGCCCCCTGAAAAGGGGGCGTCCGTCTAACCACTAGAGCAACGACTTCACGCCGTCGCGCTCCTCGCGCAACTCTGCGTCCGTCGCATCCATGCGCTTACGGCTGAACTCGTCGACGGACAGCCCCTGCACGATCTGGTACTCACCATCCTTGATGGTGACGGGATAGGAGTAAATCACCCCCTCCTTGATCCCATAGCTGCCGTCGGACGGCACCGCCATGCTGATCCAGTCGCCGGGGGCGGTTCCATGCACCCACGTGTGGATGTGGTCGATCGCGGCGGAGGCGGCCGAAGCGGCGGAGGAGGCGCCTCGTGCCTTGATGATGGCGGCACCCCGCTGCTGCACCACCGGGATGAAGGTCTCTTCGATCCACTTCTGCTCCACCAGCGACTTCGCCGGCTTGCCATCGACGGTGGTGTGGCTCAGGTCGGGGTACTGAGTCGCGGAGTGGTTGCCCCAGATCGTCATGCGCTTGATGGCCGACACGTGCTTGCCCGTCTTCTCGGCGAGCTGCGACAGGGCGCGGTTGTGATCCAGGCGCGTCATCGCCGTGAAGTTGCGCGGGTTGAGATCCTTCGCGTTCGCCCTGGCGATCAGCGAGTTGGTGTTCGCGGGATTACCGACGACGAGCACTTTCGCCTGGCGATCGGCGACCTCGTTGAGGGCCTTGCCTTGCGCCGAGAAGATCTGCGCGTTGGCCATCAGCAGGTCTTTGCGCTCCATGCCGGGGCCGCGGGGACGGGCGCCTACCAGCATCGCGACGTTGCAATCGCGGAACGCGACTTTCGCATCATCGGTCGCGACGATCTTGTTGATCGTCGGGAAGGCGCAGTCGTTGAGCTCCATCACCACGCCTTGCAGGCCAGGCAGGGCGGGAGTGATCTCGAGCAGGTGCAGATTCACCGGCTGGTCCGGGCCGAGCATCTGGCCGGAGGCGACTCGGAAGGCGAGGGCATAACCGATCTGGCCGGCGGCGCCGGTGATCGCGACGTTCAGGGCAGGCTTCATGGCGGTGCGTTTCTTTCGCGTCAAAAGGGCCGTGAATTCTATCGGCTATTGCGCTCGACCGGCAGTGGAGGACGCATCGTGGGGTACCGGGTAAGCGGGGTAGGTCTCACGAAAGCGCTTGGTTTCTTGCTCGGCCTCGGCGGTATGACCCTCGCCGCGGAGTTTTTCGATCTGGCCCAGCCAGGTCGAGGCCTCGGGGCGCTCCGCGGGCGCAGCCGGCGGAGGTGCCGCAAGGGGACCTGCTTCGATCGACTCGGCCTCGACTCGCGACCGCGAAGCCGCGACCGCCACCCGCGCGAGACGGTTTCGGGCTTTATCCGTGATCGGATGCGCGGTCGCACCCGCCACCGGTGCTTTGTTGGACGCCGCTACCACGGGAGGCCATGGCTCGGTTCGAATAGGTGGCAGCCTGATGCGTTTCGACTGGGGAGCCTCTGCCACGAGTTGGTTGATGAGAGCGGCCCGCGCCGCGAGCTCTTTCTGATGCTTGGAGTGCAGGCCCATGAGGAGAACGACCGCGAGCGAAATAACAACCGTGATGGCAAGCCCCGCGCTGAGCGCCCACTTCGGGGCGCGGTACAAGGGAGCTGGCCTCGCCCCCTGAATGGCTTTGCGCGCCTTGCCAATGATGATGCGATCGAGCTCCGGCGGTGGCTCCAGCGGGTCGTGGTGCTCAGAGCCGCTCATCGCCCGCGCTCCGGAATTACTTTGACCATAGGCTCGAGTGCGGCGTGCGCGGCGCCGAGCGCTTGGCGCAGCTTGGAAACTGCGTAGCGCAGACGGCTCTTCGCTGTCTCAGGACCCACCGCCGTAATGACCGCGATCTCCTCGAGTGTAAGCCCGGACTCTTCGTACAGTAGAAACACATCCCGCTGCTCGGAAGGCAACGCGGTGAGCGCTGCCTTGTACCGAGCCAACACCTGCGCCCGCTCAGCGCGCGTGTCAGGTTGATCATCGTCCGGTGCCGGTAGGGAGGTTTGCCAATCCTCCTCGCCGTCTCCGCTGACTTCCGCACGAACCGAAGCGCGACGGCAGTAATCGACGAAGCAGTTGTGCGCGATCCGATACAGGAACGTCTGGAATTTCGCGCGCGGCTCGTAACGATCGCGACTCGCAATGACCTTGCTCCAGACTTCCTGGAACAGATCATTCGCGGCTTCCGGATTGCGCGTGTGCCGCGATAAGTAGCGGTAGAGCCCGCCCCGGTGCCGCTCATAAAGCACCTCGAAAGCGCGCATGTCGCCACGCGCGTAACGCAGCATCAACTCGCCGTCGTCTTCAAGGTCCATCGACCCTCACTGTACGCGCCTGACCCGCAGGCCGCACCTCCTGGCGCGCCCAGCCCCCTTCTTGTCGACCAGCACAAACGTCCGGTCGAGCTGCTGCATCTGAGTGGGTAGCCGGGCACATCTGAATCCGGTGACGGCAGCTTAGGGGGAGAAAGCCGCAGCTTATGCGCCCAGCCGGGAACGGTCTCCCCCGAAATTCTTTAGTGAGCTGCCTTGACACTCATCTAGTGATGTAGTTATATATAACACCATGACGACGGCGACCTGCATGGGGCAGATCGGCCGATCCGGTACGGGAGAGAGCGAACATGAATGCCTTGCTAAACAATGGGTTGAAGGTTCTTGCGTGCGGCGCTGCGGCGGTCGTGATCACCGCCCTGGGAAGCGCGGCCTTCCTGCACGACACGGCAGTGGTTCATACGGACGTCAGCTACACCACCCCCGCCCCCTGGATGGCGAAGCTGTCGGTCCAGCCTGCCCACGCTTGGTTTGGCCAGCCCGAGCCCGCTGTTTTGGTAGATTAGTCCGGTAATCTTCCGCCACAGAGAGCTAAGCCGAAACCCGATGGACCCGCAGTGGGATGACAGCCTGCCGATTTACCGGCAACTGCGGGACCGGGTGGTCGCGATGATCCTGGAGGGAGTGCTGAAGGAAGGTGATCCGCTGCCCTCGGTCCGAAACGTCGCCGCGGAGTTCCGGTTGAACCCCCTGACGGTTCTGAAGGGATACCAGCAGCTCGTCGACGAGCAGCTCGTGGAGAAACGGCGCGGGTTGGGGATGTTCGTGAGCGTCGGGGCGCGCAACGCCTTGATGAAGGACGAGCGGCAGCGCTTCCTCGAAGAGGAATGGCCGAAAGTCTATGCGACCATCCAGCGTTTGGGACTGTCGACGTCCGAGTTGCTGCGCAATGGAGCAAACGCGCCGACAGCACCATTCCCTTCCACGCCGGGGCAAGGAAATGACAGCAGTAATTGAAGCGCGTGGTCTGCGGAAGCTATATCACACGTCTCCGGCGCTGGAGGATGTGAGCTTCACGGTCGGCCCGGGCCGCATCGTCGGCCTGATCGGCCCCAATGGCGCCGGCAAGACGACCGCGCTCAAGGCCATTCTGGGCTTGACCCGTTTTCAAGGTGAGCTGCGGGTGTTGGGAGTCGACCCCCGCTCACGCCGCGATGAGCTCATGCGTGATGTATCGTTCATTGCGGACGTCGCCGTACTCCCGAGATGGTTGCGCGTCAGCCAGGCACTCGACCTCGTCGAGGGCGTACATACCCGGTTTAATCGCGCTCGCGCCATGGAGTTCCTGCGGCGGACGGATATCCGCATGCGCAGTCGCGTACGCGAGCTTTCGAAGGGCATGGTCACGCAACTACATCTCGCGCTGACTCTCGCTATCGATGCCCGGCTGTTGGTGTTGGATGAGCCGACGCTCGGACTTGACCTGCTCTATCGAAGGCAATTCTACGATACGCTGCTGAACGATTACTTCGACAAGGAGCGGACGATCCTCGTCACGACGCACCAGGTCGAAGAAATCGAGAACCTCTTTACCGACGTCATTTTCATCAAGCACGGGCGCGTCGTGCTGGATAGCTCTGTCGAGAGCATCGCCGATCGCTACCTCCAGGTCACCGTATCACCCGACAACGTCCCGCGCGCACGGGCGTTGCAGCCGTTCTACGAGCGCGAGGTGTTTGGGCGCGTCGTCATGATCTTCGAAGGGCTCACGTCGGCCGAGCTCGCTCCGTTAGGAGAGTTGCGAACCCCGTCCATCGCGGATCTGTTCGTTGCCAAGATGGAGAAGGCGGCGTGAGCACTCCCACCGCTATCCCCTCGACCGCGCGCGTACCGACTCTCAAGACGTGGATCGCCACCAACCCGCACCTGCGCACCTTCCACACGCTGGTGCGGCGCGAGTTCTGGGAACACCGCTCGTTGTGGGTAGCCCCGCTGGCGGTCATGTGCCTTCTGCTCATCGGTGCGCTGTGGACTCACGGCGCCATGCAGATCGACCCGACCGATGCGGGCGAATGGCTGGATCCCCAGATCAAGAGCATCGTGTTCGCGCTGGCGCAGTGGGGGCTCACCATCCCACACTACCTGGTCATGATTCTGGTGTTGAATTTTTACCTGCTCGATTGTCTGTACGCCGAGCGCAAGGATCGCAGCATCCTCTTCTGGAAGTCGCTTCCGGTTGGCGACGGGCTGACGGTGGGCGCCAAGATGTTCGTGGGCTTGGCTCTAGTGCCTTTCGGAACCTATCTGATAGCGCTGGTGACCGACCTGCTCTTTACCGCGATCTGGGATCTGCGCGCCGTGCTGAGTCACGCTCCTGAGCTGGTGCTGTGGGACACGACGGCGTTCTTGAAGACCCAGGCACTGATGTTCCTCGGGCTGGTGATCTCCATTCTCTGGTATGCACCGTTCGTCGGTATCCTGGTGCTCGCTTCGGCCGGATTGCGGCGTAACCCCCTCATGTGGGTGACGGTCGTCCCGCTGCTCCTCATCATCTTCGAGCGGATCACCTTCGGCACCCACCACCTGAGCGGACTTCTCGCCTACCGGAGTAACGGGATCTGGGGAGACCTCCACCTGGAGCCCGCCGTCATCGGCGCTCTCACCGGCGTCGGTCGCGCGGCGATTGCGTCGATTCCCTCTATCTACGATCGCGTCCACATCGGACCGGCGTTCACCAACATCGACCTGTGGCTCGGCGTCATCTTTACGGCGGCCTGCGGCTACGGCGCCGCATGGATCCGGCGCTATCGCGACGACACCTGAAGCACACATCAGGAGCCAGGCAGGTCCTGGCCCCCGTCCCCATAGACCTCGTTTATTATCCCGATCCGAACAGCCAATTGGCTGGCGCGCGCCGGGGGCTCTTAAACTACCCCCAACATATGGAGGTAGTAGCTATGTTCGATACCAGAAATGACCTGCCCCCCGGGACGCGCGCGAAGGCGATCGAGCTGCTGAACGCCCGGCTGGCGGATGCGATCGATCTGCAGACCCAGACGAAACACGCCCACTGGAATGTCAAAGGCCCGAACTTCATTGCCCTGCACGAGCTGTTCGACAAGATCGCCGAGAGTGTAGAAGACCAGATCGACACCATCGCCGAGCGTGTGACCGCTCTTGGCGGCACCGCTCATGGAACGCTGGCCGCGGTGGCTCGCGGGACTTCGTTGAAGCCCTACCCGGAAGACATCAACGATGGCGTGACGCACGTGGAGGCCCTGTCCGGTGTGTTGGCCGACTTCGGCAAGAAGGTTCGCGCGGCCATCGATGAGTCGGCGAAGTATGGCGACGCCGGCACGTCGGATCTGTTCACGGGCGTCTCCCGGGAGACCGACAAGAACCTGTGGTTCCTGGAAGCCCACTTGTACGCAAAGCGCTAGCGCGTGTCGCGGACGCACACCACCGGTCGCGGGATGCTCGAGGCCCGGCACTCCCAGGGAGAGCTGGAGCTCGAGCTCACCGGAGAGTGGCGTGCGCTGCGGTTCGCGGAGCTCGACAGTGCCCTGGCGACTATCGACCTGGCTGGGACCCGGCGCGTGGCGATTTCCACCGCTCGTCTGACCGTGCTGGATCTCTCCGGCGCCTGGCGTCTTCATGAGTTCATCCGGCAGGCGCACGTCGCCGGCGCCGAAGTTGTCTTCAAAGAAGCGCCTCCGGATCAACTGCGCCTCGTCGAACAGACGTTGAAGGGCGAGAGTCCACCCTGCTCGCAACAAAAGCGGAAAATCCCGCTGAGCCCGATCGAGGAGCTCGAGGTCCCCGCCATCCGCTCGCTCGAGTTCCTCGGGCGTCATGCGGTGCTGTACGGAGGCGACCTGGTTCGCGACCTTGCCTTCCTCGGCCGAATGAGTGTTACCGCGGTTCGTGGCTTGATGAGCTGGCAGCGTCTGCGGCCCATCTCGATTGCCCGACACGTGTATGACACGGGCATCACCGCGATACCGATCGTGTCGCTCATCGCCTTCCTGATCAGCGTCATCATCGCTTACATGGGCGCGCAGCAACTGCGCACTTTTGGTGCGGTCGTCTTTGTGGTCGACCTGGTCACCATAGGGGTGTTGCGCGAGCTCGGCGTCCTGCTGACTTCCATCATCGTGGCCGGTCGTTCCGGCAGCGCCTTCGCGGCCGAAATCGGCTCGATGAAGCTGAACGAGGAGGTTGACGCCCTTTATGCGACCGGCGTGGACCCGTTCGAAGCCCTCGTGTTGCCCCGTATCCTCGGGCTCGTCATTGCGCTGCCGCTGCTGACGATCATCGCGGATATCATCGGCCTGGTTGGCGGCGCCCTGTTGTGCCGGTTTCTGCTCGATATTCCTTTGACACAATTCGCAACACGGGCCCAGGACGCGATCACCGCCACGACCTTCTGGGTCGGCGTCGTCAAAGCGCCGGTCTTCGCAACCCTCATTGCCATGGCCGGATGCTATCGTGGCATGCAGGTCCGCGATTCCTCGCGCGAGCTCGGTCGCCTGACCACGCTGGCCGTCGTGCAGGCGATCTTTCTGGTGATTTTCGCGGACGCCCTGTTTGCCGTGCTGTTCCTGGAGTTGCACATTTGATTTACCCGGTGCTCGAAGTGATCGGGTTGGTCAACCGGTTCGGGACACAACTGGTCCACGACGGCCTCAACATGGAAGTGCGCGAGGACGAGGTCTTCGGCATCGTTGGCGGATCGGGGACTGGAAAATCCGTCCTGTTGCGCAGCATCCTCGGACTGCAGCGCCCGCAGGCGGGCATCATCCGGATCGACGGAAGTGACATTACCCGGATGAGCTCGAGTCAGTTGTTCGAGGTGAAGGCGCGTTACGGTGTCACTTTCCAGCAGGGGGCGCTCTACTCCGCGCTCACGGTTCGGGAGAACGTCGAGTTGCCGATGATCGAGCACGTGGATATCTCACCTGCGGCGCGCTGTGAGCTCGCAATGCTCAAGATCCTGCTCGCGGGCCTCCCGGCGGATGCCGGGGACAAATACCCTTCGCAACTTTCAGGTGGCATGATCAAGCGGGCCGCGCTGGCGCGGGCCCTGGCGCTCGATCCGAAGCTGCTGTTCCTCGATGAGCCCACCTCGGGTCTCGATCCGATCAGCGCCGCCGAGTTCGATGAGTTGATCCTCTATTTGCAGAAACAACTGCGGCTCACCGTCATCATGATCACCCACGATCTGGACACGATCTTTCGTACCTGCAATCGTGTGGGCGTGATCGTAGACCGTCATATGGAGGTCGATACGCTCGAAGGTATCGTCAACAACCCTCACCCTTGGATACAGTCGTATTTTCACGGCGAGCGTGCCCGCGAGCGACTCCCCGGACTGACGGACCAGGGCAAGCATGGAGCGTAGCGCGAACTACGCGGCGGTCGGCGCCTTTGTGCTGCTCGTGACGCTCATCGGGGCTCTTTTCGTCTATTGGTATACCGATACCCGCGAGCACCGCAATTACAATCGCTACGAGGTGTACTTCGACGGGACCGTGAGCGGGCTGGAGCGCGGCGCCGCCGTACGCTATCTCGGCGTGAGTGTTGGTCGGGTCGCGGACATGCGAATCGATCCGCGCGACTCGAGCCGAGTCATGGTCGTCGTGGATATCGATGCAACGACACCTGTTTCTGACATGACCGTGGCCGAGCTCTCGCTGCAAGGAGTCACGGGGCTGCTCTATATCGACCTGCTGCGGCATCGGCCCGGGCATCGCGAATTACCGCTCGTGCCGAGCTACAAGTATCCCGTCATCCGCGCCGGTCCGTCGCGCTTGCAGGCGTTTCTGCAGAGTCTGCCCGACCTCGCAACCGCCACGGCCGATCTCATCGAGCGTGCGGATCGACTGCTGAGCGACAACAATCTGACGGCGTTCTCGAGCGCCCTCGACCATATCAACAACGCCAGTGTCGGGCTGCCGGACACGCTGCATCAACTGAACGCATTGTTGACCGATTTGCGCTCGGCGACCGCCGAGATCAGCTCGTCCGCGAAGGAATTGCACGGCGTGCTCGATACCTCGGCGCCGGATATCGAGGCCACCATCCAGCGGCTGCACTCCGTTGCGGACAACCTGGCGCGGGCGACCGACTCGGTCGACAAGATCATTGCCGACAACCGGCAGGATATCCGCTCGTTCACACGCGATGGTCTGCCCGAGCTGGAGCGCTTCCTGCGTGAGGGTCGGGCGGCGGCGGAGGAGATCCGTTCGCTGAGCACGAGCCTGCGCGAGAACCCCTCTCAACTCCTCTACCAACAGAAACAACAGGGCGTGGAGATTCCACGGTGAAACGAGCGCGGTGGTTGTTCATACTCTTGACGGGGCTGCTTGCCGGCTGCACGGGGCTGTTCCACAGCGACGCGCGACCGGACCAGGTCTACTATTTGCGCGCCACCGCTGTGGAGAAGGGCAATGGCGCCGCGGATCCCATGGCGGCCTCACTGCGCGTCAACCGCCCGACGGCCGCGCCTGGACTGGATTCTCCCCAGATCGTGCTGGTGCAGTCGGACCGGCGCATGAGCTTTTTCCTGGCGAGCCGCTGGCCCTCTCCCGCTCCCAGCATGGTCGAGATGCTCGCGGTCGAGAAACTGCGAGGGTCCGGTATGTGGCAGTCGATAGGCGACTCCGCGAGCGCCTTCCCCTCGGACTACGTGATGCAGGTTACGATGCGGCGTTTCGAAGCGGACTACACAGGCGGGGGCGCCGCGCCCGAGGTTCATGTCGTTCTCGACTGCATGGTTGGAAAGCGCGAAGGCCGCGAGGTCGTTGCCAGTTTCCTGGCAGAGGGTACTGCGCAAGCGAGCGCAAACAGGCTCGCTGCCGTAGTGGCCGCTTTCGAGACGGCCACGAACACGGCGCTCGATTCGATGTCGATGCAGGCCGCCGAGGCGGTGCACGCGTCAATGGGACGCAAAAAACCTTAGAAATCCGCCATTCCGGTCGCTTCGAGGAAGCGATATAGCCAATAGCGTCCCTGGCTCGGGTCGGCATAAGCGGAGAAGTCCGCCGTGTACTCGATCCCGAGCGAGGCTTTGTTGGTCCACAGGGTATTGAAGTACTCGAGGGTCTGTAGAGCGAGCGGGGCGTTGCGGCCCACCTCCACGGCGATATTGGCCTCGAGATCGTAGTCGGAGAGCGCGCGACTGGTGAGGTTCGCGGATCCGAGCGTGAGCCAAAGTCGCTCCGGTCCGTAAACCATCACGAGCTTGGTATGAAATTGCTCGCCGTGCGTCCGATACCAGCGGACGCGCACCTTGCCGTCGGTTTCCGACACGAGCTCACTGGCCGCGGGCTGGTTCGGTAAACCGGACGTCGTATGACCGTAGGCATCCCGGTTGGGATCGAGAATGAGCCTGACGTTGACGCCGCGGCGGCTCGCGGCGAGCAGCGATTCGACGACATTCCGATCCGCTATGTAATACATCCCGATGTCGACGAAGTCGCCCTTTACCGTTGCATCGAGGTGTTCCAGCAGCGCATCGTGGATTGCCCCCTCGGTGAGCGTCTGTACCCTTGCCAACTTCCCCGCGTTAATGCCGCTGGTGGTTTCAGGGGATGCCGGCGATGTTTCGGCAACGCTCGCCGTTGATGCGTTGATGGAGCCTTGCCACCCCGAGAAGCGGGCGATCGCGAGCTCACTGTCGAGCAAGGAGCTCAACACGGGTCCGCAGATCCGGGCCGCCACGTTGGAATTCGCCCCGCTCGCGTCGTGCGGGTTGGCGGAACCGACGATGCCGACGAGGCCCCCGTGGCCGTCATCGCCAATCACGACCTTGCGCTGGTTGGCTTTGAAGTTGAGCAATCGGGCCCAGGCGCCGAACGGCAGGGGCGTGTTCGAGTCATTGAGGGGATTCGGGAACGAACCCTCACCGCGGAGGCTCGGGCTCCACCAGTTGACCGCGAGACGCCACGCGCTCGAGTACAGATGGTTGGAATCGCGCAGCGCGTCCAGGTTGGTGACGACGACGTCGACGCCGGCCGCCTTCAGCAAGCGCAGGTCATGCGAAGGTTCGGCCCCGTAGAGCTCGTTGACGGGGTCGGTGATGAACAGAACTTTCAGATCGGGAACCGCCTGGCGGCGTTCGATCAACGCATCCCGCAAGGTGGCCGCGAGCGGTCGGAGTAACGGGGATGCCGCGTCCAGGTCACCGCGGCGGCTGTTGAACATAAAGTAGTCGAGTACCAGGAACTCATGCGCCCCGCGCACGACTTTCAGGGTTTCGTCGAAAATCGCCTGGCTCGAAATCCCCCGCCCGTAGGCGTCCGCCGAAGTGATGTCGGCGATGAAGCTGACGTTCTGCGCCGGAACCGTGTGCCAGGTCGAGGTGGTGCGCACACCCGGCATGAGGGGCTTGTTCGCTTCCCAAACACTCAAGGCAATCCAGATCCCCACGATAATCGCGGTGATTGCGCGCCGATACCGACGTCGACGCGTGACTGGCGCAGCCGACATCCTCGAGCTGAACGGCATGCGGCGGATTCTAGCCGCATTTAAGCTGAGCGTGCCTCCAGTTCAGACATGACCTCCAGCCAGCGCTCCTCCAGAGTGGTGATTTCCCGCACCACCTCGCCGTGGCGCTGGGTGAGCCGTCGGCCTTCTTCAGGTGGTTTGGTCGTATATGTCGCAGGGTCAGCCATTTCCGCTTCCAGATGCTGCCGTTCCGCGCCCAGTTTCTCGAGCTGGGTCTCGATTTTGCGCTGCTCGTTGCGCAGCGGCGTGAGACGGTTACGTGCCTCGGCGTCCAGGCGTCGCTGCTCTTGTCTCGAGGGGGCCGCCGCTTCCGCAATCTCACGGGGCTTGGCACTCTTGGCAAGCCAGGCGGCATAGTCATCCAGGTCCCCATCGAAGGCGGATACGGCGCCGTTGGCAACCAACAGGAAGCTGTCACACGCGCCGCGCAGAAGAGTCCGGTCGTGCGAGACGACCACGACGGCCCCGGCAAACTCCTGCAATGCGACCAACAAGGCGTGACGCATCTCGAGATCGAGGTGGTTCGTGGGCTCATCGAGCAGCAGCAGGTTGGGTTTGCGCGCAACCAGGATCGCCAGCGCCAGCCTGGCGCGCTCACCGCCGGAGAAGCGACCGGTAGGCTCGAACACCCGGTCGCCGCGGAATCCAAAGCGGCCGAGATGGTCGCGACGCTGCTGCTCCGTCCAGGGCGCGACCTCGCTGCCGCCGCGGCGACCCAGCTCGGCGAGTGCCGTACTGTCGGAGTCGAGATGCTCCAGCTCAATCTGCGCGAAAAAGCCGGTCATGACATCCGGCGCAGCGGTGAGCGTTCCGGCAACCGGGGCCAGTTGTCCGGCCAGCACGCGCATCAGGGTCGATTTACCGGCGCCGTTGCGACCGAGAATTCCGATGCGGTCGCCCGGGTTCACTGAGAGCGACACATTCTCGATGACTCGCCTCGTACCGTATCCCGCGGCCAGTCGCTCCAGTGTGAGCAGGGGGCGCGGTAGTTTGGCGGGAGCCGCGAATTCCCATTCGAAGCTCGATTCCGGCTGTACCGCCGCGATCTCGCCGAGGCGGGCGAGAGCCTTTAACCGACTTTGCACCTGGCGCGCCTTGGTCGCCTGGGCGCGGAAGCGGTTGACGAAACTCGTGACACGCGCGATCTCGCGTTCCTGCTTCGCGGCGAGCGCACGTGTACGCTCGCCTTCGGCCGCGTGTTGTACTTCGAATGCGCTGTAGTTGCCGGCGTAGGAGCTGAGCCGGCCGCCTTCGATGTGCAGGTTCCGCCCGACGCCGCCATCGAGAAATTCACGG
>Ga0105240_10010686_pt1 | contig 12882 bp, 6 predicted proteins | sample KBSC54metaG_FD_80426 | JGI IMG/M metagenome (GOLD analysis project Ga0105240, IMG submission 80426) | Corn rhizosphere microbial communities from Kellogg Biological Station, Michigan, USA - KBS C5-4 metaG | ecosystem: Host-associated > Plants > Roots > Rhizosphere > Soil | place: Michigan, USA... | reverse complement strand
TTTCGTTTTCCATGGGGTACCCGAGTCGATTTTGGAGGCAGGACGTGACGAAGATCGATTTGCTAACCCTGTAAGCTATCGGCGTGCAACACCAGAAGCCGCGCTGATGCATTGGCTTTACCTTTCCAACTCGCCACGCAGTCGCATGTCGCCGCCACCGCTGGAGCTCGATCTCAGCCTTCTGAACCGACAGAAGCTGAAACGCCTCGCGCGAGCGATGGGTTTGTCGGAGCTGCTCGAGTCATTTCTTCCGCGCGTCGGAACAAATGACTCGGCTGTGTGACTCGCTGGACCGGTGCTCAGGTGCTCCCGCTGCGCACATCCGACATCACCGTGTCGTAAACCTTCCCCCCGATCTTCACATTCTTCAACGTAAGCCCCTTGACGTTGTAGATGTAGATAGGCCCCGGCGCGGAAGCGCTGGCAGGACCCTTGGCGGTCGGGGACCCGAGATCGCAGTCGGTGACGGTGACGTTCTCGATGGGAAGAATGGGCGGCGGTGGTTTGGGGCCGTTATAGTCGGAAGCGACGGGGCCTTGGGCGACGATTGCCTGGAAGCAGGAGCCGGTGACGCCCTGAACGGTAACATTCTGAGCACGCACGTTGGAAATATGGATGTTCCGCAGAACCGGCGGCCGGGTGCGGATGGCATCGCCGGAGGGCATGTAGTCGCAGTCGAGTGTGATCAGGCCACCGTGGGAGGTGGAGGGATTGGCCGCTGACGCAGTTGCCACGCCCAGGGGGACGGACATGTTGATCGGACTATCTTTCAACAGGCTGCTGCTATAGGTGGCGCCTTGCAAGGATACGCCGTGCGGCAGGTCGATGTCGCGGATGTGAACGTTCTCGACAAAGCCGCCGCGATTCAAATTGCTCTTGATGCGGATGGCGATGTTCAGTGGGTTGGAGTCCCAGTGGTTGTTGAGCATGGTGAGGCCGCGGGCATAGACGTTGCGGATGCCACCGCCCATCAGGCTGCCCATGGTCAGGCCGCCATGCCCCGAGTTCATGACGCAGTGCTGAATCACCAGGTCTTCCGAAGGGCCCAGGCCCACGTCGCGATCCTTGCCGGAGTCGATGGCGATACAGTCGTCTCCGGTGTTGAACGTCACACCTTCGCAGAGCAGGTTGCGGCAGGAGTCCGGATCGAATCCGTCGTTGTTCGGTCCGATGCTGTCGATGGTGACGCCACGCATGACCACGTTGGAGCAGCCGACGGGGTGGTGCTGCCAGAAGGGCGTGTTCTGGGTCGTGTAGCTCTCCATGAGCACATCGGTGCAGCCGAGAAACTCGACCATGCAGGGCCGCAGGTAGTGGCCGAGGCCGAAGATGCGTTTTTCGACGGGAACACCCGCTTCGGAGAGTGCCGGCAGGTAGTTCTCGTCCCGCTGCCAGGGAGTCTGCGGGTCGGTGAGCCGCGCATAAAGTTCCGCGGAGAGGTTGGGAGCCACCTCCCGCAGGTCGCGATTGCCAGGGTTGGGATACACGGCTGTGGGTATCTTGTCATTGATACAGCCGTACTTGCCCATGATGCCCTTGTACGTCCACCAACAGGTGCTGGTATTACCGCTGCCGGCGAACGGAGTCATGCCCTGGCCGTTCAAGACTGACGAGGCCCCTTCCCCGGTGATCGCGATGTGCTTGGCATTGTGTGCGTAGATCGGCGAGCCAAAGTTCACGCAGTCGTTGCCCTGCCAGCGCCCGAAGTAGAGCTTGCCGTTAGCGCCGCAATCAACCGGTCCGTCCTTGGCATAATCCTGTGGATTCGGGCTGAAGTAGATGGTGCAGTTCGCGGCGAGGTGGAAGTTGACGTGACTGAGCAGCACGATCGGCCCGGCGCAATACCAGGTTCCGCCCGGAACGAGCACGCGGCCACCGCCGGCAGCGCTGCACGCTTTGATTGCTGCCAGAAAAGCTGGCCGGGAATCGAAGGAGCCAGGTGCCGCGGTCTGTTCGGCGCCGGCACTGGTCGGTGACGGCACTGACCCTGTGTAGGGGTTGCTTTGTGGGATCACCTGGCAGGGTTTGGCACCGTAGTGCGTCACCAGGAAGTCGACGGCCGGAAAAGCCGACTGTGAGATGTGTTGTAGTGAGCGGATGATGGCGCTCGCGGCGCCTTGGGTGCCCCAGATCGGGTCGGCCGATCCGGTTGACGAGGAGGTCGTGGCACCTGCGGTGTGAGAGCTGAACAGTGCGCCGCCGAGCGCTGCGCTACCGTACGCGACAAACTCCCGGCGCGACAGGCCGAGAGTCTCGTTGAGTTGGTCGTTGGCTCGCGTCGGACGTTGCATATCTGAACCCCCCCCTCGATCCGGACAGATTGTTCTTACCTGGTATCGTGCATGGCCAGCGACGCCAACGGGCCGCGTTGAGCGATGAGATCGTAGGCGCTGCTCAGTGCTTGCATGAATTCGGGATGGCTCGCGAGGTCGTCAGGAAATATGCCCGGCAGAGCGAGAAACATCGGCAGGTCTTCCCGCGCATGACCCGTTGCCCGTTGACCGCAGGCCACGAGCAGGTCGCAGAGCGGGTCGACGATCGGGATAGCCGCCGCCGTGCGGGCCCGGATGAAATGCATCCAGGCTGCGATCGGCACAACGAGCCGCCCCAGCGGGCGTTGGGCTCGAATGGCGTCGGCGACGGTCCCGAGAATACGAATGGGTAGTTTTTGCGCGACATCCCCGGCGATCTGGGCGAGCTGGTGTCGCATCGCCGGGTTCTCAAAGCGTCGCAGGATCGATTGGCGATAGTGGTCCATCTCGCCGCTGCGTGGAATGTCGAGTGTGGGTTGGATGTCTGCGCGCATCAGCCGCTCGACGAAGGCGCGTAACGCGGGTTGTGCCATCGCGTCCGCCACCGTTTCCAGGCCCGCCAACATGCCAACATAGGCCAGGGTGGAATGCGCGCCATTCAACAGGCGCAGTTTGGCCCTTTCGTATGCGGAGACATCGCGGCTCAGGGTGACACCGACCGAGCTCCAGTCGGGTTGATTCGGGGAATCCGTCTCCTCGACGACCCATTGCACGAAGCGCTCGCGCTGAATCGGCCACGCGTCATAAAGCCCAAGAGATTGCGCGACGCGCGAGCGGAAAGCGTCATCCGTCGCGGGCGTGATGCTGTCGACCATGGTGCGCGGAAAGTGCGCCCGCTTTTCGATCCAGTCGGCCAATCCGGAGCCCTGACGTGCCGCCAGGGCCAGCACCGCGGATCTCAACGTCTGACCGTTGTTCGAAAGATTGTCACAACAGACCACGAGGTAGGGGGCCTCTCCCCGCTCGTGGCGAAGCCGTAGTCCGCGCACGATCCAGCCGACCAGGCTGCGCGGAGTGTCGGGATTGCGCAGGTCATGAGCGATGTCAGGGTGCTCGAAGTCGAGTTTGCCGGCGCCGTCGAGGCAATAGCCTTTCTCGGTGACGGTCATGGTGATGAGTGAGGTTTCCGGAGCGCATAGGCGGCGACTCACAGCGGATGAGTCTTCCGTGGCTACGAGCGTTTCGCGGATTGCACCGATGATCCGCACTGTCGGAGCCCCATCGAGCTCCATCAGGGTGTACAGACCATCCTGAGGAGCCAACGCATCGCGAACTCCCGGCGTCTTCAGGGAGACGGCGCAGACGGCCCGGCTGGCATCCTTCTCGAGAAGTCGATCAAAGTAGAACGCCTGGTGGGCACGGTGGAAAGCACCGGGACCGAAGTGCACGATGCCGATGCGTGTGTTCGCCCGCTCATAGTTAGGGCGCAGCACGTCCGCAGATGCGCTCGCAAGCGTACGCTCGCTCAGTCGCGGGGCGCTCATTGCATCGGTTGTGGGTGTGTCGGAAGTCGGAGGGGCCATCGGTGTGGCGGTTCGGCCCGCCGTCACAGTGTCACTCCGGTTTTCCAGATAGCGACTTCACGCTCGCCATTGCGCTCGGCGCAGGTCTGGCGGCCCGAGGCAGTGTCAATGACCAACTTCAACAATCCTTCCGAGAGCTCATTCAGGGTAGCGCCGGTCAGCAGGGTGCCGGCGTCGAAATCGATCCAACGCGGCTTGGCCTTGGCGAGCGCGCTGTTGCTGGAAATTTTCAATGTGGGTGCGGGAAAGCCGAGCGGCGTACCGCGCCCGGTGGTGAAGAGCAGGACCGTGGCGCCTGCGGCCGCGAGGGCGGTGCTGGAGACTGCGTCGTTGCCCGGAGCCTCGAGTAGCGCCAGACCCGAGCGGCGAATCCGCTCGCCGTATCTCAATACCTGTGTCAGCGGAGCATCGCCTGCCTTCTGAACGGCGCCGAGCGACTTCTCTTCCAAGGTCGTGATTCCGCCAGCCTGGTTGCCGGGGGAGGGGTTCTCCGACACGGGCTGTCCGGCGGCGGTGAAGTAATGTTTGAAGTCATTGACCAGTTGCGCGGTGTCGTTGAATACCGCCGCATCCACGGCACGGGCCATGAGCATGCGTTCCGCGCCGAAGATTTCCGGGATTTCCGAGAGAATGGGGGTGCCACCGGCCTGCGCGAGCAAGGTGCTGATCCGGCCGACCAACGGGTTGGCCGTCAGCCCGCTGAATGCATCCGAGCCACCGCACTTCAAGCCCACGACCAGGTCAGACAGGGGGCGCGGCACGCGCTTGTCCTGTTGGAGAAGCTCGGCGAGCTCCTCCAACGCATGCACACCTTCTTCCACCTCATTGTCCACGGCCTGTGCGTTGAAACTCCGTACGCGGCTGGGGTCGAGATGAGCGGCGTCCAGCATGGCTCGTAATTGATTGTTCTCACAGCCCAATCCGACCACGAGCACGCCGCCGGCATTGGGGTGGGCTGCAAGCGAAGCCAGAACCTTCCGTGTGTGCTCGAGGTCGTCACCGAGTTGCGAGCAGCCGAACGGGTGCGTCAGTGCGTAAACCCCATCCACCTTGTCTTTGAGTTTAACGCTTGCGAGCTCGGCGATTCGGCGCGCCGTGCGGGCGACACAGCCGACTGTACATAACACCCACAGCTCGTTGCGCGTTCCAACACGTCCGTTATGGCGCGGATAGCCGAGGAAAGTGTGGGTGTCAGCCGGCCCACCTCGGGGCTCCGTCCCGGCAGCGGGCGTGTAGGTGTAGTCTTCGTGGGCCGTGAGGGCCGTGGCGAGATTGTGGGTATGTACGTGCTCGCCCTGCTCGATATCGCGTGTGGCTCGCCCGATCGGCCAGCCGTACTTACGTACCGCTGCGCCGCTACTGATTCTAGCGGCGGCAATCTTGTGTCCGCGGGGAACTGATGATTTTGCAACGAGAGCCTCGGTCGACGAGGAGTGGACCGTTTCGCCAGGCTGCAGATCGCGTAATGCGACCAGTACATCATCCCGGGGATGGACTCGCAGCACATCAAGTCTGTTTAAAGGTTCCGGCATGACTGCTATGGTAACCGGTATCAGGTCACTATGGTAACCGGTATCAGAAATTGTGCAAATCTGGGGCGCAGGTCGCGAAATCGGTCGCATCCCCCGGAAAACAGGGGCATCGCACGCTGGCCCGGCGTCGGGTTTGCTACACTGGCAATGGTCCAGGCGGCTAGCGGTGGGTGCATGAGACATGTCCGCCAGGCGACACCGCGATCCGGTGCCGCAAAGAAAAAAGGCCAATGAGTAGCCGCGTCAAAACATCCAGTCGTTCCGTGAGTGGCGCGAAAAAAGCCCGCAGTGAGTCGTCCGCGCGGGCGGCCCGTGGCGCGGGCCCGGACACAAATCGTACGCGGCTGACCATCACCGACATCGCACGTCTCGCCGGAGTGTCCAAGAAGACCGTCTCCCGCGTGATCAACCAGGAGCCGTACGTCAATAAGGCTACGCGGGAGCGGATCGAGGCCATTATCGCTGAGCACGGCTACCAACCCGACCCGCAGGCCCGTGGGCTCGCCTTCCGCCGATCTTTCCTGGTCGGGCTCATTCACGACAATCCCAATTCTCAGTACGTCGAGAATATCCATCTCGGGATTCTCGATGCTTTGTCCACCCGTGGCTACGAGCTGGTGATTCGGCCCTGCGACCGCCGTAGTCCGGCTTTTCTGGACGATATGCGTGTTTTTGTCGAGCGCTTGCGGCTTTTTGGTGTCGTTCTGACCCCTTCGGTGTCGGAGGATGAGCGGCTCGCCAAGCTCCTGGAGAGCGCGGATTGTCCCTACGTCCGTATTACCTGTGCCGCGCTCGATATGCCGACACGTCTGGTTCTGACGCGTGACGCACACGGTGCCGCGGCGGCCGCCAGGCGGCTCGCCGAGCTCGGTCATCGACGCATTGCTTACATTTCCGGGCCGCCCTTGTTCCGTTCCGCGCACGAGCGGCGCCAGGGATTTATTGCCGGATTGGCCGAGTATGGGCTGGAGCTCGCGCCGGAACTCACTGTTCCCGGGGCCTACACCTATGAGTCCGGATTGGCTCGCGGTCGTGACCTGTTGGCGCGCTCGGATCGGCCGACGGCGATCTTCGCCGGGAACGACGAGATGGCCAGCGGCGTCTACGGCGCGGCCCACGAGCTTGGACTCCGTATTCCAGAAGACCTTTCGATCGTCGGTTTTGATGATGCGCCCATCGCCACGCGCATGTGGCCCGCCATGACCTCCGTCCGCCTGCCGGTGCGGGAAATGGGGCGGGCCGCGGCGGAGCAGCTATTTGCGAAGTCCAAGGACGGCGCGAGCGGATCGAGCGCGGAATTCACTCCTGCGCTGATCGAGCGCCAGTCGACCGCGCCGCCCCCCGCCACGCCCCCTCGTCGGGGCTGACTCTTCCGGGAAGCCCATGTGTCCTGGTGGGTAGTTTGCGCAGAAATGTTGCTGGATCTGACACCGGTTACCTATAATGACCTTCATGACAAAACCACTCGTCCTGCATCCTGATCGCCTGTTTCCCGCCGATGCCGGGGTGCGAGCCATTGCGCGTTCGCTTTACGCACACGTGCAGAAGCTGCCGATCATCAGTCCGCATGGTCACACCGATCCGGCCTGGTTCGCGTATGACGAGCCATTTGGTGATGCGGTCGACCTGTTGTTGGCTCCGGACCATTATCTCTACCGGATGCTCTATAGCCAGGGGGTGTCGCTCGACCAGTTAGGTGTCAGAACGCGGCAGGGTGCGCCGGAGTTTGAGCCGCGTGAAGCCTGGCGGCGGTTCGCCGGCCACTATCACTTGTTTCGCGGCACGCCGTCGGCGCTCTGGCTGAACCAGGTGTTTGCCGAGGTCTTCGGCCTGAAGGTGCGCCTGGAGGCCGCAACGGCTGACCTCTATTTCGATGCCATTGGTGCCGCCCTGGCGTCTCCCGGGTTTCGGCCGCGGGCACTGTTTGAAAAGTTCAACATCGAGGTGTTGGCCACGACCGAGAGCCCTACGGATACCCTGGAGGCTCACCAGGCCATTCGCCGCAGCGGCTGGCGCGGGCGGGTGATCAGTACCTACCGGCCGGACCCGGTCGTGGATCCGGAGCACGAGTTGTTTCGCGACGCACTGGCGCAGTTTGGCACCCTCTCTGGCCAGGACGTGCACTCATGGCGCGGCTATCTGGAGGCGCACCGGATTCGCCGTGCGGCATTCGCCGCCCTGGGCACGACCGCGACCGATCACGGTCATCTGACGGCCGCCACCGCGGACCTGTCGGATCGCGAGGCCGAAGCGCTGTTCGGCAAGATCGTCGCGGGACGTTTCACCCCGGCCGAAGCCGAGTTGTTTCGTGCGCAGATGCTCACCGAAATGGCGAAGTTGAGTGTCGAGGATGGCATGGTGATGCAGATCCATCCGGGCGCGTTCCGCAATCACAACCGCAAGCTCTTCGAGACTCACGGTCGGGACAAGGGAGCTGACATCCCACAGCCCACCGACTACGTGCATGCATTGAAGCCGCTCCTGGACCGCTTCGGTAATCATCCGCGGCTCACGGTGATCGTCTTCACCCTGGATGAGACGACATACAGCCGCGAGCTTGCACCGCTTGCCGGCCACTACCCGGTGCTGAAGCTCGGTCCCGCCTGGTGGTTCCACGACAGCTCCGAAGGCCTGCGGCGCTTCCGCGAGCAGACCACGGAAACCGCCGGTTTCTACAACACGGTGGGCTTCAACGACGACACGCGCGCGTTTCTGTCGATTCCGGCACGCCACGATGTGGCGCGGCGCATTGATTGCGCATACCTCGCCCGCCTGGTCGCCGAGCATCGTCTGTCCGAAGACGAGGCCGCCGAGACCGCTGTTGACCTGGCATACAAATTGCCGAAGCAGGCCTATCGCCTCTGACCGACTGAATTCTTGCGAGGAGAGTTTTGCCGTGCGCCTCTTCTGTCATGTGTTGAGTCTGTCCCTGGCTTGTTTGTCCTGTGCCCGGGCGCAGGATACGCGCCATGTCGTGGAGCCCCGGATCCCTGCGGCCTGTGTCGTCCTGCAGCCCCACCTGGCGGCGGTTGGCGGTGTATTGCCGGCAGGGGCTGAGCAGGATCTGGATACCGCACGCATTCAACAGGCCATGGATCAATGCGCCCCGGGCAAGGCAGTCGTGCTCCGGGCCCACGGTAAAGAGCAGACTTTCCTTTCGGGTCCACTGACGCTGCGTTCGGGCGTCACGTTGGTCATAGATGCCAATACCTCACTGGCGGCCTCCGCGAATCCGAGGCTGTATGACATCAACCCGGGTAGTTGCGGAGTGCTGGCCGAGCACGGCCCGGGCTGCAAGCCGCTTCTGAGCGGGAATGATATCCAGGGCAGCGGCGTCATGGGCGATGGCTCCATCGATGGCCGCGGCGGCGCCCCCGTCCTGGGGCAGCAGGAAACGTGGTGGCAGCTGGCGCATCGGGCCAAGGTGCTGGATCGCTACCAGAAGGTGCCTGGACTGCTCGAGCTGGAAAAAGTACAGGACTTCACACTCTACCGCGTCACCTTGCGTGACTCCGCTGCCCACCACGTGGCCGTTCACGACTCGAACGGGTTTACCGCCTGGGGTGTGAAGATCATGACACCGGCGACGGCACGCAATACCGACGGAATCAACCCGCAATCATCCACTAACGTCACCATCGCGCACTGCTACATCCATGCGGGTGACGACAACGTCGCCATCAGCTCGCGCCCCGGCGTCCCGGCGTCCCACATCTCCATTCTGGACGACCATTTCTATGCCGGCCACGGCATGTCCATCGGCAGTGGGACCGGCGGTGGTGTCAGTGATGTTTTAGTCAAAAACCTCAGTATCGACGGTGCCTCCAATGGCATCCGTATCAAGTCCGACCCCACCCGTGGCGGGCTGGTACACAATGTAAAGTACGAGAACGTCTGCATTCGCAATGTCACAAACCCCATCGTTCTCACACCTCACTACACCAATTCCTCCGGCTCGTTGATTCCCGAGTACCGCGATATAACGTTGCGTAATGTCCACATCTTGTCTCCAGGTGAGTACATCCTGGCCGGATATGATCCCCAGCACGAGCTGCGTGTCACATTTGACAACGTGTTTTCTGACAGCTTGGATAAATCCCACGTAATATCCTCGCAAGCCAACATCACGATGGGGGCCGCACTGGGCAACCTCGTCCCTGCAGGACCGGATGTGACAGTCGGGAATGCGCCAGACAGCCGACCCGGGACCCCCTTGTCCTGCAGCAGCCGCTTTGCCGCGTTCCCTGTACTCGAGACCGCTCCCCAACTGTCAGGGGAGGTTCCCCCGGAGGATGACACGTTGTATGTCGCTGCCGATGGCACCGGCGACTACTACTCCATCCAGCGCGCGATCGACGTGGCGCCCGCGAATGGTGCGGTCATCTCCGTCGCCCCGGGCACTTATCGCGAAGTGCTCACCATCGACAAGCCTCATATCGTGCTTCGAGGCCCCTACGAGGATGCTTCCCGATCCGTGGTCGTGGCCGACAAGAGCGCGGGTCCGGCCGGAGGAACGCTTCTGTCCGCCACGGTGAACGTGCTGGCGGATGACTTCCGGGCTGAAAATATCTCTTTTGTGAATGACTACAACCGGACGCACGCGCAGCTACAGCAAGGCTCGCAGGCCGTGGCCCTGTTGACCCGTGGCGATCGCGGTATCTTCGAGAACGTGCGCATCCTCGGAAACCAGGACACGCTTTATGCCGGTGTCGGTGAGTGTACGGGGACCGGTGCCGAGCGCTCTTGTCCGGTCGCGCGCCAGTACTTCGATCATTGCGTGGTGGAAGGCAATGTCGATTTCATTTTCGGCGACTCCAAGGCTGTGTTCGATCACTGCGTGATCCGCAGTAATCAACACTTGGAAGGCTTTATCACGGCGCAGAGCAAGAGCTACGCCACGCAGGACTCGGGGTTTGTGTTTCGCGACTGCCGCCTGGAGGCAGTCCCCGGGGTTGGCAATGTCTACCTGGGGCGGCCCTGGCGTCCGTATGCCACCGTCATCTATCTGAATACGTGGATGGACGCCCATATCGTTCCTGCGGGATGGCGCGAGTGGCATCCGGGGGAGACAGACTCCCTTCCGACCGCCTTCTATGCCGAGTTTCAATCGAGCGGACCCGGCGCCGATCCCTCCAAACGGGAGACGCACGCCAGTCAGCTCACGCCGCAACAAGCGGACAAATTTGAGCCGGAGAATTTTCTCCGGGGCAGCGATGGGTGGAATCCCGTCGCCGCTCTCGTAAACAAGCCTGCGCACGCCGAGGGTTCGGCGGATGCGCGCTCCTCGGCCGGCGATCCGGCTTTGTCGCGGGCGCCGTGAGCCTCATGGCTCGGGATGCGCTTGCGGCATGGAGGATAACTTGTTAACGTGCTGATACCGGTGTCAGACGTGATACCACCGAGGTCCTACACATAAAGAGTGGGCCACGCATGTCACCGGTAGCAACCAGTTCGCATCCGCGAAAATGGAGGGGGGGAATGAAGACGAGTCATCATTCGAACGGGTCTAATCGCCTGATTCGTAGCGCGGTAAGCGCAATTATGGCCCTTGGGGCAGTTCAAGCCGGCGTGGTCAAGGCGCAAGCTCAAAACGCGACAGGCGCGGACGCCGGGCACGAGGATGCATCCTCGTTGCAGGAGATCGTAGTCACCGGCTACCGGAGCAGCCTGGAGCAGGCCATCAACATCAAGCGCGAGCTCGATGCTGAGGCCGACACCATTCTGGCCGAGGACATCGGGAAGTTTCCGGATCAGAACCTGGCCGAATCCTTGCAGCGTATTCCGGGCGTTGCGATCACCCGCGAGGAAGGTGAGGGTCGTCAGATCACTGTGCGCGGACTCGGGCCGCAGTTCACTCGCGTTCGAATCAACGGCATGGAGACGTTGACCACCACCGGTGGTCCGGACAACGAGGGAGGCGTCAACCGCACCCGCTCGTTCGACTTCAACATCTTCTCGTCCGACCTGTTCAATTCACTGACCATTCGCAAGACGTCCGAGGCGGACGTGGACGAAGGTTCACTGGGTGCGACAGTGGACTTGCAAACCGCGCACCCCTTCGACTACAAAAAGTTCGTACTCATCACACAGGCCAAGGGTAATTACAACGACCTGTCGGGCCACGTAGGCCCGCAGGTCTCGGCCCTGATCTCGAACGTATTCGATGATGGTCACTTTGGCGCACTGGCGTCGGTGTCCTGGAGCAAGCGTACGTATCTCGATACCGGTGCCAGCACCGTGCGTTGGGATGAGGCGCAGGTGCTGAAGACCGGCACCACGCCGTTCGGGGCTTCTCCGTATGGATTCGCCTCCGTTAACGGCACTCACTGTGTGGGCACGGCGACGACCTTGCCGACCGTCTGTCAACAGGCCGATTCGGCACTGCATCCGCGTTTTCCGCGCTATGACTTCTTCCAGGATAACGAGGAGCGCACCGGCGTCTCGGGCTCGCTGCAATGGAAGCCCAACGACTCGAACGTGTTCTCGCTGGATGCTCTGTACTCGTACTTTCACCAAGGGCGGCAGGAGCAGTACCTGGAGCAGCCCGGCCTGTCTGGGCAGGGAGCCTGCGCAAATCCAGCCACTTCGACCAGTGTCGGTTGTATATCCGTTCTGTCCGACACCATCAGCAACGGGGTCATGACCTCCGGCACGTTCAGCGGGGTCGATACGCGAGTGGAGGATCGGGTCGACAGCCTGCATACCAATTTCCACCAGATCACGTTGAGTGGCCACAACACGCTGAACAACTTCTGGAGCTTCGACGAGTTGTTCGGCTATTCGGACTCGCGCTTCGCGAATCCCATGCAGACCACCCTGGGTTGGGATCAATACAACCAGGCGGTCAGCTATAGCTTCGTCAACTCCAGAATCCCGTACCTCAACTTCGGTACCGAGAACGTCGGCTCCTCCGGCCCCTGGGTGCTGACGGAGGTGCGTGAGCGTCCCCAGACCACGACCAACACGTTCAAGAACGGCGAGTTCAATACTCACTTCAAGCCGATTGACGCCCTGACATTCAGCGGGGGTGTTCAGTACAAGGAGTACCAGTTCCAGGCCACGTCCATGCGCCTCGTGAACGGGGAGACGGTCACGGCGACGAACGCTTACGCGGCATTGCGTAACGTGCCAATCTCCAGTTACGCGTCTGTGGTGAACTATCTGCGCTCCGCGGGCGTCAGCGTTCCGGGCGGGAGCACGACGACTTGGGCTACGCCCAGTGTAGCTGCCGCCGAGCAGGCTCTCGGGCTCAACTCGAACAGCTCGCTGTACGCGCTGAGTACCGCGGGAGATCTGGGCAACAACGTGCAGGTGACCGAGAAGGACAAGGGGGGCTTCCTGCAGATGAATTTCGATACTCATCTGCTCGGTCGTGACTTCCGCGGTAATCTCGGTGTGCGCTACGTCGATACCAACCAATGGTCGCAGGGGTATTCGAGCACCTTGCAGCCCATCCAGGCGAGCCGCTCGTACAACAACGTACTGCCGTCGCTGAACCTGGTCTGGTCGCTGACT
>Ga0105240_10010685_pt1 | contig 12883 bp, 10 predicted proteins | sample KBSC54metaG_FD_80426 | JGI IMG/M metagenome (GOLD analysis project Ga0105240, IMG submission 80426) | Corn rhizosphere microbial communities from Kellogg Biological Station, Michigan, USA - KBS C5-4 metaG | ecosystem: Host-associated > Plants > Roots > Rhizosphere > Soil | place: Michigan, USA... | reverse complement strand
TTTCTGCCGAGATTTCGCCCGGCACAGCCGTTGGCTGCCGCGAGCTCTCCGTGAACATTCTTGGACGTGATCGCGCTCGAGGTAAGTATAGCAATCGGCGGCGCTGATGACGAACCGAGGGGCTGAAGGCATTGAACGGCAGTCTGCCTATCCGGACTTGGCCCAGTCGCGGTGCGAATAGGCCCATTCCTGAGCGTGTGGTGGTTCGTCTCTGGAGCAGCTGTCTATGAGTCCTAGAGAAGACCCTTCCGTCGTGCGTAGTTCTGCAACTGCTTGAATTGCGGGCTGTCCGCCAAAACGGGATTTGCTGTGACTATCGCGGTGAGACCGGCGCCCAACTTCTCTGCCGGCCATTCGTGTTTTTCACCTATGATCGCGGCCAAGAACATGGCTCTGACTATGCTGACCACGCCTTGTTCGGCACGTACAACATGGATCACACAGTCGTCTTCTCGCGTGAAGGAAGCTTCGAACTCGAGTGCTACAGTCTCGCGCTTTTCCAGGATGATCAGTGTTGGTAGTTCTAGTCGTTGCACTGCCTAATGGCTTCAACTCTTAATGCCACAGCCCCTCATCCGCCTTTGGCGTTTGCCTCCCCACACCGAATATACTGAAATGCGGGCGGTCTCAGCTATGACTGGACTGGTTTGACCCAAGGTGTTGAGGTCACTACGTGATGACCGCGACAGGGGCGGCTTGTCGCAGCGAAAGTGTCACGGCGAAGAGGCTAATCCGTCTCGCTCAGAACTTCAAAGCAGGAGGTTTAGCGGCGACGGCGCGCTACGAAAATCGTGCCAAGCTTGAAGAATCGTACCTACCGCGTCGCAGCGACTCTCATTGTGCGGCTCGAGCGAGACCTTCTCAATGAAGAGACGATGTATCCGAGATCACGGACTGACCAGGGGGTTTCGCGTCTTCAAATCGCCGAAGCGGGAGAAGTCGCGATCCGCGCTCAACAGCTCGCGCACGCCGTGTTGAATGCACAGTGCGGCAATGCGCCCATCGTGTACGCGCGGTCCAGAGATTTTGCCTCGCTCTAAAACTCGAGACAGCACATCCCAGTATGCTACTGACTCCGAAAGAAGCACCAACTGAGGTGATTCGAGCCAGGCGCTGATCTGAGCCATGGCTTTTGAGGGTGTTGTAGGAGGGGAGTAGATGCGTTCATGTGTGACGATGGAAAAAAATTCGTGGAGGCAGGGCCATGGCAATGCCCATGACGCGGCGCCTTCAGCCAGCTTGCGGACGCACTCTGCCGCACGCTCATGCCACGGACTATCGCGGCGGTGAGCATAAACGAGGATATTCGTATCAACGGCAATCAACCGCCGCGTCCTTCATAACTCATGTCGCGAATCTCGTCCCACGACCGTCCGGAAGCATCCGGATGAAGTCCTTTTCCATCAACTGACGCATCGCGCAATTTGAATGGCTGTTTGGCGCGTCGTTCGGACAGGGCGAGCTGCAGGCCACGCTCGACCAGCGCTCGCAACGTCGTTCCCTGGCTCCTTGCAATCAGTTTCGCTTGCTTCAGGAGGGGGCTGGCAATTTCTAAGGTGGTCTTCATATTGCCAGCAATACTAATTGATATGGGTGCCCATATCAATTGGGCCAGATGGCGGCCCGATTCACCCGATTTTTTCGGGTCATTTTTTTCCCCGAAGTTACTCACCCAAAACGTATTGCCGCCGCAAGTGCGAGTGCCGGTGTCACAAATAAAATCAGAGGATTACAACAAACATACCGCAGCATGTGCGACGGTTCGACTCCCATGAGAATCGGAAATTACCAGCAATTGATTGATTTCAAAGGGTCGTATTAAGTTGGTGCCCGAGGTCGGAGTCGAACCGACACGCTTTTAAGGGCGGCGGATTTTCTTGCCACTTCGGCTTTCGCCGCGCCCGCTCGAATATCGAGTCGGGTTCGTGGTCTGGAGCACGCCTTCACCGTGGCCTTGCGGCTGTAGGTGCCCGCCGTCTGCTCTCTACACCTTCCCGGGTTCTCACCAGGGCTTGGCTCGGCGTTAGCTCGGACAGATTGCTGTCCAGGGCCTTCACCGACTTTGACGGGCTTCACCTCGTGGATTTCTCCGCGAGGGCTCAAGTTGTTTTGTCTGAGTCCGCTGCGTCTACCAATTCCGCCACTCGGGCATCGAGGGCATCAAATTCTACCCAACCTTGCGTGCAAATCGCAGCGTGGCTTTTGGAGCCTTGCTGCCACTCGGGCCGCGAGGGTGGCGGCGCGGAGTATAAAGGGCCGCGGGCGAGGAGGGTATGGGGGGCTGCCCGCCCCGTGTAACATTCCTGGGTGCGACGCCAGGACTTCTCATACGAATTGCCCGAAGAGCTGATTGCCCAAAGTCCGTTGGCTGAGCGGTCGGGGAGCCGGTTGCTGGTGCTGGGTGGGGCCACCGGGCGCGTTGCGGATCGCGGGATGAGCGATTTGCCGGGATATCTGCGGGCGGGGGATTTGCTCGTCTTCAATGACACGCGGGTGGTAGCGGCGAGGGTGATTGGGGCGAAGCCGTCGGGAGGGAGGGTCGAGATATTTCTTGAGCGGGTGGTCAGTCCCAAAGCGGCTGCAAGAGACACGGAAGGCGAGGCGACGAGTACCTGTAGCGCGAAGGACAACGTACGGAACGAGCGGCTCCCAGGACTGGGACGGAACGAGCGGCTCCCAGGACTGGGGACGCACTCATATCCAAGCGATAGCGACAGGTCAACCTCCAACGCTCAAGCGCTCGTGCAGCTTCGCGCGAGTAAACCTATCCGTGAGGGATTGGAGATCACGACGCCGGGCGGTGTGGTGCGAGTGCTGCGGCGAGAGGACGAGTTGTGGCGCGTCGAGGTGCCTGGAGATGCGCTCGAATTCTTCGAGGCATGGGGTGAGATTCCGCTGCCGCCGTACATTCATCGGGCCGCTGATGCCGGTGACCGCGAGCGCTATCAGAGCATTTTTGCGCGGGAAAAGGGCGCGGTGGCCGCGCCGACCGCCAGTCTTCATTTCGATGCTTCGTTGGTGGCGAAGCTGGATGCGATGGGAGTTGGTCGGGCGTTTGTCACGCTGCACGTGGGAGCGGGGACATTTCAACCGTTGCGGACTGAAGATCTCGACGCACACAAGATGCACGCTGAGCGCGTTTCGGTAAGCGCCGCGACCTGGAAGGCGATTCAGCGCACGCGCGCGGCGGGGGGCCGAGTCGTCGCGGTGGGTACCACAGTGGTTAGAGCGCTGGAGTCAGCGGCGCTGCGTTTCGCCGACGGCGCTGCCGCTACCGATGGCGCTGGCGCCGGCACTAGCGCTGGCGCCGGAACTAGCGTTGGCGCCGGCACTAGCGTTGGCGCCGCCAGTAGCGCTGGCGCCGCCACTAGCGTTGGCGCCGGAATTAGCGTTGGCGCCGGCACTAGCGTTTGCGCCGCCAGTAGCGCTGGCGCCGCCACTAGAGTTGACTCCGGCACTAGCGCTGGCGCCGGCACTAGCGTTGACGCCGACGCCGGTGCTGCCCTGGGCGCTGACCCGCGCCGGTATTCCGTAGAACATGGAGCGCCAGCGCCCGACGGAAATACAACGACTGCTTCGCAAGCAAGCGAGTCCTGCGCCGACCACACCGCTTGGTCGGGCGAAACCCGGCTCTTCATCCGCCCCGGCTTTAAATTCCAAGTCGTTGACGCGATGGTGACGAACTTCCACCTACCCGAATCTACCTTACTCATGCTCGTGAGCGCGTTCGCGGGCCGCGAACACGTGCTCGCCGCCTATGAACATGCTGTACGACAGCGATACCGCTTTTTTAGCTATGGGGACGCAATGTTAGTGATGCCGCGAGGCTCCCTTTGAGGCCGTCATTCGAACTCCTACGCAGTGATGGCGCGGCGCGTCTTGGCCGCCTGACCCTCAGACATGGTGTGGTTGAAACACCGGCGTTTATGCCGGTCGGGACTTACGGGACGGTCAAGGCTATGACTCCCGAGGAGTTGGAGGGATTGGGGGCGCACATCGTTCTAGGAAACACCTTCCACCTTATGTTGCGTCCCGGCGCCGACATCGTTGACGCACACGGCGGCTTACACGGCTTCATGCATTGGTCACGTCCCATCCTGACTGATTCCGGCGGCTTCCAGGTTTTCAGTCTAAAAAGCCTGCGCAAAATCACCGAAGAAGGCGTGCGCTTCCGCTCACCCATTGACGGGTCCGAGGTCAGGCTGACACCCGAGGACTCAATGGATGTGCAGCGAAAGCTGCGCTCTGATGTTGCGATGGCGTTGGATGACTGTACGCCATACCCGGCCACCGAGAGCGAGGCACGAGAGTCCATGGAGCGCTCGATGCGCTGGGCGGCGCGCAGCCACGCTCACTACTACCGAGGAGGCGCTACGAGCAGTTTGGCCGGCCGTATCGGCGAAGGAGCCGCGAGTGCTAGGGCTGGAGGCACGACGGGTGGAAAGGACATAGGCCTCGGTAGTCCACCCGGCGGACTGTTTGGCATCGTACAGGGGGGAATGCATAGCCCATTGCGGCTGGCCTCCCTGGAGGCGCTGGCACGACTCGACTTCCCCGGTTTTGCAGTCGGCGGATTAGCGGTAGGCGAACCGGAGGAGGAGCGGCTGCGAATTTTGGAAGCTGTCGTGCCGCATATGCCCGCCGACCGCCCCCGCTACTTGATGGGGGTGGGCCGCCCTGAGGACATTGTTGCGGCGGTTTTGCGCGGAATCGATATGTTCGATTGCGTAATGCCGACCCGACATGCCCGGAACGGCCATCTTTTCACCTCTATGGGCGTTATCAACATCCGTAACAGCGCGCATCAGAGTGACCTCGCCCCGGTCGACCCGGATTGCGCCTGCTACACCTGTCGGAACTATAGCCGCTCGTACCTCCGGCACCTGGACCGTTGCAACGAGATCCTGGGCTCTCGCTTGAACACCATCCACAACCTCCACTTTTATCTCGACCTTATGCGCTCGATTCGAGCGGCCATCGCGGAAGGAAGGCTGGCGTCTTGGGCCGCCCGGTTTCTGGCAGGTCGAGGTGAGAGCCAGCCGGGCTAGGGGTGTTGGCGGTTGCCCAGTAAACCCCGTCTGGCTCCCGCAATCGCTGTGGCATAATGCCGCCCCTTTGCTCCCGCCGGGGTCCGGCGGGGTTGCCGACAAGGTGCACTCATGAACGGTTTGATCCCTGACGCCTTCGCCCAGGCCGCTCCGGCCGGGCCGGGGGGACAGTTCGCACCCATCCTCATGATGGTGGTGTTCGTCGTCATTTTTTACTTCCTGCTGATCCGCCCGCAGCAGAAGAAGGCCAAGGAGCACCAAGCCCTCGTCGCCAAGCTCGTCGCCGGGGATGAGGTGGTCACCACCGGGGGCATCCTGGGCAAGGTGACCGACGTGGGCGACACCTTCATCACGATCGAGATCGCAGAAGGCGTGCGCGTGAAGGTGCAGAAGTTCCAGGTGGGTTCCCTTATGCCCAAGGGCACATTGAAAAGCGCCTGAGTCATGCTCGAATACGCCCGTTGGAAATACATCCTCGTCGCCGGGGTCCTGGTCCTAGGTCTGCTGTTCGCATCACCCAACTTTTTTGGTGAGGATCCGGCGCTGCAGATTGCCCGCAAGGACCATGCGGCAATCACTCCGTTTGAAACCAAGGACGTGGAGACATTCCTCAAGGACAAGAAGGTCCATTTCGACCGCAGTTACGTCGACAAGGGACGCCTGATGGTGCGCTTCTCGAGCGTGCCGGACCAGCTCGCTGCGCGCGATGCGGTGAACGAGAACACCCGCTACAAAGACGGTTACATTACGGCGCTATCGTTTGCGCCACGGACGCCGGAATTTCTGCGCGCCTTGGGTTTGCGGCCGATGCCGTTGGGGTTGGACCTTCGCGGCGGACTCTTCCTTCTTTACCAGGTCGATGTGAACGGAGCAGTGGGTCAGGCTCTGGAGGGCTACGCACAAGACGCCCGCCGAGCGCTTTCCTCCGCCAATATTCCATTTAAGGATGTCACTACCGTCGCGGCCGGTGGCGGCGGACAGCCCAACGCCGTGCGCATCATTCTGCCGCCCGAGGCGGACGCGGGCGCGGCGCGTTCGGCACTCAATCAAGCGTTCCAAGGCCTGTCGGTTTCGACGGAAAGCCTCCCGAGCGGCTCGGCGATCCAGGCTGCGATGACACCCGCCCAGATCAAAGAACGTCAGGACTACGCCATCCAACAGAACATCACCACGCTGCGCAACCGCGTGAACGAGCTGGGTGTGTCCGAGCCCATCGTGCAAAGGCAGGGTATAGACCGCATTAACGTGCAACTCCCCGGAGTACAGAACTCCGCCGAGATTAAGAACCTCCTTGGACGGGTGGCGACGCTCGAGTTCCGTCTCGAGGATACTCAGGACAACGCCGTCGAAGCCGCGCAGCGGGGGCGTGCGCCGCTGGGCGCCAAGTTATACACACATACCCGCATCGGGCGGCCCATTCTCCTGAAGCGTGAGATTATTGCGACCGGCGACCAACTCACGAATGCCAGCGTCGTGCAAACCCCGGAGGGTGTCGGCGTCGGTGTGAGGCTCGATGCGCGCGCCGGCGAGAACATGTTGAAGACTACGAAGGCCAATCTCAACAAGCCGATGGCCGTGGTACTCATTGAGAAGCGTCGCGAAACTACCGAAGTCAACGGCAAGCAGGTCTCGCGTGATGTCACCGATGAGACCGTTATCAACGACGCCACGATCCGAGGTGTTTTCAGTACAAACTTCCAGATCACCGGCCTTACGGCCGGCGAGGCACGCGATCTGGCGCTGTTGTTGCGTTCCGGCTCGCTGGCCACCGCGATCTACGTAGTAGAGGAACGAGCGGTCGGTCCGAGCGTCGGCAGTGAAAACATTGAGAAAGGCGTCAACGCCTTGATCATCGGCATGGTCGGTGTATTCGCCTTTATGGCCATCTACTACAAGATTTTTGGCCTGGTCGCGGACCTGGTGCTTCTGGCGAACGTCGTGTTGCTTACGGCGTTGTTGTCGATGATGGGTGCCTCGCTGTCGTTGCCGGGTATCGCGGGCATCATTCTCACTGTCGGTATGGCCGTGGACGCAAACGTGCTGATTTACGAGCGCATCCGTGAAGAAATCCGCAAAGGCGTCTCACCGCAGGCGGCAATCCGCGCCGGCTTCGAGAAGGCCTTCTCCGCTATCGCCGACTCCAACATCACGACGTTGATCGCGGGCGTGGTGCTCTGGGTATTCGGCGCCGGCCCGATCCGCGGGTTCGCCGTCGTGCTCACTCTCGGCATCGCGACCTCGATGTTCACTTCCTTGATGGGTAGCCGTGCTCTCATCACGCTTATGTATGGCGGCCGGCGTAAGCTCGCCCGCCTGCCGATCTAAGGACCGCCCGCGTGGAATTCTTTAGTCATCAAACCAACTACCCATTCATGGCCACACGCAAGGTGTGGTACACGCTTTCGGCCGTGTTGGTGATCGCTTCGATCGTGTCGTTCTTCACTCGCGGTCTCAACCTGGGTATCGACTTCACCGGCGGTATCAGCGCGCAAGCGACTTTTACACGCGCTGTAAGCGTTGATGAAGTACGGGCCAAGCTCGCCGCCTCCGGTTTTCACGACCCGCAGGTGCAGAACTTCGGTTCCTCACGCGATTTGGTCATCCGCATGCCTCCGGAGCCGTCGGAAACCGCTGCGAGCATTCGCGCGAAACTCGAGCCGGCCGTACATTCCGTCGATCCGGGCGCGCAAGTGCGACAGCTCGATCTCGTCGGTCCTCAAGTTGGTAACGAGCTGAAAACCAGCGCGATCTGGGCATTGAGCTTCACGCTGCTACTCATTTTCATGTACATCGCATTCCGTTTTCATACTTGGCGCTTATCGCTGGGCGCAATTCTCGCGGTGTTGCACGACCCGATCCTGGTCATTGGCATATTTTCGGTCAGTCAGACGGAGTTCGACCTCCCGGTTGTCGCGGCCATCCTCGCGGTGATCGGCTACTCACTCAACGATACGGTCGTGGTGTTCGATCGTATCCGCGAGCGCTTCGAGTCGAATCGCCGCCTGCCGCCCCCGACCGTTCTTGATCAGTCCATCAATCAGACACTGTCGCGAACGATCATGACGAAGGTCGTGACCTCCATCGTCGTGGTGGCGCTGCTGTTTCTCGGTGGACCGGTTCTCAAAGGCTTCTCTGAAGCGTTGATGATCGGCATCATCGCCGGCACCTACTCCTCGATCTACATCTCAAGCGCGATCGCACTCGACTGCGGCTTGAACGCTGAACACCTGTTCCCCTCGGCGAATAAGGCGGCCGTCGACGAGCTCCCCTAGGGAGCTCATCTGGCCGGCGGAGCCTATTCGACATGCTCGCTCTGCTTGCCGATCCGCAAACTTGGTTGGCGTTTGTCACGTTGTCGCTGCTCGAGATTGTTCTCGGCATTGACAACATCATTTTCATTTCGATTCTTGTGGGACGACTGCCGCCGGCGCGGCAGGAGGCGGCGCGCGTTGGGGGACTTGCGCTTGCGATGATCACCCGCGTTGCGTTGTTGTTCTCGATAGTATGGCTCACCAAGCTGGTGAACCCCCTCTTTCACGTCGGGGACCAGGGTGTGTCGGGCCGCGATCTCATCTTGCTCGTCGGAGGATTGTTTCTACTCGCCAAGAGCGTGATTGAGATCCATCACACGCTCGAAGGCGCCGCCCGACAGTCGGAGCGCGCGCAACGGGTCTACCCGAGCTTCACGATGAGCATTGTGCAAATCGGCGCAATCGACATCGTATTCTCACTCGACTCCGTATTCACGGCCGTCGGTCTCGCTAAAGACCTGGCCATTATGGTCGCCGCCATCATTGTGTCGATCCTGGTCATGATGTGGGTCTCGCGCTCCATCAGCGCTTTCATCGAGCGCTATCCCACCATCAAGATGTTAGCGCTCGCATTCCTGATCCTCATTGGCGCTGCACTGGTGGCCGAAGCAGCGCACTTCGAAATCCCCAAGGGCTACCTGTATTTCGCGATGGCCTTCGCGGTGATGGTGGAGCTCGTCAATATCCGCTTGCGCCGTAAGCTCGATGTCAAGAAGTCCAACGACGAAGCGGCAGGCGGCTGAGGCAGTCGTTAGGTTGCAGTAGAGGATCGCGACCGCACCGTCGAGCTATTTGCGGCGCGGACGCGGCTGTGCCGGTAACCGTAGCCGGCGTAGACAATAACACCGACGATGGTCCATATAACGAGTCGCGCCCAAGTGGCGACTCCCAACGAGACCATCATGGCGGAGCAGATCACGGCGCCGAAGATGCAGGTGATGTTGGCAGCCGGCGCGCGGAACGGACGCGGCAAATCGGGCCGCGTACGGCGCAATACCAACACGCCGATACAGACCGTCACGAATGCCATTAAGGTGCCGATCGAGACCAGCTCACCCAGGATCCGTACCGGAAATAGGCCGCCAATAATGGCCGCCGCGATACCGGTGAGGGCAGTGCCCGTAGAAGGTGTCTTGAACCGGGGATGGACTCTGGAAAACCAAGGTGGCAACAGACCGTCGCGGGCCATGGCAAAGAAAATGCGCGCCTGTGCCAGAGTCATTACCAGCATGACCGAAGTCATCCCGGCAATTGCACCGAGCTTCACGGGCAGTCCCAGCCAATGTAGGGCCGGATACTTGTCCAACGCGAGTGCGACCGGTGCGGCAACATCGAGCTCCTTGTAGCTCACCATACCGGTTAACACGGCCGCGACGATTACGTACAGCAGTGTGCAGATGACCAGGCTCGCAAGAATGCCAATGGGCATGTCGCGTTGTGGATTGCGGGTTTCTTGCGCGGCAGTGGAGATTGCATCGAAGCCGATGTAGGCGAAGAAAATGACGCCGGAGGCGGCCATTACTCCGCTCCAACCGAAATGACCGAACTCGCCGGTGTTCGGCGGTACGAAGGGGTGCCAGTTTGCGGTGTTGATGTAACTCACGCCGAGCAGAATGAACAGCACTACCACGGTGACTTTGATTGCCACAATGACAGAGTTAAAAGTCGCCGACTGCTTGATGCCGATGTAGCAGATGGTGGCGATGGCTGCGACGATCGCCATCGCCGGCAGGTTGATGTAAGCGCCGGTAGTGATTATGTCGAGCGGGCCGGCGGGCCCCTGGTCGAACGGCGCGTGTGTCAGAGCGGCGGGCAAATGGATGTTGAACTGCTCGAGCAAACTCAATACATACCCGGACCACCCGGTCGACACTGTCGCGACGGCGAATAGGTATTCGAGAATGAGATTCCAGCCGATGAACCAGGCGATTCCCTCACCGAGAGTGGCGTACGAGTAGGAGTAGGCGCTGCCGGATACCGGAATCATGGCAGCGAACTCGGCGTAGCACAGCCCCGCGAGTGTGCAACCGATACCAGCGATAATGAACGAGAACGCAAGAGCCGGTCCCGCATGGTTTGCCGCGGCCGTGCCCGTCAGCACAAAAATACCGGTGCCGATGATGCCGCCGATTCCCAGTAATGTCAGGGTGGTGGCTGAGAGTGCGCGGCGCAACTGGTTGCCCGACGACTCCTGCGCCTGCAACTCATCGATGGATTTGGTCGCAAACAACTGATTCGGCATATCACCCCCGATTGTGCGCAGACGATTATCTTATTGGAAAAAGCGGCCTATGGCCCTTTTTCGGTCTTATTGGAACAAGTGGCCTACGGCCGTAGTTCATGGGCGGAAGTCGCCCGGGGCGCGCGGCCTGCGGCGCTTTCCGCGCAGTTGAGGTAGCACTTCGCGCGAGCATGCGGGCTGGGCGCCCCCGGCAAAAAGCGTGGTTTTTGCCCGCTCGCAAGTCGTGGGACACGTATTGTTGCAAGCGGTCCGCGCTTGTTGAGTTGCCTCAACTTCCGCGCAGCTCCTGTGGAACATGGGGCGCAAAGGCCTCCAGCAGCGCGCTGTAGACCTTGGGTGTGCCAGCGAGAATATGCCCTTCCTGGCGATATTCTGCGCCACTTAGCGTGCCGATGCGGCCACCGGCCTCTTGTACGAGGAGTGTGCCGGCTGCGGTATCCCAGGGGGAAAGGCCGATCTCCCAAAAGGCGTCGACTCTTCCGGCCGCGACATAAGCTAGATCGAGCGCCGCCGCGCCGGGACGGCGCACGCCCGCGGTGTTTTCCATCGCAACCTTCAGCATAGCGAGGTAAGCGTCCATATGGCGTACGTTTGCTCGATATGGAAAGCCCGTGGAGAGCAGGGCGCCCTCCAGTCCCCGCTGTTTACTGACCCGTATACGGCGGTTGTCGAGGTGGGCTCCTCCGCCGCGTGAGGCCGTGAAGAGCTCCTGGCGCATAGGGTCGTACACCACTGCATGCTCCAGGCGCCCCTTTTGCTGACAAGCGATCGAGACAGCGAATACCGGGAACTCATGCAGGAAGTTTGTCGTCCCATCGAGCGGGTCGATGATCCACAAGGTATCGTTATCCCCGCTCGGTCCACTTTCTTCGGCAAGAAAAGCGTGGTTCGGATAATGCTTGCGGATAATGCCGATGATTTCGGCTTCCGACTGCATGTCGACTTCGCTAACGAAGTCGTTGCGGCCTTTAGCCGTGACGGTCAGCGATTCGAGACGGTTGAGGTTGCGGACAATGACTTCGCCGGCGCGGCGCGCGGCGCGGACGGCAATATTGAGAAGCGCGTGCACGGTAAATAAGCTCGGATGACCACAGATCGAATCAGATAAATAGCAGTACAGCGTATCAGATGATCTCCACCGACATTCGTATCGTGCTCGTCGAGCCCTCGCACCCCGGCAATATTGGGGCTGTGGCGCGTGCCATGAAAAATATGGCGCTCGAGCAGCTGGTGCTCGTAAAACCTAAGCAATTTCCCCATAGCGAGGCGATTGCAAGGGCCTCTGGTGCCGATGACGTACTGGCCAATGCACGGATCGTAGATAGTGTGAATGAGGCGCTGGCCGGCTGCGGGTTCGTGGCTGCCACCACCTCACGTGACCGTGATCAGTATTTCCGTGTGGCCGACGTGCGGGATGCTGCCACGCGGCTGGTGGTCGAGTCACAGCGCTCGCCTGCGGCAGTACTCTTTGGAGCGGAGCGCACGGGACTGACGAATGAAGACCTTCAAGCCGCCCACATCCTCATCCGCATTCCCGCAAACGAGGCTTATTTGTCGTTGAATCTCGCTATGGCCGTGCAGCTGGTGACGTACGAGATATTTCGAGCGCGAGGGGTGAAGGTCGAAACAGCGCCTGGCGCGGGTCCGCTGGCAGCTCCCGAAGATATGGAGCGGATGTACACACATCTGGCTCAGGTGCTGGAGGAAATCGACTTTCGCGATCGCACGCAGAGCGGAACGCATTTGATGAACCGGATACGCCGGTTTCTGCAGCGCGCGGAGCTGGACACAAACGAGGTGAACATCCTGCGCGGGATCCTGACGTCGGTGCAGAACCGCCGCCGGCCGGCGGGATCGGCCGGATGACACAGCCGCCCGTCTATCTCGACTACGCCGCGACGACGCCCGTGGACCCGTCCGTCGTGCGGGCGATGACGGAGGTTTTGAGCGGCGAGTTTGGCAATCCTTCCGCCGCCACTCATTCGTTTGGACGACGCGCCGCGGCGCTGGTGGAACGGGCGCGTGTGCAGGTTGCCGCACTGATCGGCGCGCAGCCGCGCGAGATCCTCTTTACGTCGGGCACGACGGAATCAAACAATCTTGCGATCCTTGGCGCCGCGCGGCGCAGTGCCGATGGCGGCAGCGCGGATCACGGGGGCACGGATCGTGGCGGCGCGGATCGCGGCAGCGCGGATCGCGGCTTGGGACGAGGGCGTCACATCGTGACCTCGCGAATCGAGCACAAGGCCGTGCTCGACCCCTGCAAAGCGCTGCAGCGGGAA
>Ga0105240_10010678_pt1 | contig 12886 bp, 11 predicted proteins | sample KBSC54metaG_FD_80426 | JGI IMG/M metagenome (GOLD analysis project Ga0105240, IMG submission 80426) | Corn rhizosphere microbial communities from Kellogg Biological Station, Michigan, USA - KBS C5-4 metaG | ecosystem: Host-associated > Plants > Roots > Rhizosphere > Soil | place: Michigan, USA... | reverse complement strand
GATGGCGGCCTGGACGAGGTCGAGGACGTCCGCGCCCCATCGGGTCTGTTCGCCGAAGCCCATCTGGCGGGCCATCAGGGCCGGATCGGTGTCGCGCTCGGCGAAGCCGGGGTTGAGGCGTTCGAAGAGGTTGGGGACCAGGGTCTCGTAGCCGGCCTGGGCATAGTCCTCGGCCAGCGCGCGCAGGTGCGGGGTGACGCCCCAGATGGCGTGCAGGATCACCAGGCCGCCGCGCCGCGCGTCGGTCGGGGCGGCGCGCCAGGCCGCGAATTCGAAGCCGTCGGCGGCGCTCTTCAGGCGGACGGTTTCGCCCACCGGTTTCAGGCCTTGTCGAACAGCTCGAGGGTGCGGTGGCGGGCGAGGTCGGCGGCCTCGGCGTTGTAGCGCTCGGGGCTCTCGTTGTTGAAGCCGTGGCCGGCGCCTTCATAGATGTAGACCGGCGTGTCGGGGTGGTGCTCGGCGACGGCGGCGGCCACCTCGTCGGCGGGGATGCCGTGGTCGGTGCGGCCCAGGTGGACGATGGTGGGACACAGCCGCGGCAGGGCGGCGTTGGCCTGCACCAGGCTGCCGTAATAGCTCGACGCGGCGGACAGGCCGTCGAGCTTGCCGGCCGCCAGCCAGGCCAGCGAGCCGCCGTAGCAGTAGCCGACCACGCAGACCTTCTCGCCGTGCTTCTTCAGGAAGTCGCGGCAGGCGGCGATGTCGCCCAGCGCCTGATCGAGCGGGGTGCCCATGGCGTGCGCCACGCCGGCCTTCAGGCCGTCGGGGTCGTGGCCGGCGGTGAAGCCCGGCTCGCGGCGGTCATAGAGCGAGGGCGCGATCGCCTCGTAGCCCATCTTGGCCCAGCGCTCGACATCGGCGCGGACGTGGCGGTCGATGCCGAAGATCTCCTGGATGACGATGACCCCGCCCTTGCGCGGGGTGAAGGCGGGCTCGTGGTAGGCGGCGAACTCGAAGCCGTCCGCGCCCGCGATCTTGACCGTCTCGGCCATGTGTCAGCTCCCCTTAGACGTTGAAGCGGAAGTTCATCACGTCGCCGTCCTTGACGACATAGTCCTTGCCTTCCTGGCGCAGTTTCCCGGCGTCGCGGGCGCCGGCCTCGCCCTTCAGGCGGACGTAGTCGTCATAGGCGATGGTCTCGGCGCGGATGAAGCCCTTCTCGAAATCGGTGTGGATGACCCCGGCCGCCTGGGGGGCGGTGTCGCCCTTGTGGATGGTCCAGGCGCGCGTCTCCTTGGGCCCGACGGTGAAATAGGTCTGCAGGCCCAGGAGGTGATAGGCCTCGCGGATCAGCTTGTTGAGGCCCGGTTCGGTGAGGCCCAGGGTCTCCAGGTACTCCGCGCGTTCGGAGGGATCGAGCATGGCGATCTCGCTCTCGATCTGGGCGGAGATGACCACGTGGTCGGCGCCGTCGCGGGCGGCGCGCTCGGCCACCAGTCGCGACATCTCGTTGCCCTCGGCGGCCGAGGCCTCGTCGACGTTGGAGACGTAGAGGGCGGGCTTGGAGGTCAGGAGCTGCAGCATCCGCCAGGCCTTGTCGTCCTCGGCCGCGACGGTCGCCTTGCGGGCCGGGCGCCCGGCGTTGAGTTCGGTGAGCGCCAGCTGGACGAGGCGCAGCGTCTGGGCGCTTTCCTTGTCGCCGGTCTTGGCGCGCTTCTCGAGGTTTGTGACCCGCTTCTCCAGGCTCTCCAGGTCGGCCAGCATCAGCTCGGTCTCGATGGTCTCCAGGTCGGAGAGCGGATCGACCTTGCCCTCCACGTGGGTGATGTCGTCGTCGATGAAGCAGCGGGCGACGAAGGCCACGGCGTCGCAGTCGCGGATGTTGGCCAGGAACTGGTTGCCCAGGCCCTCGCCCTTGGAGGCCCCGCGCACCAGGCCGGCGATGTCCACGAAGTTGATCCGCGAGGGGATGATCTCCTTGGACGGGATGATCGCGGCCAGCACGTCCAGGCGCGGCTCCGGCACCGCCACGTCGCCGGTGTTGGGCTCGATGGTGCAGAACGGATAGTTCGCGGCCTGGGCCGCGGCGGTCTGGGTCAGCGCGTTGAACAGGGTCGATTTGCCGACGTTGGGCAGGCCGACGATGGCGACTTTCAGGGCCATGGAGTCTTTCGGATTTGGAGAGGGCGGACGGTCGGGCGACCTAGCACGGGCGCGGCGATTGCGACAGGGCCGCCGGCCCCCGGGAACCCGTCGAGCCCATTCTTCGGCTCGCTCTCAGGTCGACTGCGCCAGTTTCCTACGCGAACGCACCGCAGCGCCGAGTCCGGCAAAGCCCGCCAGCATCAAGGCCCAGGTCCTCGGTTCCGGTATGGCGGAGGTCGGATTTGCCACGACCCTGACCGAATCCACAGAACCCAGGATATCGCTCTCGAGGGTGGGACTCAGGTTCAAGCTGACCTGCAACTGTGGGCCGTTCAAGAATGTGAAGGCGTCCAGATCGAATGGGGTTGTCGGAATGTCCGTCGAATTCGCGAGAGACGAACCTCCAGCATTCGTTGCCTGAAAGACCCAGCCGGCGATGACCCCGTTTCCGTGCGGCTGACCGCCGAACCACTGCTCCGCCGACATGCCGTAAACGAAACCGACATTCGGATCGTTGGCGGCGACCTCGATATGGCTGTTCGATGACGTCGCAAATGTCTGAGGTGGTATGTCCCTGACCCAGGTCCCGATCTGGAATCTCGTATCTTGGATGGCGAACCCCCAATCGAGGTGCGTGGGACTGAAGTCGATGTCGACCGACGCTACTGCGGGATCGAAGCTGTATTGCAATGTGAAGGCGTCGCCCAACGCGGCGCTTCCGCCTGCCGTGGCTATTGCGGAGGGATCACCCTCGATCTTGGTGACATGGCCTGAAACCTCCCAGGTGATCAGCGCCGCCTGAGCGTGACTTGCACATGCCACTGCGCCTGCAGCCCAAAGCACTGCCCATCCCAACCTAAGCATTTTCGATACCGCGCTTTCATCTTACGGAAGCGTGCGGAGCCTGGCGGCACGAGTCAATTGAATGCTCGCCCCGAGTGAATATGGCGCTGGCGATCTCGGGCGTTGCCAGCGAGAGAGGCTGGCGGCCGGGCCCCTGAACGGACCGCGCCTTAAGTCCATGGCAGCCAGATTTGCTTGGGCCTCTCGGCAACTCAAGGACTGGCGAAGCCAGCCGCTGCGCGGCGCGGCCAAGGCCGCGTCCTTGACTTGCCGAGAGGCCCAAGCTCGCCATCAACCATGGGCTTCAGGGCTATCCAGCATCCTGAAGGATGCGGGCTTTCAATCCTTCGTCCCTTGATCCGTCATGGCCGGGCTTGTCCCGGCCATCCATGATCTCCGAGTTGGCGGAAGGAGGCGCGGCGGCGCCACGGGCACCCGGCGCCCCGGAGTTCATGGATCCCCGGGACAGGCCCGGGGATGACGAGGAGGAGGAGAAGAAAGGCCGCCGAAGCGTCACCGTTGCCGCTGGGAAATTCGCGCGCGATCGATCAATGTTATCCGCATCGCGTCGCCGCCGCCGTCAACGGCCGGCCAAGAACCAGGGGATCCTCATGAAGCTTCGTCTCGCCGCCGCCCTTTGCGTGGGCGCCGCCGTCATGGCCGTTCCGGTCGCGGGCTCGGCCCACTTCATCCTGATGCAGCCGCCGTCCTGGATCGGCGAGAACCAGCTGGGCGATCCTCAGAAGCTGGGCCCCTGCGGCGGGACCAGCAAGGACGCGGGCATGCCGACCGGCGTGGTGACGCCGGTGGCCGGCGGCGAGCTGCTGCACATCAAGGTCAAGGAGACCATCTACCACCCCGGCCATTTCCGCGTGGCGCTGGCGGTGCTCGATCGCGCCGAGCTGCCGGCCGATCCGGAGGACGTTACTAAAGACGGCCCGAACGGGAAGCCGATCTCGGTCTCCGCCAAGGTCGATCCGAACCCGAAGCCGCCGGTGCTGGTGGACGGCATCTGGGACCACCACACCCGCCAGCCCGGCCAGGAATTCGAGACCGACGTGAAGATCCCCAACATCAACTGCGACCACTGCTCGCTGCAGGTGATCCAGTTCATGGAGGAGCACGGGGTGAACTCCGACGGGCGGTTCACCTATCACCACTGCGCCGACCTGAAGGTCACGGCCAATCCGAAGATGCCGATCGACATGGCCTGGCCTGGCCAGGCCAAGGGCAAGGCGAAAGCCAAGGCGAAGGCCAAGAAATAGAGGCGAGAGAAGATCATGGCTCGGGGCAAGGGAATTCGCGGAGCCGCCTTCGCGGCGGTGCTGGCGGGGCTGAGCCTGGGGCTTTCCGGACCCGGGGCCGCGGCGGTCGCCCAGCCGGCGGTCGCGGCCGTCACCGGGCCTGGCGCGCCGTTCCTGACGATCGGCGCCTTCGACCTGAAGGCGCTGGGCTATGTGGTCGAGGAGTACATCGTCTCCGGTACGGCCAGCGCCTACAAGCTGACCGGCCCCGCGACCAGCGAAGGCGCCTGGACCGCCACGCCCACCGACACCGCGCCCTACGCCACCCGCATCGTTGTGATCCGGCCGAAGGACCCGAAGGCCTTCAACGGCTCGGTGGCGGTGGAGTGGCTGAACGTCACCGGCGGCCTCGACGCCGCCCCGGACTGGACCTACGGCCACCGCGAGATGCTGCGCAGCGGCATGGCCTATGTGGGCGTGTCGGCCCAGAGGGTTGGCGTCGAGGGCGGCGCGGGCATCGGCGGGACGCCCGGCATGTCGCTGAAGCGGGTCAACCCGGCCCGCTACGGGACCCTGGCCCACCCCGGCGACGCCTATTCCTTCGACATGTTCTCCCAGGCCGGCCAGGCGGTGAAGACCGGCGCCGTGCTGGGGCCGCTGAAAGCCAGGCGCGTGATCGCCACCGGCGAGTCGCAGTCGGCGGTGTTCATGACCACCTATGTCGACGCCATCGACCCGTTGGCGAAGGTCTACGACGGCTTCTACATCCACTCGCGGTTCGGGGGTGCGCCGCCGCCGGAGGCGGCCGCCCTGCGCGGCGGGCCCAACGGGCGGCCGGGGCCCACGGGCGTGAAGCTGCGGCCCGACCTGCGCGTGCCGGTGATGACCCTGATCTCCGAGACCGACCTGATCGGCACGGGGCTGAGCGGCTTCTGGGCCGCCGAGCAGCCGGACAACGGCAAGCTGCGCATCTGGGAGATGCCGGGAACGTCGCACGTGGACAACTACATGTTCTTCGTCGGCGGCTTCGACGACGGCCATGCGCCGATGGACAGGATCGCGTCCCTCTGGAAGCCCAACGACGCGCTGTTCGGCTCCAAGATGGCCCATCCGATCAACGCCTCGCCGACGCACCACTATGTGGCCGAGGCCGCGATGGCCGGGCTGGAGCGCTGGGTCAGGACCGGCAAGGCGCCGGCGAAGGCGCCGCGCATGACGACCGAGCCCGCGGGCGCCGCCGGCCAGCCGCCGAAGCTCGTGCTCGACGCCAACGGCAACGCCAAGGGCGGCATCCGCACGCCGTGGGTCGATGCGCCCACCGCCAGGCTCTCCGGCTTCGGCAACACCGGCGGGCCGTTCGGCTTCCTGGTGGGAACCACCCAGCCGTTCGACGCCGCGACCCTCGCCAAGCTCTATCCGGGCGGCAAGGCGGACTATCTGAAGCGCTTCGACGCCTCGCTGGAGGCCGCGGTGAAGGGCGGCTTCATCCTGCCCGCCGACCAAGCCGAGATCCGGGCGCTGGCGGCGGCGGGATGGCCGGCGGGCCAGGACGATCGTGTGAAATAGTCATATCTCTGCAAGTTCTGAAGGCGCAGGGTCCCTTCGCAGAATTGAGTCGGTTCTATTTTCAGCACCAAATACGGTAGCTGATTAAACAGGGTCACCCTGGATAGAATTCGGCGGATCGAGATCTTTCGCTCACATGCATAGAATATCGCGGAATCTTCGCGCGCACGCACTGACGCCGGATCGCCAAGGGGTCGGATTCTGATGGCCTTGGTTCTGATCGTTGAAGACGAGGTTTTTATTCGGAAGACCGCTGAGTGGACGATGGAAGATCTTGGGCACACCACATTGGTCGCCTGCGATCTCGGCGAGGCGCTGGCCCACATGTCGGCCTCCACGGCCATCGACGCCCTGTTCGTGGACATGCGCCTGAGCACCCTGCCGTTCGGCGGCTATGATGTCGCCGACCAGGCCATCGCCCTGCAGCCTGGTCTGCGCGTGCTCTACACCTCCGGAACGCCCCTGAGCGCGGACATGTCGGAGCGCTTCGTGCCGGGCGGCCAGTTCATCCAAAAGCCCTATTCGCCCACCCAGCTGGGGGCTTCCATGGAACGGCTGCTCAACTGACGCCCTATGTAGCGTACCCACGTGCGCGCCTGAGTTAGGACACCAGATCCCCATTTCCGACGCCGAGACGGGCCTGGCGCTCCCGACGGCCGAGGACCTCGACGGCGGCGGGTTCCCGTCGGACGAGTCGATCGTCAAGGTCGGCGCCTTGCAGAGCGCGATCTTCAACAGCGCCAACTTCTCCAGCATCGCCACCGACGCCAAGGGCGTGATCCAGATCTTCAACGTCGGGGCCGAGCGGATGCTGGGCTATACGGCCGCGGAGGTGGTGAACACCATCACGCCGGCCGACATCTCCGACCCCCAGGAGCTGATCGATCGGGCCGAGGCGCTGAGCGCCGAGCTGTCGACGCCGATCACCCAGGGCTTCGAAGCCCTGGTGTTCAAGGCCTCGCGCGGCATCGAGGACATCTATGAACTGACCTACATCCGCAAGGACGGCACCCGGTTCCCGGCCGTGGTGTCGGTGACCGCCCTGCGCGACGCCCAGGACAGCATCATCGGCTACCTGCTGATCGGCACCGACAACACCGCGCGCAAAGAGGCCGAGGCGGCGCTCCAGAAGGCCGGCGCGTTGCAGAGCGCGATCTTCAACAGCGCCAACTTTTCCAGCATCGCCACCGACGCCAAGGGCGTGATCCAGATCTTCAACGTCGGGGCCGAGCGGATGCTGGGTTATGCGGCCTCGGAGGTGATGAACACCATCACGCCGGCCGACATCTCCGATCCGGAGGAACTGATCGCGCGCGCCGAGGCGCTGAGCGCCGAGCTGGGCGCCCGGATCGCGCCCGGATTCGAGGCCCTGGTGTTCAAGGCCAAGCGCGGCATCGAGGACATCTACGAGCTGACCTATGTGCGCAAGGACGGGACGCGGTTCCCGGCCCTGGTCTCGGTGACCGCGCTGCGCGACGGGCCCGGCGCGATCATCGGCTATCTGTTGATCGGCACCGACAACACCGCGCGCAAGCTGGTGGAGGCCGAGCGCGAGAAATCCGACCAGCGCCTGCGCGACCAGCAATTCTACACCCGTTCGCTGATCGAATCGAACATCGACGCCCTGATGACCACCGACCCCTCGGGCGTCATCACCGACGTCAACAAACAGATGGAGGCCTTGACGGGCTGCACGCGCGACGAGCTGATCGGCGCCCCGTTCAAGGACTGCTTCACCGATCCCGCGCGCGCCGAAGCCGGCATCAGGCGGGTGCTCGCCGAAAAGTCGGTCACCGACTATGAGCTCACCGCGCGGGCCCGGGACGGCAAGCAGACCGTCGTCTCCTACAACGCCACGACCTTCTACGACCGCGCCCGCAACCTGAAGGGGGTGTTCGCCGCCGCGCGCGACGTCACCGAGCGCAAGCGCGTCGAGGTGGAGCTGCAGCTGGCGAAGGCCGCCGCCGAGAGCGCCAGCCGCACCAAGTCCGACTTCCTGGCCAGCATGAGCCACGAGATCCGCACGCCGATGAACGCGATCATGGGGATCGCAGACCTGCTGGCCAAGACCGCGCTCACGCCCGAGCAGGACAAGTTCGTGCAGATCTTCCGCCGGTCCGGCGACAACCTGCTCAACCTGATCAACGACATCCTCGATCTGTCGAAGGTGGAGGCCTCGCAGCTCGACCTGGAGCGCACCGGCTTCTCGCTCAGCGATCACCTGGAAAAGGTGATGGAGATGGTCGCGCCGCGGGCGCAGGAAAAGCGCCTGACGCTGATGTGCGAGATCGCTCCCGACGTCAGCAACGACCTGGTCGGAGATCCCACGCGGCTGCGTCAGGTGCTGCTCAACCTGCTGGGCAATGCGATCAAGTTCACCGAGGCTGGCAGCGTCTCGCTGCGGGTCGAGTCCGACACCGACAGCACCGTGCCGACCGCGCTGCGCTTCACGGTGACGGACACCGGAATCGGCATCGCCGAGGACAAGCTGGGCCGGGTCTTCGAGCGATTCACCCAGGCGGATTCTTCGACCACGCGGCGGTTCGGCGGGTCGGGCCTGGGGCTGACGATCTCACGGCGGCTGGTGGAGCTGATGGGCGGCCGCATCTGGGTGGAAAGCCAGGTGGACCATGGCAGCCTGTTCGCCTTCGCCGTCCCGTTCGAGGTGTCGACCGCGGCCGCGCGCGCGGTCGCCGCGCCGGTGGGCGCGGGGCCGGACGCGCCCCTGCGGCCGCTGCGCATCCTCATGGCCGAGGACTCCCCCGACAACTGCACGATCGCGCTCGCCTATCTGGAGGACACGCCCTACGTCGTCGACGTCGCCGAGACCGGCGTCCTGGCCTGCAAGATGTTCAAGGCCGGGCGGTATGACCTGGTGCTGATGGACCGCCAGATGCCGGCCATGGACGGCCTGACGGCGACGCGCACCATCCGGGCGTGGGAAAAGGCCAACGACCGACCGCCGACGCCGATCATCGCGCTGACGGCTTCGGCCCTGAAGGGTGACCGCGAGACCTGCCTGGCCGCCGGCTGCACCGCCTATCTGACCAAGCCGATCAAGCAGGACGTCCTCCTGCAGGCGATCCGGGATCATTCCGCCTGCAAGTCGCCGGTCCTGGGCGCGGCGCAGGCCCCGGGCGCCGTCGTATCGCGGGCGGCGCAGAGGCTGGCGGAGCAGACGCCGGCCTACCTGGAAAACTGCCGGGCCAACGTCATCGCCATGCTCACCGCCCTGGACCTCGGAGATTTCCAGGCCGTGACCATACTGGGGCACAATCTGCGCGGCTCCGGCGGCAGCTTCGGCTTCCAGATGATCACCGACATCGGCGCCGGGCTCGAGCGGGCCGCGGACACCTCGGACCAGGCCGTTTCGCGCCGGTGGATCAGCGAACTGTCGAGCTACCTGGACCACCTGAGCGCCGGCGGCCGGCCTCACTAGACCGCCGGCCTAACGGCCGCTCAGCGCCTCGGCGGCCAGGTCGCGCCAGGCGCGGCCTTCCTTGTGGAACTGGGCGGTCAGCTTGGCCAGGCGCTGGTCCATGTCCTTGACCATGGCGCGGGCCTCGTCGGCGCGGCCCTGACGGGCCAGGAAGGCGGCGTAGCGGCCGAGCGCCTCGAACCCCGGCATGCGCTCGACGGCCCATTGGAAGGCGCGGTCGGCCTCGGGGATGCGGCCCAGGCCCTCGTAGGCGCGCCCCATGGCGAGCGCCGCGGCCGGGGTCCGGCCGTGGGCCTCGTCGGCGCCGAGCTTCTCGAGCACCTCCAGGGCCTCGCCGGACCGCCCGAGCTCCAGGAGCGCGTTGGCGAGCCCCAGCAGCAGCACCGGGTCGTCGGCGTGCACGCCCTGGGCGGCGGCGCGCCACAGCGCCTCGGCCTCGGCGTGATGGCCCATCAGCGCGGCGGCGGCGGCCAGTCGCGAGCGGTTGCGCACCGTGGGCGTCTCCTCGCAGGCCCGCTTGGCCTCGCGGTACTCGCGGTGCGGGTCCAGCGCCTCGCGGGCGACGCGGCCCACCCGCTGGGCGGTCCCGCCGCCGAAGATGTCGGGCACCACGTTGAGGGCCAGGTAGACCAGGCCGCCGATCGGCTGGAACATCAGGATGATCCACAGCCACATGCTGTCGCGCCCGGTCCTGACCGCGTGCCAGCAGAGCAGGATCGCCATCACCAGGGAGACCAGGAAGAGGGGGATCACCATCGCCGGAGGAACCCCTAGAGCTCGCCCCGCGCCGCCTTGCGCGGATCGGCCTTCTCGGCTGGCGCGAGCCGCATCACCTCGGTCTGGTACTTCTCGTCCTCGCCGGCGGCCAGCAGGGGCGCGGCCTCTGCGACGGCGTGGATCAGCGGCTCGACCCACTTCAGGTCCGCCTTGTGGAATTCCGACAGCACGTGACCGTGCACCAGCTCCTTTTCGCCCGGATGGCCGGTGCCCAGGCGCGCGCGGCGGAAGTAGGGGCCGACCTGGGCGGTGATCGAGCGCACGCCGTTGTTGCCGGCCGCGCCGCCGCCGGCCTTCATCCGGAAGCGTCCGGGGGCCAGGTCGATCTCGTCGTAGAACACCACCAGGTCGGACGGGTCCATCTTGAAGAACTTCAGGGCCTCGCCGATCGCGCGGCCGGCCTCGTTGTAGAAGATCTGCGGCTTGAGGATCAGGGCCTTCGCCGGCCCAGTTGGGGTGTCGATCGCCCCTTCGCAAGCGAAGCTGCGGAACCGCGAGCGCCAGGGGCCGAAGCCCCACCGGCGCGCGATCTCGTCCACGGCCATGAAGCCGATGTTGTGGCGCGTCCTGGCGTAGGTCGGCCCGGGATTGCCGAGGCCGGCGATCAACAGCATCTGGCCCCCCGAGATATCCCGGGAAGCGAGGACTAGGCCTCGCCGCCCTCTTCCGTCGCCGCCTCGGCGGCGGCAGCCGCGTCCTCGGCGACCGCGCCCTCGACGACCGCGGCGTCGGCGGCTTCGTCCTCATCGGCCTGCGACGAGGCGCCGGCGATGGTCGCGAGCACCGTGTCGGCGGGAACCGTCGGAGTGACGTTGGCCGGGAAGGTCAGGTCGGAGACGCGCACCGAGCCGCCGATGTCGATGCCCGTCAGGTCGACGACCAGCTCTTCGGGGATGTGGTCGGCGGCGCAGGAGACCTGCACGTCGTGGAAGGCGATGTTGAGCGTGCCGCCGCGCTTCAGGCCCGGCGCTTCGTCATGGTGGCTGAAGTGCAGGGGCACGTTGATCTTGATCTGCTGGTGGGCGTCGACGCGGTAGAGGTCGAAGTGCCACGGCACGTCGGTGACCGGGTGCATGTCGACGGCCTTGGCGATGACCGGCTGGGTCTCGGAGCCGTACTTCAGGGTCACCAGGTGGCCCAGCAGCTTGCCGGTGTAGAGCGCCTTGCGGAACTCGTTCATCTTCACCGCGATGGCCACGGGGTCCTTGTCGCCGCCGTAGAGGACGCCGGGGACCAGGCCTTCGCGACGGGCGACGCGCGCGCCGCCAGTGCCGGTCCGCTCGCGGACTTCAACGTTCAGAACGATATCGGCCATGGCCTTGCCTCAGAAACGAAACCGCCGCGCGGACGGCGCGCGGCGACGCTAGTTGCGACCCGAGCGGGTCGAAAGGGTGCGCGTAGATACACAAAAGCCTTCGCCCGCGCAACGGGCGCGGGGTCTAATTCCGCGAACGTTTCTTGGAGTGCGGCTTGGCCGTGGTGCTGGTCGAGGCCTTCAGCAGGGCGGCCTCCTGCGCGGCCTGGACACGGGGGTCGACCGGCTCGACGACGCCGGCGCCCTTCATCAGGCAGTGGCCGGTGTCCTCCAGGATGTGCTGGCCCAGGCAGAACACGTCCTCGTAGTGCGGCTTGGCCACCGCCAGGCACTGGTAGAGGTTGAGCTTGGCCATGTTCAGGCAGGTGGCCGCGCCCGGCTCGGCCAGGATCGGCATCACCTGGGCGATCGAGGCGTCGTCGGCGTAGCCGAGGGCCGCGAGCGCGGCCACCGCCAGGCTGTGGATCACGATCGGCGTGTAGGGCGGGCTGGCGCTCTCGGCGCTCACCCCGAGCTGGCCAGAGCCGGACACCGCCATCTGCAGGCGCGCGGTCTCGGCGACTTCGCCGAGGTTGGGCTGGGCGGAGAGCGACTTGGCGAGCGCCATGCGCTCGTCGCGGCTGGCCACCTCGGTCTTCGACCAGGCCTGGTGCTGGACGTCATAGGCCGCCTGGTGCACCGAATGGCCGAGCTCGAGCAGCTTGCGGCCGTCCCCGCCGAGCGCGGCCATCACCAGGCCCGCGGCGCTGGACGAGCCGGCGAAGCCCACGGCGTAGGCCGGGTCCTTCATGATCTCGTAGGCGACGGTGCGCCGCTGGTCCGGGTCGGCGGCGAACTTGCGCACGCCGGCCACGAAGCTGGGGTCCTGCAGGGCCACGACCGCGCCGTAGGCGATGGCGCCGCGCAGGAACTGCCCCGGCTCGTAGGAGGCGCCGGTCTTCAGGCCCTGGGCCACGTCGGAGGGGCCGGTGAAGCCCGGCGAGATGCCGCTCGCCCGCGTGATGTAGGCGCGATAGGCGCTGGCCTGCTCGACGACCCGGGGCGACAGGCCGATCGGCGGGATCACCACGGCGACCGGCGCTGGCGGCGGGGGCGGCGGCGGCGGGGCCGGCGCGGCGCAGGCCGCCAGGAGGGCGCTCAGCGCGACGGCGGCCAGCAGGGCTCGCGAACGGACGGGAGTTGCGGAGGTCATCGGTAAGCCTTCCCCACGAATCGTGGATTCACTCTTAGCCCCAGTCCCCCGACGAGATTGTGGCCTCGCACGGTAAACGCTTCTTGAGCAAGCGTAGCTGGGGCGAAAAGCGGCAATCCTCAATCGAACAGTTTCGACACGCTCTCCTCGTTGGCGATGCGGCGGATCGCCTCGCCGATCAGCTTGTCGCAGCTCACGTAGCGGATCTTGCCGCCGTCGGAGGCGCGGTCGGGCGGCGAGATGGAATCGGTCATCACCAGCTCCTTGAGGATCGAGGCGTTGACCCGCTCCACGGCCGCGCCGGACAGCACGCCGTGGGTGACATAGGCCGAGACGTCGGCCGCGCCGTTGTCGATCAGCGCCTGGGCGGCGTTGGTGAGCGTGCCGCCGCCGTCGATCATGTCGTCGAACAGGATGCAGCGGCG
>Ga0105240_10010676_pt1 | contig 12887 bp, 5 predicted proteins | sample KBSC54metaG_FD_80426 | JGI IMG/M metagenome (GOLD analysis project Ga0105240, IMG submission 80426) | Corn rhizosphere microbial communities from Kellogg Biological Station, Michigan, USA - KBS C5-4 metaG | ecosystem: Host-associated > Plants > Roots > Rhizosphere > Soil | place: Michigan, USA... | reverse complement strand
TGGTCAGGTTCAGCACATCGAGAGCGCTGGCGCTGATCTGGAGCTGAACACGCTCGGTGATGCGCGTGTTCTTCTGGAGTTCCAGGTCGAAGTGGCGCTGCCAGGGCAGGTACAGGTAGCCTTGCCAACCGAGCTGTCCGGCCGGGGCGGGGCTGATGTACGGGGCGTTAGGATTGACCTGGGACGGCGTGAAGCCACCGACGTTGTAGGCCGCCATGGTGTTGGTGATGAGGTTCGTGTTGTTCGCGCTCGTGATGCCCGCGGACGACGTGCTGGACGGCGGCGGCAGGTAGAAGATCAACCCGCCGTTAGGACCGGGCAGGCCGGTCTTGTAGACGCCCATCTCGCTCTGCAACTGGCTGGCGGTGATGTTATGCAGCACCACGCCGGTGGAGTTGGTGCTCTGGTTGAAGGTGGAGAGCCCGTTCAGGAACAGAGGCGTACCGGACTGGAGGCGGGCCACGCCGGAGATCTGCCAGCCTTCGATGACCTTCTTCACTAGCGAGTTGCTGCTCGACAGGAAATGGCGGCCGGGGCCGAAGGGCAGTTCGTAAATCCAGTTGAACTTGATGGCGTTGCGGATATCGAAGAGGCTGGGAACGTGATCGATACCGCGGTTGCGCAGCGTGGTCGGCGTGTTGAAATCGCTGGAACTGTTAGTGGAGCCGTTGGCCAGCGACTTGCCGAACTGATAGCTGCCGGAGATCTGCAACCCGGCGGTGAGGCGACGGCGAACTTCCACCTGCAGGGCGTTGTAATACGAGGCACCTGCGTTGTTCAGGACGAAAGTGTTGCCGCTGCCGACATCAGGATTGACCACGAACAAGTTGGCGGGATAACCGGCCGCCGTGAGCGAAGCCATACGGGCTGCATTCGTGGAGATGCCATTGGCGGTGGAACCAGCTTGGCCGAGCATGAGCTGGGTGGCCGTCGTGGAATCGTTCGTCGTGCCGATGGCAGTCTGCAGAATCGGCACAGCGACCTGACCGGGCAGGCCCGAATTGCCGAAGTTGTTGTAGAGCGCGGCGGTGGCGCCCGTGCTGGGGTTCGTGATGTTGCCCCCGCGAGCGATGGCCAGATTGTTCTGGGCAGCCTGGAACTGGGTCAGGAAACCGTTTTCGAAGATGTTGACTTCGTTCAACGCCGACTGGCGCCAGAGATCGGTGCCGTGGTTGCCGTTATAGCGGATATCGAGCACGGTGTTGCGACCGAGTTCACGCTGCAGGCTGAGGTTCCAGCTCTGCACGTAGCCCATTCTCAAATCCGGCGAGAAACCATTGAGGCTGGTGGTGAAACCGGCTGCGATCGGGTAAGTGGGAGACGCGTTGATGGATGCGATGCGCGAAGGCAGGGCAGCATCGCTGAAGCTGGCGCTTCCCGGAGCGCCGAAGTTGGCCGGCGTGGTCGAGGGAGACACTGACGCATCCACCGTGATGCCCTGGTTGGAAGCAAACAGGCTCTGGTAGACAGTCATGCCTTCGCGAACCGTGGCGATCGCATAACCGCCGCGCAGGACCGAAGCGCCCGCGTGGCTGCCGAAGATCTTGCCAATGAAGCCTTCTTTGGCAGGCAACTGCCAGGCGAGGCCAACGGACGGAGCCGGTACGACCGGCGGATCATACGGATTGCCCGAGATCTTGTTGAAGACGGGGTGAACGCCGGAAGTTACTCCGGGCTTGAACATATTGCCAACGCCCGAGATTCCCCACAAGCTGGCGTAGTCGACCGAGGAGTACAAACCATTCTCGTTAACGAACGCGAACTGCTTTTCCAGACGGAAGCCGATGGTAGCGGTCAGGGTCGGAGTGATGCGCCACTGGTCCTGCACGAAGGCGCCGAATTCGCGCATGTGATCGCGGTCGATCGGTGCGCCGATGCCGTACTGGTGAGTGGCTTCATTCTGAACGAGCTGCTGGGTGATGCCGCTGATGCGGCCGGTCACGTCGGCGTAGAGGTTCGCGGCCTGCGACTGCTGTGTCGAACTGGAACCGGGCAGGTTGGTGGTGTTGAAGATGTTGGTCGAACCGGTGGTGATCGGGTCGCCCGAGGCGATGCCGAACGTGATCGACGGGAAGGTGGAGCGGCCGTTAATCTGCTGCCACAGGTTGATCTGATCCCAGTTGCCGCCGAAGGAGAACTGGTGCGTGCCCTTCGCGTAGGACACGGTATCGGCGATGTTCTTCACCGGAGCATTGCGGCGCTGCGGGCCTGAAGTGGTGGTGACACCGCTCAGGGCGGTTCCGGCGCTGGCGAAGCTGGGAACATAGCCGCGCCACGGAGAGAAGAGGCCGGGCGCCACGGCGTCAAAGAACAATACCGTACCGCCGTTTAGGCCTGTACGGAATTCGTTAGTCAGGCGCGCGGTCAGAGCGGAACGCAGGGAAATGGTGCCGTCGAAACGGTTGCTGCGCTGTCCGGTATTCACGTTCGAGAAGAGAACCGTGCCAGTACCCGGGAAGTCGGGCACGATGTTGTTCAGGAAGTCGGGAATGGAAGTGTACTTGTCGTAGTTATATACGAACGACAGGATGTGCTTCTGGCTAACGTTGTAGTCCAGGCGGAAGGTGTAGAAGTTGCGCGAGTCGGTCCCATTCGGCTGATACGTGACGGTGTTGGTGTTGTAGTCGTTAGCGCCGATGTTGTTCTTCACGATTCCGTTGGCCGAGAGCTGCTGCATCAGGCCATAAGTCTTGGCGAGCAACGGGTCGGCGCTGGTCAGGTAGGGACGCGTGCCGGCCGGGAGACTGCCGTTCGCTGCCGCAGCCATCTGCAAGATGTTTACCGAGCAAGTACCCGCACTTCCCTGGGGACATGCGGCGCTCACCGGAGTGCCCGCCGAGGGAGCGTAGGTATAAATGCCGCCCGACGCACTCGGGGTGAGATAGTTGCGGCTATAGATGTTCGTGCCGGGGAAGCGGTAGAACTCGCCGTTGCCGAAGAAGAACAGCTTGTTCTTCTTGATGGGGCCGCCGATGTGACCGCCGAACTGGTTCAGCTTGACGATGTCGCGGGGCGCGCCGTTCTGGTTGTTGTAATAATAATTGGCGTTGAAGAAGGTGTTGCGGTTCTGCCAGAAACCGCCGCCGTGGAACTGGTTGGTGCCGCTCTTGGTGACGAACTTGATCTGGGCGCCGCCCTGAGAGGTGCTATCCACACCGGCTGCGGAGGTGGTCAGCGTGACTTCTTCCAGCGCGTCCACCGAGGGGTAGATGTAGCTGAAATATCCGTCGCTGCTCTTGAGGTTATTGTCCTGCGTGTTCATACCGTCAATGGTGACGTTGAGCGCGCCTTTCGGCAGGCCGTTGACGGAAGAACTACGGGGGTTGGTGGGAGTCGAGGTGCCCGGCGCATCGACGAGAAGTTCGATGGCGTTGCGCGTGGCGAAGGGAAGGTCGGTAATCTGACGGCCAGTGAGCGTCGTGCTGACGTCAGCCGTGGCGGCCTGGACGATTTCAGCGCCGGCGGTGACTTCGACAGTTTCGGTGGCCTGTCCGACTTCAAGTTTCACATTCACGGTTCCGACCACGCCGACGATCAGATCGATGTTTTCGACCGTGGCTGCCTTGAAACCGGCTTTGCTGACCGTAATGCGATACGCGCCAGCGGCGAGAGACGTAGCGGAATACTCGCCCTTGTCACCTGACGTGGTCTTGAAATCCGCGCCGGTGGATTTGGAAATGATGTCGATCGAAGCGCCGGGAACAGCGGCTCCTGTGGGATCGGTGATGGTGCCGTTTACTGACGTTGTGTTGACTTGGGTGAACGCACAAGCAGCGGCGAGCAATAGCGCCGCGACAAATCGCTTCATGGAATTGTGTACCCCTTCAAATGTACTTTTTAGCCTCTGATACGTAGCCTATGGGAATGGATTTTACGGCATCGAGGGAGGGGGGCACAAGGGGTTTTGTCGAATAGAGTCAATAAATTACAACCCAAAAGTGGTGGCAAATCATAGAACGGGCTACAAGAAAATGTAGACTATTGAATCGAAAGGGTGAACCGCTTGTCGAGAATAACGGCGTGGGAAGATTCGGCAGATTAAAATTTTGCATGAAAAGAGGGCAGGCAGGAACGCCTGCCCTCTCGGGGGAGTTCTAAAAGTTCACGCGTACAACGAATTCGAGGATGCGGGCGCCGGGATCGTTGGTGCCCGAGAAATCGCGATATGCGGAAGTGGTCTGGCCGAAACTGGCGCTGCTAGGGCCGTTGGCGACGAAGAAGTTGGTCAGGTTGAGAACGTCCAAAGCCTGAGCACGGAATTCGACATTGGCGCGTTCCTTGATCTTGGTGATCTTGACCAGGCTGACGTCGAGATGATACTGCCAGGGATTGCGCAGAAAGACCTCGTATCCGAACTGGCCCGGCGAGAGCTGAGGCCCGATGTACGGCGCATTGGGATCGAGGTTAGCGAGCGATTTGCCGTTGGTTTCGAAAGCGGCGTTGGTGTTGGCGACCAGCGAATTCGGCAGGTAGAAGACCTGGCCGACGCCGTTGGAGCCGGTGACCTTGCGGATGGACATCATGTCCTGAAGCTGGGCCGTGGTCATGTTGTGGAGCACGACGCCGGTCTCGTTCTGGTTCATGCCGGTGCGGCCGCTGGTGAGTTGGAACGGCGTGCCGGATTGGACGCGCGAGACGCCCGCGATTTCCCAGCCTTCGAGCGCCTTTTTGACGATGCGGTTACCGCTGGAGAGCAGGGCGTGACCGGGTCCGAAGGGCAACTCGTAAATCCAGTTCATTTTGAACGCGTGGCGAATATCCGAGCCGGAGGAATTGCGATCCAGCCGGATATCGCGGAACGTGGTCGGGCTGCTGAAGTCGTTGAGCGAAGTGAAGGCTCCATTGCCGATCGAATGGCTCCAGACATAGCTGCCCTGGAAGAGCAGGCCGGAAGCCATGCGGCGGCGGAGTTCCACCTGCATCGCGTCGTACAACGAACTGCCCAGGTTGCTCACGAGGTAGGTTCCGCCGCCGACCACGTCGGGGTTGACGACGAAGAAATTCGCCGGACGGCCGGAGGCGACCAGGCGGCCCATGCGAGTGACGTTACCGGAGATGCCGTTGGCCACGCCGCCGACCTGATTGCGCAGCAACTGCTGGGCGGTGGTCGTGTCGGTGGTGGTGGCCAGGGCGGTCGAGATGATCGGAATGTCCTTCTGGCCGGGCAATCCGGCGTTGCCGAAGTTGACCGTCTTGAGGCTCGCGATGGGGGTTTGCAGAAGCTGCGGGATCGAGATACCGTTGGCGATCGCCAAATTGTTCTGGGCGTTGTAGAACTCGCTCTGGAAGCCGTTTTCGAACGTGTTGACTTCGTTGAGATTACTCTGACGCCATTCGCCGACGCCGTGATTGCCGGTGTAGCGGATATCGAGCACGGTGGCCTTGCTCAGTTCGCGCTGCAGTTCCAGATTCCAGCTCTGGACGTAGCCCATCTTCAACTTGGGGTCGAAGGCATTCAGGCTATCGGTGATCGCGGGAGTGATCGGATACGCAGGCGATACGGGAGCCGGACGGCTGGGCAGGTTGGCATTGCGGAAGAGGACGCTGCCGGGCGCGCCGAAGTACTGCGGGAAATTGCCGGGGTCGACCGAAGTAGAGGCGGTCACGCCGACGTTGGACCCGTAGATGTTGTAGAAGGTGTAGGTGCCCTCGCGCAAGCTGGAAATAGAGTAACCGGCGCGGAGGACGCTCTTGCCTTTAGAACTGCCGAAGATCATGCCCAGCGGACCGTTCATGCCGGGCAACTGCCAGGCCAGCCCGATGCTGGGGTTCCAGGTATTGGGCGTCTCGTAAGTGGAATTGAGAGGAGTGAACGTGGGGTGTACGCCGCTCAGGTTGCCGGGCTGGAAGAGATTGCCGATCCCGGAGATGCCGTAAATCGAAGCGAGGCTGACGCCGGAGTAGGTGCCATTGAGGTTCTCCAGAGGACGCTGCTGCTCGAAACGCATGCCGAGGTTAATCGTCAGGCTGGGAGCGACACGCCACGTGTCCTGCACGTAGGCGCCCCACTCGCGCTGGCGGTTCTGGTCGATGGTGGGGACGTTGCCGTACTGGTGCGTCGTGCCATCGAGGGCGACGGAGCGGCCGATTGCGCTGACTCGTCCCGTGAGGAGGGCGTAGAGCGCGCCGGCGTTGCTGAGATCCGTGGAAGTGGATCCGGGGAAGTTCGCCGCGGTGAAGATGCTGGTGGATCCGGTATTGATCGGGTCGTTGGTGGCCAGCCCGAAGCTGATGGTCGGGATGGTGTTGTTGTTGATGGTCTGCTGCCAGAAGTCGATCTGGGTGAAACTGCCGCCGAAGGTCAGCAGGTGCGCGCCCTTCGCGTATGACAGGTCGTCATGCAGTTCCTTGACCGGCGAATTGCGCCGCGACGAGCCGGAGACCGAGGCAACGCCGGTGAGTCCGAAGCCCAGGCTGGGCGAGAAGCCGCGCCATTGCGAGAAGAGCGAGTCGGACGAGACCTGGTCGCGGAACAGAGTAACGGAGCGATTCATGCCGGAGCGGAATTCGTTGGTGAGTCGCGAGGTGAGAGCGGAGCGGAGCGCCACGACTCCGGCATAGCGATTGCCGCGCTGCCCTGCGACGAGGTTGTTGTACCCGAGAACGGTGCCGGTGCCGGGATAAATCGGCACGACGCTGTTGGTGATATCGGGCGTGGAGTTAGTGACGTAGTAAGTGTAGACAACCTGCAATTGATGCTTTTCGGTGATGTTGTAATCGATGCGGCTGGTGTCGTAAGTGGAAGTGCTAAGACCCTGCGGCTGGAAGAACAGATTGTTCCTGTTGTAGTCGTTATTGCTGGCGACGCGCGATTGCAGGACGCCATTGGCGGTGAGGCCGTTGATGGTCTGCAGCGTTCCCTGGATAATCGGGTCGGGCGTGGAGACGTATCCATTCGCGCCGGCCAGGGAGAGAACGTTGACCGTGTGCAACGCTTTGGCGCTGTCCACGTACTTATAGTCGCCATTGAGTGCGGTGGGGGCGAGGACGGTCCGGGTTGTGGAAGAAGTCGCAGGGTAGCGGAAGATTTCGTAATTGGTGAAGAAGAAGAGTTTGTTCTTCTTGATGGGTCCGCCGACGTGAACGCCGCCCTGGTTGAGGATGACGCGGTCGCGGGGCTGTCCATTGATGTTGTTGAAATAGTAATTAGCGTCGAGTGCGGTATTGCGATGCTGCCAGAAGACGCCGCCGTGGAAGGCATTGGTGCCGCCGCGGGTGACGAACTTCACTTGCGCAGCGCCCTGGCCCAAGCTATCTGCGCCGGCAGCGGAGGTGGTCATGGTGACCTCTTCGACGGAGTCGGGACGGACGGGGATCAGGGTGAAGAAGCCGTCGCCGCTCTTGTAGAAGTTGTCCTGCGTGTTAATGCCATCGGTGGTGACATTGATGGCGGCATCGGGCAGGCCGTTGATCAACGAATTGCGAGCGGTGGTGCCGGTTTGCGTGCCGGGTTGGGTGACGAGAAGCTCGAGAGCGCTACGGCTGGTGAAGGGGAGCTCGACGATCTGGCGGCCCTGCAGAGTAGTATTCACACTTGCATCGGTGGTCTGGACTAACTCAGCGCCGGCAGTGACGTCTACAGTTTCAGTGATCTGGCCCAGTTCCAATTTGGCATTCACGGTGGCGGCCACGCCGGCATCGATCTTGACCCCTTCGATGGTGGTCGTGCGGAAGCCTTTCATGCTCACGCTGACGCGATAAAGAGCGGCCGGAACAGCGGCGACCACCCAGTGGCCGCGGTCGTCGCTGGCAGCTTTGAAAGTCTGGCCGTTTTCGACGTTGACGACCTGGATGGCGGCGCCGGAAACGGAAGCGTTTTGTTGATCGGTAACGGTTCCGTCGAGCGGACTGGTTTGTGAGTAGGCAGCGGCAGCGCTGAGCGCGAGCAGCGCCAGAAAAGATTTCATAGATTGACCCCTCGGTCGGACACACGTCGAGTACACGTGTCCCGACTGGTTAGAATTTGGTTGAACTAACTCCGGCTCTGACCGCCAACCGCATAGTTGGACAGTACGGACGAGCGAAACCTCTAATTGTTAAGAGTATGACACGATGGGAAACTCCGATTCAACAGCGGCAGGGGGGAGTTTACAAAAAAGAAAAGCACAGGCCACATATAACGATGGCCTGTGCCAGCAGATTGCGGTCAGGCGAAAGCGCCGGACCTCCGAAGAAAGAGGGCGCCGAGTGCCGCCATGAGGATGGCCAAAACCGCGAGCGCGGGTGTCGAGAGCGCGGGGGTCGCGGGCGGAGGAGTCCAACTGATAAGTACCTGGCCATTGCCCGATTGGAAGCCGCTCAGGCTCGAGGTAGGCGTCGTGGCGCTGAATGAACCGCCGCCGCCGCCACCGCTGGCACCAAAAGACCCGCCTCCACCACCCCCGTTATAGCCGCCACCGCCTCCGCCACCTTGAGGACCTCCGCCGCCCCCGCCACCGCCAAAGCCGCCGTTCACTGGGGCGCCAACGCCACCAGCCGCGCCATTTGCGAGTGCCTTGCCGCCCTTGCCGGCGCTGTCACCTCCGTCGGTGAGCAAACCTCCGCCGCCACCAGCGGCTGGTCCCGAGCCACCAGCCCCTCCATTGCCTCCGGTCCCGGCGGCACCCCCGCTGGCCTGTCCGTTCGAGGCGGTGCTGGTCGCGCTGCCGTCCGAACCCGACGCTGCGCTGGCTCCGCCTGCGCCCCCGCCACCGGCTGCAGCCAGAAGAAGGCCGAGTGGCGTCGCAGTGCGATAGACGAGCGAAGCACCGCCTCCACCACCGCCAGTTATGAAATTGCTTGTACTGGCGCCCGCGCCGCCAACGATAACATTGAGAGTTTCCAGCGGAGCGACAGAAAAGGTCGCTGTCAGAGTGGCACCTTTTCCGCCGACGGCCGGGCCGGGATTTGACGTGGCGCCGCCTTGCGCACCGGCGGCCTGGATGGTCAGGGACGTGACGCCAGCCGGTACCTGGAACGTCGCCGCGCTACCCGAATAGGTGAAAGTCTGGAAGCTTACTTGTGCCGTCGCCGTTGCTGCAGCCAGCAGAAGTATTGTCTGGAACTTGAACAAGCGCATCTCCTCTCAGGAGTCGGAACAACGAAGAAGTATATCATCCGCTTGTGCTATTTCGTACCCGCCGCTTTCAGGACTTGCGACGCGGAGACGTAGTCGAGTTTGGGAGCGAGTTTGCGAATGTTGTCGAAGACGAAGAAGCGTGCTGAGTCGTCGATGCCGACCTTGCCGGTAACGCCGCGATCCTTCAGCGCCTGGGCGATGCGGGCGAAGGGGCTTTCGTCTTCCTGCCAGATGCGGATGTCGTTGCCGACGTGGATCAACTCGCGGGCGCGCGCCTCTTCGAAGCCGGGCAGCACCCAAACGGGATCGCCCTTCGCCGGGAGCACGACTGCAAAGGTGCGCTCGCTCTTGCCCCATCGGACCCCGGTGAGGTACATCATGGCGGGGCCGGGTTCGAGCACGACGGCCTGCAGTCCGAACTCTTTCATCGCTTCCTGCAATTTCGCGATGCGCTGTTGATAGTCGGTCGTGGTTTGGGTTTGCGGCATGGGTCTATCCAAAAGGCTGATCGATGGCGGGGCTCTGTTTGGTGAACATGCGCGCGCCGGAGTCTGTAATGTACATGCAGTCTTCCAGGCGAACGCCGAACTCGCCGTAAATGGCGATAGTCGGCTCATTGCTGAAGCACATGCCGGGCTGGATCTTGGTAGTGTTGCCCTTCACCAGATAGGTCCACTCGTGGCCGTCGAGTCCGATACCGTGGCCGGTGCGGTGCGGGAGCCCGGGAGTCTTGTAGCCGGGGCCGAAGCCGGCGTCAGTGATGACCTTGCGCGCGGCGGCGTCGACGGACTCACAAGTGGCGCCGGGTTTCGCGGCGGCGAGCGCGGCATCCTGCGCTTTGCGTTCCAGGTCCCAGACCTGGCGCTGGCGGGCGGTGGGCTTGCCGAATATGAAAGTGCGGGTAATGTCGCTCTGATAGCCTTCCACGGAACAGCCGTCGTCGATCAGGACGAGGTCGCCTTCCTTGAGTTTCTGCGGCGTGATACTGCCGTGTGGGAAGGCGGTGTACTGGCCGAAACTGACCATGGCATCGCCGCGGACGCCGAGGGCGGCGTAAGCGGCGTCGACATTGGAACCGAGTTCGCGCTGATCCATGCCGTCGTGAACGGTGGGGACCACCGCTTTGTAGCAGGCGATGGTGATGTCGTTGGCGCGCTGCAGGAGTGCGATCTCGGCGGGCGATTTGATGACCCGGCAGCCGATCGTGATGGGGTCGCCGGAGACGAATTCGAGCGACGGCGATTGTTTGCGGAGACCGTCGAACACGGAGAAGCGCACGCGCTCTTCCATGCCGATGGGGCCGGAGACATTGCGGTCCTTCAGCGCCTGAGCGATCCGCAGGTAAGGATTGCCGTCGGTTTCATAGGTTCGCACATCGCCCTGCGGATGCAAGGTGGATGTCGCGGATGCCACCCACGAGGGCTCGCCTTTGGCCGGGAGAATCCAGACGAAGAGCGGGTCCTGACCGGCGCCGCGGCTGCCAGTGAAATAGAACATGCTGGTGCCGCCCTCCATCACGAGCGCGCCGATCTTGTGCTCGTGCATGAGCGACTGGGCCTTGGCGATGCGCGCGCGGCGCTCCGCGGCGGTGATCGGTTGGACGCCGTCGAGCATGGGCTTCAGCGCCTTGATGGAATCGGGTATGGGGTACTGCGGTCCGCCGCGACCGCGTTGCGCGCGGGAGGCAGGCATGAAGGGCACGGCCGCAGCGATGCCCAGAAAAGTTCGCCGGTTCAATCGCACGTTTAAACTCCCAAGGTGGTCGGATGTTTGGCGTGCCACTCGGTGGCCTGCTCGTAGGCGAGGGCCACGCGGAGGGGCGAGCCTTCGTCGTAGATCTTACCCAGGAAGCCGATTGTGAGCGGCTGTTCGCCGCCGTTCTGCGATTTGAGGAAACCGCACTTTGCGACGACTTCGGGATTGCCGGTGAGATTCGTAGTGGTGAGGAATGCGCCGGGCGGAATGACGATGGCGTCCCAATCGGCCATGAACTTTTCGAACTTCTCGATCATGAGCGTTCGGGCGCGCTGCGCTCGGATGTACTCGACGGCGGGGATGAGTCGCGAGCTGCGGAACGTGTTGGGCCAATCGTTGGCGGCCTGACCTTTCAGCGTGCGGACCTCGCCATTCCGGGTGATGTCGTCGAATGCCGCACCGCCTTCGGCTTCGAGGAGGAAGCGCATGCCCGTGAAGCCTTCGTCGTAATCGACGGGCGTCATGTTGACGCCGGCCTTCTTGAGATCGTCGAGGGCCTGGGCGTAGACTTTGCGGCGCTCCTCGGCGGCTTGCGGATTGCCGCGTCCGCCCTGCTGCGCGTCGAAGCCCTTCTGGTAGACGCCGATTTTCATGCTGCTGAGCGGCTTGCGCGGTTCGAAGTGGAAGGGGTCGGCGCCGACGCTGCGGTCGTGGCCGTCGGGTCCGTACATCGCGTTCAGCACGATCGCCAGGTCTTCGACGCCGCGGCAGATCGGGCCGATCTTGTCCATGGTCCAACTGAGGGCCATGGCGCCGTGGCGGCTGACGCGACCGTAGGTGGGACGGAGTCCCGCGGTGCCGCACACGCCGCTGGGGGAGACGATGGAGCCGAGGGTCTCGGTGCCGAGCGCGAAGCCGACGAGGCCGGCGGAAACCGAGGAGGCCGACCCGGCGGAGGAACCGCTGGAACCGGCGTCGTAGTCCGATTTCTCGGCGTTCCAACTCCAGGGATTTTTGGTGCGGCCCTGGAACCAGAGATCGCCCTGCGCCAGCGCGCCCATGGAGAGCTTGGCCATGAGGACGGCGCCGGCATTGCGGAGGCGTTCGATGCACGTGGCGTCGTATTCGGGCACGCGCTTCAGGTAGGGCTCGGCGCCCCAGGTGGTGAGAATGCCCTTCGTATCGAAGAGGTCTTTCACGCCGAAGGGGATGCCGTGGAGCGGTCCTTTATATTTGCCGGCTTTGATTTCCTGGTCAGCCTTGGCGGCCTGTTCGAGGGCGAGATCCTCGGTCAGGGTGATGAGGCAGAGGAGCTTGGGCGAGTACTTTTTCATGCGCGCGATGTACATCCTGGTAAGGTCGGTGGACGTGACGGCGCGCGAGCGGAGGAGTTGCGAGAGCTTTGTGACGGGCCAATAGGCGGCGTCCTCGAGATTCGGCGGGACCTTGAGCGCGGCAACGGTGGGGATGGTGGTCGAAAAGCGCTGGGGTCCTTTGATGGGCTTGCGGTCGGGCAGGCCGGGATGAAAGGCGAAGGCTGGTTCGCTGTCGTAGGGGATATCGACTTTGCGGAGCGAGTCGTAGTTATTGATGGCGCGGTTGACGCTGGGCAACATCATGTCGATCTCGGGGTCCTGGAATTCGATATTGAGGAGAACGAGCGCGCCCTTGAGTTGCTCTTTGGTGATGCGCATGGGCTGGTTGCCGAAGCCGCCTTGTCCACCTCCGCCGCCTCGTCCACCGCGTCCGGCGGGAGGCTGGGGAGTCGTAGGGGGTTGGGTTTGCGCTACGGCGGGACGGGCGGCGGCGAGCACGCTCATCAGTTGACACCAGGTTCGTCTGTCCATGATTGGACCATGATACCTGAGGGGCAGCGGCGACGCGGGGAAAATGCCGAGACCGTCAGGAAGCGGTGGAGAAATCGGTTGGCAGGCGAAAGCGCCTGCCCCACTTTGTTTGCAAACCGCTGAGAAGTGCCGTGGGGCAGAGGCTATTCGAATTCGGCTTCGGCGCGGGCGCTGCGGAGCGGGCGACGGGGCTTCTTCGGGGCGCCTACCATTGCGTACGGATCCTCTGGCGGTTCCGGGTTGCGCTTGAAGAAGCGTTTGATCTTTTCGATGGTGTCTCGGAGCAT
>Ga0105240_10010675_pt1 | contig 12888 bp, 13 predicted proteins | sample KBSC54metaG_FD_80426 | JGI IMG/M metagenome (GOLD analysis project Ga0105240, IMG submission 80426) | Corn rhizosphere microbial communities from Kellogg Biological Station, Michigan, USA - KBS C5-4 metaG | ecosystem: Host-associated > Plants > Roots > Rhizosphere > Soil | place: Michigan, USA... | reverse complement strand
GCTGTAAAAGCGGCCCATAACGGCGCCGCCGCACTTGTTCCGGCGAGTGGGACCCAGGCTCCTAAAATATAGGTGCTATAGGGAGACGTATCGGGATCGGAATTCAACGAGACATCGGGGACATTGCGCCGCGTCGTGGATCCGCCATTAGCCGCCGGATTGCTAGTGGATTGCCATGTCGGGAGCGCCCACACGGCGCTGATTCCGCCGCCGCCTCCTCCGTTCGAAATTGCAAATTCATTCCAAGTCGTTTCTGTCGGTGAATTTACAGTGCCCGATAAACTTGTTCCGCCTACCCCCGTCACATAGGGTTGAGACGCGGGGTCATCTACCCGAAAGCCATTCGTAGTCACGCAACCTAACCCATTTACTTGATCATAGGCGCCGCAATCGCCAGCAGCAGCATAGATGGTTTGTCCCTGCGTCGCCATGCGTTGGAAAATCTGGGATTCCGGAAGATAAATCGCCGATGTAGCGTCTTGTTCGTCCAATCCCCATGAAGAACTGATGGCTTTGGCGGTATTGTCAGTGGCGATTTTATTATAAAGATCCAAGCCAGCGGCCAAACTGTTGGGGGCTTCATAGACCCATATCCGGTCGAGGCCAGAGGCAAGAGCGAGCACCATGTCAATGTCCAATGTCACTTCATCCACTCCGATCCCCGTTGTATTGGCTTGACCATCAATACTCACTGGCGTGATGGTCGTATGCGGAAGTCCATAAGAGGTTTCGAAGAACGTAATATCGGAGGGGAGATAGCCGTCGAATTCTACAAGTGCCACGCTTTGCCCTGCGCCCGTCAGCGAAACTCCGTTCAAGTTGTAAACTTTTTTAATATCCGTCGGCGACATTCCACTGCCGGAGATCCCGGTTGTTCCACTTAAACTGTGTGCGCGCGCGGCGTTGGAGGCATGAGGCGTACGTAGGTGCGGCTGCCATAATCCTTTAATATCCGAAAGGCCTAACACGGCGCTTAAATGCGGCGCTAACGAAGCAGGAATTAGAGGATCGGTATTATTGGCGCGAAAGACTTGGCCGCCAGCCATACGATAACGTTGAAATTTAACGTTAAACGCCTGTTCGATAACATCCGCCCGACCGGTCACTTTAACCACCATGCTTTCATCCTGGTTGTCCGTGGCGTCAATCGTAAGGCCATTGGCGAGCGCAAATTGTTTAATTTTTTGGCGCTTGTCGGCCAAATTAAAAGCCTGGGCAAATTCGGCCGAACTTAAAAAATGTTTGTTCGCCGGAGCCCCCGGTCCATACAGACGGTCTAAAACTTGAGTCAATAAAGGTTGATCCACCTGAACCACCAAACTTAAGGGAATGACCGTCTCCGGGGAAAGCGCTCCCATGGCCGTAGCACTCTTGACTTGAGCCGGCACATGACCGCTCAGCGTCATCGAGCGGACGGTGGCTGTCTGCGCCGTTTCCCGCACCGTTCCAAGGAGGAATCCCGTGATTAGGAAGCCGATGAAAATTTTATTTTTCATTGATCGTCATCCTCTTTAAATTCTTCAGATTTTGGCGCTTTGTAATTTTGCTTTTTGAGCGATTTCTTTTCCTCGTCGCTTAAAATGTCATAGACATTTCCATAATCATGATAGCCAGACGCTGGCGGTTCCGCGGCATGCGCATGAACTTTATCCGCGCTGTCAAAACTGCCCGTATCGCCCTCCTCATCATTGGCCCGGCGCAGGCGTACTTTGGGTAAATCGGGATAGGCGCGGTCTGGCCGCGGCTGAGTCGAGAACCGGATCAATAAAGAAAAATAATGTGTATTGCCCAAATCGCCAAAGGGCACCCAGGCATAAGCAAATTCCTGTCCCCAATAACGGATGGCCGCACCGGCGGAAAATCCGGATGCAACGCTTAACTCTTTCGTGTGACTGGTGTTATACCCCGCGCGCAGGGCGAAGTACGTGGAGTTGCTCCATTCCACGCCAAACGCATTGGCCAAGGGCCCATGGCGGCGATAAATCACGTCATCGGAAAGTTGAAAATCGGTGCTTGGTCGCCAAGCTGCGCCCACACGGGCTTGGACAGGTAATGGATCGGATTGATCCACCAATTTGAGCGCCGTTCCTATATTTGAAGCCGCCACTCCCAATGTCAGATCGGCCCGCGGCAAATAAAGCCAACCAAAATCCGCGGCATAGGCGGAGGCACTGACATCGGAAATTTTTTCACGGATCGCTTTTACCATTATTCCGACAGACGATTCTTCGCTGATCGTTTGACCATAGCCTAATGAATAAGACGCAAAACTGGAGGAAAAAGAGCCGATTTTGGTTCCCGTATCATCGCGTTGATCCATGCTGCCAGACCCTAAAGACTGGATCGAAGCGCCAAACCCGCGGCCCACATCGCCTTCATGCCAGGGAATCGCTGCGCTCAAGTGTTCATAATTAATCGATGCCAAATAAGAGAGATGCATTCCGGAAATTTCCGGAACATCCACAAGGGCTAAACCGGCCGGGTTCCAAGCGGTAGCATATGCATTGGTCGCTAGCGCGGTATAGGCGGAGCCCAGGGCGGCCGGTTCGGCTCCGACGGGAATATCTAAAAAACTGGCGCCTTCCCGTCCGGCTGCCGCCCATAGCCAAGGAGTTGCGGAAAGAAAAAAGCAGAAAAAAAATGTGAAGCGTCGCCAATAAGCCGCCATCGTATCCCTTTTCTGCAGGTATAATTCGCAGAATTCAATGATTACTTTACGTAATGTATCAAAAGCCTTTTCCGACCAGGTGCTTTTGGATGAAGCATCGCTTCAGATCAATGCCCAGGACCGCTTTGCTTTAGTCGGTCCCAACGGCGCCGGAAAGTCTACACTTTTTAAACTTATTTTGGGTCGTGAAGAGCCGGATGGTGGATCCGTCACTTTGCGCACCGGTGTCACCTTCGGTTATCTTCCTCAGGAGACCGCGGAATTTCATGGCGGCAAGGTGTTAGATGAAGTGGTCGGCACAGAGGGGGTCGATTCTACACGCAGCCCTAAAGCGAAAAAGATTTTAATGGGATTAGGCTTTCGTCAAACGGATTTTGAACGCCCAGTGACCGAACTTTCCGGAGGATGGCAAATGCGTATTGCCATCGCGCGTCTACTCGTCGATGAGCCAGATCTATTGATGTTGGATGAACCGACGAACCATCTCGATCTGGAAACGCTGCTGTGGTTTCAGGGCTATCTCCAGCATTACCGCGGCGCCATCTTTTTAATCTCCCATGACCGGGAATTTATTAATAGCATCGTCGATCGCATTGTGGAAGTGCGCGATCATAAATTAAACGTCTACAGCGGCACCTTTGAAGATTACTTAGCCCAGAAAAAACAAGAAGAAGAAAATTTAATCTCAGCCTATAAGCGCCAGCAAAAAGAAATTTCGGAACTGACCGATTACATTAATAAGTTTCGCGCCAAGGCCTCGACCGCGTCCAGTGTCCAAAGCAAAATTAAATATTTAGACCGGATGGAAAAAATCGTCTTGCCCGAAGAACTGGCCACCGTCGGCTTTACCTTTCCGCAGCCGGCGCGCGCGGGTCAAAATGTGCTGACGCTGAAAAATTTACGCCAATCTTACGACGGTAAAAAGTGGGTCTACGATGGGTTGGATCTTACCTTAGAGCGTGGACAGAAGATTGCTTTTGTCGGACCGAATGGCGCCGGAAAATCTACCTTGCTAAAAATTTTGGCCGCCGCCATCCCTTTTCAAGAAGGCGAGCGCAAACTCGGTTATAACGTGACATGCGGGTATTTTTCGCAACATCGCGCCGAAATGTTCCGACCAGGAAAAACCGTTTTGGAAGAGGCCATTAATACCGGTCGTAGCCATTCGGAGCAAACCGTGCGCACGGTCTTAGGTTCCTTTTTATTCCGTGATAACACCGTATTCAAAAAAGTGGAAGTCTTAAGCGGTGGAGAAAAAAGCCGTTTGGGTTTGGCGCGGCTTTTACTCGATCCGCCCAACTTGTTGCTTTTGGATGAGCCGACCACGCATTTGGATATGGCCAGCGTCGATGTGTTAGTTAAAGCACTTAAAGGATTTGAAGGCACCATTTGCATTATCAGTCACGACGTCTATTTCTTGCGTGAATTGGCGGATCAAGTCATTCATGTGAAAGATGGCAAAGTGACGTGGTATCCCGGCAACTACGACTACTTTCTTCATAAAAAAGCGCAGGAAGACAGCGAAGAAGGCGAGTTATTTCGGTCGGAAGAAAATGTCGAGGCCGCGCATCACAAACCCGTGGCCTTTGCTCCCGCCCATGGTCCTTCTTCGTCATCCCCCCCGGTCGTCGGCGGAGGATCCATCCATCAGCAGAACGTGGATCCCGGTTTAAAGCCTGCCGGGATGACAGCGAGCGCCGGCCCTAAATCCAAAGAACAAAAACGCTTAGAAGCCGAGCAACGGCAGGCACGCTATCGTTTGGAACAGGAACAAAAGCGTAAGCTGGACGTATTGAAGCAGCTTCAAGAGTCGGAAAAATTACTCCTTAACGAACTCGGTCGCCTCGAAACCCACGCGGATCCTAAGCGTGTCGGTGAGCTCTCTAAGCGGCTCGGTGAAATCCAAAAAGAAATCCAAAAATTAACGCATTAAACTACCCTTATTTTTAAAGAAGGGGTAGGAAATTGGGTTGATTTTCAAATCTAAGGGTGATATGCTCTTTTATATAAACAATGACGATCCTGCTCACAGAACGTAAAGTTCACGATATCGAACGACAGGCGAAAACCGCGGCGATTGCCGATATTGCCGCCTATCTCCAAGAAAATCTAGGGCAAAAAATTACCGCGTATTTGAGCGGACTTAAAGATCCTAAAGTCGTTGGTATATGGGCCAAGGGACGCGGGGAACCCCGCACGGTTCCCGCGCAACGTTTACGTTGTGCCTACGAGGCGGCACTTATGTTAGTGGGCGCCTACGGTTCGGAAACGGCAAAGGCTTGGTTCTTTGGTACGAACACGCGTCTTGATGATGAAGCTCCCGCTTACCTTTTACGTCATGCAGCGACGCCAGAAGATCTCCATTTTATTCTTCCCGCTGCAAGAGCTTTTGCTGGCGCCGCCGAATAATTACCATGCATGTATGGCGCCTGGGGTATTGGAAAAATCCCTGTGATTTTATTCCGCGAAAACTCTGCAAATGGCATCATCGTTTTGATGATCCGCAAAAAGAATACCGCACATTGTATGCAGCGCAAGACAAAGTGACTTGTCTACGCGAGCTCTTAGCTGATTTAAGACCGAACTCTAAAGCGATTGAAGAATTTGAAGAATGGTTTGGAGCTTCCGGTGAAAATGGTTTAACCATTGCCGGGGTTGTTTCCGCCAAGTGGCGGCAATCTAATGTGCTAGTGGAAGGCAATGTTCAATTGCTTCAAGGACGATTCATCAATATTGAAACTCCCGCGGTTCGTCAACGATTAGAGAAAAAACATGCCACGCTTCTGCAATCGCATGGAATTAAGCGTTTAAGTCTAGCGCACCTTCGTACACGAGAGCGCATGATCACCCAATCGATATCGCGAACATTCTTCAATGACGGTAAAGCAGGCATTCATTTTCGTTCACGTCTCGATCGTCGTTCGTGTTACGCGTTATTTGAAGGGCGCGCTTTATTACGTCAGACGGCCGCAGCAATTCCTTTGATAGGTGATATTCCAGAGCTGATGCAAGTATGCGGTGAATTCACGCTGGTGCTAAGACCCGTTTGAAGCGACATAGGTGATGCGGAGACGGATATGGAAAATGTTTTTGCAGGGCATTCCTGATTCTTCCCGGCTTTGACATTGAAGTTCTGTCGCCAGCGCCCTCTGCTTATTTTGTGTCATCTGTCGAAGAAGCGCGCCCAAATCCAGGCCTTTGCCTAAGCAACGCGGATTGGAACAATTTACATATTCGCGCACCGAGCGCCGGGTGAGGCAGCGTAATCCTAGACCTTCAGAGCCTTCGCCAGACTCATCAATAGCGACGTCTAAGCTATCAATAGTGGGGAAAGCGCGTTCAAACGTGGTTAATTCTCCGTCGATATTCGATTTAAATATGTCGCCCTGTAATTTCACGCTATGTTATTCTACTTACTAGAGTGAATAAACGAACTTGGATGGTGAGCGCCTTGGTTTTAACAGGGGCACTGGTGTGGGCCGTAGGAGAAAAAATCGAGATTTACTCTGCGACCAAGAAAGGAATGATCATGGTAGAGAAAGTCGTCAAAACCGATGCCGAATGGGAAAAACAATTAACGCCAGAACAATTTGATGTCACGCGTAAGTCCGGCACCGAGCGTGCATTCACTGGAAAGTATTGGGACAACCATGAAAAGGGCATCTATAAATGCGTCTGTTGTGGAGCCGATCTGTTTGATTCGGAAACCAAATTCGAATCTGGAACCGGCTGGCCTAGTTTTTATCAGCCCATCAATAAAGCCAATGTCGAAGACATCACGGACAAAAGCTACTTCATGGTCCGCACAGAAGTGCGCTGTAAGCGCTGCGCCGCCCATCTCGGCCATGTCTTTGAAGATGGCCCTAAGCCCACGGGCTTGCGCTATTGCATTAATTCGGCATCGCTTAACTTCGAGAAAAAATAATTAGTTTTGCAGGGCCGCCAGGATGTCCTGGCTGTGGGTGGGGACTTTGACTTTGGGGAAAATCTTCAGGATTTTCCCTTGGCCGTCGATAATAAAGGTCGTGCGTTCGACGCCCATGTATTTGCGGCCATACATCGATTTTTCCTTCCAGACCCCATAGGCTTTCACCATCACGCGCTCGGTATCGCTAAGGAGTGGGAAATTCAACTTATATTTGGCTTTAAATTTTTGGTGTGATTCTACACTGTCAGGGCTAACGCCAATGACGGCAATCTTTTGACTGGAATAGTCTTTAAGCGCATCACGAAAATTACAGGCTTCCAATGTGCAACCCGAGGTGTCATCTTTAGGATAGAAATACAACACGATTTTCTTACCTTTGAAATCCTCCAAACTGACGGATTTTCCTTCATCGTCAAGTAGTTTAAAAGTGGGGGCTTTTTGTCCTTCGATTAAGCTCATGCGGCTATTTTAACTTCTTTTACAATATTCTCGCCGCTCGCCGCACGGCTGTTTTTTTAATGCTTGCATCCACAGGTCAGACCCACTACTCTTATCCAACGTATGAAATGGCCCTTCCTTGCTTTAATGAGCACCGCTGTTTTGCTGTCTGATGACCCACGCCGACAGGTGCCTTCTGTATGGCAGCACGGCTTGTCGGGATTTTCAGGCGGTGAGTTTCATATTGAACGCAATGGCGATGTCACGCTCAAATATGTGACCGTTCCCGTGGAAGCGGGGGCGATGGAGCTGGTTCCCGTGCCCGCGCCTAATACCGCAAACGCCCGTGTGCATTCTGTGGAAAAAATTGCCGGCATATTTACGGGTGAAACCCACCGCGCGGTGTTGGCCGCCGTGAATGGCGGCTTTTTCGATATGGCTACGGGGCTGCCTATTGGATTTTTGCTCCGCAATGGGGATATGGAATTTTTTAATATGCCGCAAGGCTTCCCGCGTAGCATGGTGGGTTTTGGCCGTACCATTTCTATTGTCTCGCCTAAAGAAATGCCTAAGGTTTTTCTCAAAACGCGTTTTGGCAAATTAGCCGTGCATCATATTAATGTGCCCGGAGGACGCGATGCTTTTGGCCTTTTTACGTCGCGGTATCAACGCACCGTGCAATGGCCGTCTGGATCCGTCGCTTTACTCGCCGAGCGTGCCGGTCTGACCCCGCAGCGTTACCGCATGGTCTCTCGCGTCCAGGGCTCTGCCTGCCGCGTTCCGGCGGATCATATTCTGATTGTCCTTCAGGGTGCATCGCGGGCCTATGCGTCGGCATTGCCTGTGGGTTCAACGCTGCGGGTCGGCTGGACGTTACCTGAGCGTTGGCAGAATCAAAAAATTGTGCATGGACTCTTAGCCGGCCCGCGTCTTCTGCAAAAAGGAAAAATTCATGTTACGGCCACGGAGGAGCGGCTCGCGCAATCCAAAAGTCCGGACCGGGTGGCCCTCGGAGTCATGCCGGAGGGACAAGTCATTCTGTTGTGGGGTCATCGCGATGCCTCACGCAATTTGGATTTTGAACTTCTGGCGAACATACTGGAGAAGTTGGGCGCTTGTGAAGCCATCGCCTTGGATGGAGGGCGCTCCCGCGCCCTGCTCGCTCAGACCCAATCGTCTTCCTATTTGACCGATCGTTATTTCGAGGGCGGACGTCCAGTAGCCAATGCTGTAGTCGTCGCGCTCCGTCAGCCTCAGGCCTAGCTAAAACGATTTAATACGCCAGATACGATCGGGATTGCGTTCGAAGCGGACGATGGTTTGACTCGTGGTTCCAAAATCATTACGGATCAATGCCTTGCAGCTAGCGCTTAGGAAAACCACTTCGCAGTCATACAGTTCCCCAAAACTTTGCATCGCTTTACTTGCCCGCGGTCCCATTTTTATAAAGGCTTTTTTGTACTGGTCGCGTGTGTCGAGATAAGTAGAGAAATAACGGATCGCCGTGTCTAAATCGCCACTCATGAGCGAGTCCTTCATGTGGCTCCAATTTTCTAACAGGTTGGCAATGATGTCGGCGTCATCTTCTTTTTCTTCTTTTAATTTTTCTTGTTCTACTTTGGGAGAAAGCACCGGCGCTTCGGCTTTAGGTAGGGAGGCCATATGTTTGGTCATCGCAGCCTTCGCCAGTTGCGCTTCTTGCGTGGCTTCTTCGGTTTTGCCTTGCTTTGCATAGACGCGCGCCAGAATTTTATGTGCGGCGATATCTTCGGGATCAATTTTAATGGCCGCGCCGGCCGCGGTTTCGGCGTTGGCTAAATCGTCCAGCATTAAATAGGTGTAAGCGGCCTGTCTCTGATACGCGGCGTTGGTAGGATCCAATTCCACCGCGCGCTGAGCGGCTTGTTGCGCTTTCTCCGGTTGGTTCAGAAATAGATACGCCATGCCCATTTGAAAATAGGCATACGGTTGATGCGCGTCTAATTCAATGGCCTTATCAAAATGCTCGATCGACCGGGTGTAATCTTTTCCTTGCATTTGTGCCATGCCGATAATAATGTGCGGCTCGGCGTTATCCGGAGCTTTTTGTTTGGCGGCCATGGCGGCTTCAACCGCTTCATTCCACTCTTTCAATTCATTGGCGCAAGTGCGCAACTCCACCCAGCCTTGCGGATTGGCGGGATTCTTGCTGAGTTGTTGCTTTAATTGGGTAATTTTTTTACGGCATAAATCGCGCGGTGAAATCTCCGCCGCTTGTAAAACGGAGGCTCCGATAAAAAAGGCGAAAGCCATGATGACAGGGATCGCTCGGTGCATGGTGTAGATGTAACGGATATTTTCCTTTTCCGCCATCCTTTTAAAGAAAGCGGTATGAAAGTCCAGTTCCTAATTGGACTCCCTCTTGATGGACGCCCGTGATGTCGCCTTCACCGGTCTGAAATCTAATTTTGTCGTAACCGATGTGTTGATAAAGAATCCGACCTTCGAGCGCTAACGCTTGTGTCCATCGCCAGCTTATGCCAATGCCTGTCAGCCACGATGTCCCAGAAAAATAATCGCCGCTCTCTTTCGGGGTCAGCCGATTCCAATGATAGCCCCCGATAACATACGGTTCAAAACGATGTAGTGGGTGGCGGAAAAAAGGGAAAAGTTTCATATGAAAGCCCCCGCCGTAGGCATAGAACGATTTATACTGCCGCGCCATCTGACTTTGTATGTCTTGCACGATCACGGTGCCTGATAAGGCAGGCCAAAAATCAAACCCCACACCCACTTCTACTAGCGGATGCAAGCGAAACCCACCACCGATTGTTAAGCCCGGCGCCCATCCCATCCCCAATTTTTGCGATGAAAATTGGGTGCCTATGATCAAAGCCTCAAACTGAGCAAAGCGTCCGGCGTCCGGCGAGATGGGCCCCGGTCCTTGACTGTCGTGTACGACGGTTTGCACTTCAAGCGCATTGACAAAGAAGGGCTTTAGATCGGAATTCTGAGGATGGATCAAGATCGAGCGCGAGGTTTCGCCCATGATGCGGCCCTGATAAATCTTGCCGTCCTTCATAATGATCTTATCCGCCCACAGCACTTGGCTTGTGAGCAACAGGATTCCCAGCCCTTTATAGAAACGCTTCATTTGAATGTTAAAATCATAGCAGTGAAGGCCTTGCGTCTTATAACGCCGCTTTTATTTTTCGCCTCCTGGGCGCTTGCCATTCCTTCCTCTTCTGTATTACCTCCGCAGTTATCCACCATTTCAGTATTGCCTGTTTTGTTGCAATTGTCTACAGAGCCTGTGCATGAAGAAATTCCTGATGCGCAGGGAGGATTTTTTTTAGTCTGGGGTGATAGCGCGTCCGTTTCAGGAGCGCATCTCTTAGGAAAACATTTTACGGCTCAGGGTCGCTTGACGGGTTCTTTTAAAGAAATGCTTTTAGTTCCGCAAATGGAAACGCTTGAGGATTGGGCTGCCTTTCCCGACGGTACCGGCGGTCTAGCCATTGCATGGGTGGCGGCAGGACAACTTTCAGTCCGGCGTTTTAGCGAAGCGTTGGAACCGAAATTTCAGTCCCTCGTTGTGTCTCGGCAATTTCCCAAACGTCCAGCAGGCATACCCGCCGACGGCGGTGCGCTCGATTTAGTCTGGGCAGAAAACCAAAGTACAAGCCGGCATGTTTTGAAAGCACAACGAATCGATGCCCAAGGCCGTACCTTGTGGACGGAAGGCGGCATGCCCTTTTCGATCGGGGCTTCTTTGGAAACCTATTCACGTTTGCAATCCGATAATGCGGGAGGGTTTATAGTGGCTTGGTACGACGTGCGTGATGATAAAGGAATTTCCCGTTTTAGAATTCAGCGGATCAACGCTGCCGGACAACTTTTATGGGGGTCTCTTGGGCGCACCGTGATCGCTCCCGTTTTGGATAGTCATCCTACGCCGGCCATGGAGCCGCTAGGGGCCGGGCGTATCGTCGTGGGGTGGACTGCCCCGGAAGCCAATGCCATGCGATTTTTTACGCAAGCCTTTGATTTAAGGGGCCTGCCGGTTCAGAACGCGCCACCGCGCGCCGTTTCCGCGCTCCCCGTCAACAATAGCGAGACAGTACTTTATGGCGATGAACGCGGCAATGTCTGGACGGCCTGGACGGATTGGCGCAATGAGCAAAACTGGTTGGTTTATTTAAAAAAATTGCCGCCCACCGGCGAAGCTGTGTGGCAGAGGCCAGCCATGCTATCGGTCTATGTAGAAAATCAACGTTTTCCCAAAATCGCTTCGGATGGACGCGACGGCTTATTCGGTATCTGGATCGGCGATCGTTTAGGTAAATCCGGTCTCTATGCGCAGGAATTAGATGAGGATGGAGATCGGCAATGGGGCGAGTATGGACGTTTGATTGCCGAGGTTCATCATCCTCGCCCGCCGCAGCTTAAAACCTTGTCTGAAGCGAAAGCGTTGGCCGTATGGTCGGATCAACTAGGGAAAGATCAATGGACGTTGAACGCCGCTATTCTTGATGCCGGCCCTGAACCCCACTAATCTCATCCAGCGAGGACCTCCTATGCCCGAAGAATCCGTCGAAACCAGCGAACTGCAAGAAAAATTAAATGAAGCGTTAGAGCGCGCTGAGGAGGCTGGGGAAGAACGCGTTTCGCCGCGCTGGACGTTTCAGCTTTCGTTATCGACCGCCGTCATTGCCGTGCTGGCGGCGATCGCTTCGCTACAGGCGGGCACGCTGATTAACGATGCGCTGCTAGTTAAAAATGAAGCGGTATTGCTGCAAGCCAGAGCCTCAGACCAATGGGCTTATTATCAAGCCAAAGGAATCAAAGGCGTCATGTTTCAAACCCAAGCGGAAACAGTAAGCGGACGCAATCCTATGTTGACGCATCAATTCCAGGACGAAGCCGCCCGCTATAAAAAAGAGCAAGCCGAAATTAAGACAGAAGCGGACGAGATCGAAAAACAAGTTCAAGAAAAAAATGAAGCCACGGAACATTTCCTTCATCACCATCATTTTTATGCCTTATCCGTCACCTTGTTCCAAGTCGCCATTGCCCTGTCGGCCATCGCTGCACTTACGCGTCGTAAATTGCTCTGGTTTATCGGCTTGGGTATCGCCGCTGGCGGCCTCTTCTTCTTTATCCGCGGATTTTTTTAACGTGCGTTAGGGCAGTTTTTGTGAAGCGGTTGGCGTCACATCGGTTACAAAATATTCAGTTTCACCGAATAACGTGCTGGGAATGCCTTTGTGCTGATCGTAATGCAAAGAGACGCGTTGGCCGACGGAGGCGGTGACCTTTTTGGCGATCGCTTCATCGCGGACGGTGAAATCAAAAATCTCGGGTGCGGTCCCAGGCAACGTGACCATCGCCATTTCACCTTCCCAGGTTTTGCTGAGCCAGCCCTTTTTAGAAAATTTCTGCACATATCCTGCGCGCTCGCCCGAGGCATACACATAGTTCAAAGCGCCCCACGTCCACAGCGCAAGCCCTGCCAATGCGATCACCACTAAAAGTCCGACGCCGCGTCCCAGCAGCGTTAATAATCGAGATCCCGAATTCATTGTCTTCTCCTCAGCTTCTGTTTAGAGTCGTTGTGTCCAAAGTCGTAATTCTTCCAAATCCAATTCGCGCATGACCAAATGCATGACATCATTATGAATTTTCCCATCATCGCGCAAGCCCACTAACGCCTGTCGTTCCTCGTGGATCACAGCACGTAATAAACGCCGGCGTTGGGCATCTTCATCGAATAAGGGAGAAAAAGCGGAATTCGATAAATTTGCCTGCAAGGTTTCCAACCGTCTTAAATAGCGGCGTTCCAGTTGATTGACGTGTTCAGGATGATACGCTCCAT
>Ga0105240_10010668_pt1 | contig 12891 bp, 6 predicted proteins | sample KBSC54metaG_FD_80426 | JGI IMG/M metagenome (GOLD analysis project Ga0105240, IMG submission 80426) | Corn rhizosphere microbial communities from Kellogg Biological Station, Michigan, USA - KBS C5-4 metaG | ecosystem: Host-associated > Plants > Roots > Rhizosphere > Soil | place: Michigan, USA... | reverse complement strand
TTCAGCTTGCAGATCAGCTTCGCTGGCTTGCGAATTGGTGCCGGCAACTTGCCCTACTGCGACGCCTACCATCTCATGGTGGCTTGCCACGCTAACCGGCGCGCCGGCTTCTTCGCCGTGTTGGGCGGAGGAATAGAATTCATTGGCGGTTTCTTTATCTCCGAAAGCGTCCGAAACAAATCCCATGTTGTTCAGCGAAAACGCGCTGTTGGGATCGAGCCGATACGCCTCACGGAAATCTTGATACGCTTTGTCATCCTGATTGTGGTTGAGCGCTGACACGCCTTCAACGTGCAGGCGAGCCGCCCGGTCCTGATTGCTCTGTTCTGACTCCAACCGCGCACGGACTGCCTGCTCGTTTTTGAAAGCCACGTCACTGATCGCTTTTCCGCGCCACTTCGGATCAAGCGACACCACGATGGGCTCGGACGAATGAGTAATCGAAGCGTCGTTGTAGAAACGGAGGGCTGAGTCCAGATCGCCTTGCTTCTCCATGGCGTAACCCAGATTATTCAGGGTAAAGGGATTTCGCGGGTCGAGTTTCAGGGTGCTGCGCAGGATGTCTTCGGCCTCCTGGCTTCTTCCCTGCTCCAACAGCGACATGGCCTCGAGATTGCCGCGATTCACGCGCAATTCCAGGTTGCCATACGACTCGGTGACATCACTTAATTTCTTGCCTTCCAGGTTGCGGGCGCTGGCCATCGCAATAACTGTCTCGGAGTTGTTCTCTTTGGCCGCGAGCTGATAATAGCGCTGCGCGCGATCAATTTTGCCCTGCAATTCGGAAATGTATCCCAGATTGTTGAGCGTGAAAGGGTCGTCGGGATCGATGAGATAGGCCCGATAGAAGAGCCGTTCGGCCCGATCAAGGCGGTGATGCTGGATCTCTTTTACTCCCTCGCGATTAAGCTTCTGTACCGGTGTGGAGTCAGAGTGCTTCGGGATCGTAATTCTTAGACCACCGGCATGCGCCATAGAAACCAACAGCACGGCCGTGACAAGCGGCATGAACTTTCGGCGTTTAGGTGATGAATGCATGAGCTGTTAAAGATTGATTACGAATGCTTTGGATGCAAATCCAGCAGTTCGCGTTTACCCAGTTGTAGCGGCAACTCTGGCTACCCGACTGGCATTCATGGCATCCAAAGGCTGAGCAGAACCATGCGCAAAACTTACGCCCTACTGTCGATCGTTTTCGGAGGACTTTTCGCCATTAGTCCAGTTTCCGGACAAAGCCAGGCGGGCTTCACCAATGGCGCCCCCGCGCCGCCGTCCGCCCCTTCCAACGCCACTCCTAACGCCGTCCGGCGCAGCGAGGACTACGACCCACTTCTGGACTTGCCGCCGCTTCAGCACGAAAAGGTGACCCTCATTGGGGGAGTCGTGGTTCGTCTGGATGAAGTCATGAACCACATGGTGTTTCAGCCTTTCGGCACCAAACAGAAGATGCAGGTCCACTTTGATACGCGAACTCATTTCTATCTTGATGGTAAGCCGATCACCGAACGCGAGGTAAAGCAGGGCCAACGGATCTATCTGGACACCCAACTAAACGGTGACAGGGTTTTTGCTAAAACAATTTGGATTCGTAGTTACGCCGAGAGCGGCGTGGGACGTGGGCAAATCACGGATTTCGATGCCGGTCACAGAGTTGTCACCGTCCGTGACGAACTTTCGAATCAGCCGCTAAGGCTTAAGCTCGCACCAAACGCAACCATCCGCAAAGGAAGCCAGCCAGGTTCCGAAAGCGATCTGGTGCAAGGCGCGCTAGTCGGCATCGAATTCGGCGCGCAAAGAGAGCTGCGCGCGATCACAGTACTCGCCACTCCGGGCTCGACTTTCGCCTTTTCGGGGCGAGTTACTTTCGTGGATCTTTCACAAAAGATGATTGCTATCGATAACCACAGTGACGGTAAAAAATATGACGTATCGATGGAAGCCATCGCACCCAGCGTATTGCGCCAGATACGCGAAGGCGAAAACGTATCAGTTTCGACCGTATTCGATGGTACCCGCTATTCAGCGCGCAGTGTAGATTTGGCAGCTGCTCAATCTCAGCAGTAGGGTCCGGCCTCGGCGTTCGTTGCGGAAGTCGTGGACCGAATTCTGACTGTGTCGACATGATTTGCTCGCTCTCGACAGGAGAAGGAGGCAGTGAATCTCTCAGCGTTTTTGTTGTTCCTCTGCGTGCGCTGCGGTTAAAGGCTTTTGATCTTCCACCTAGAAGCGTCACCCGCCACAAAGTTTTACGCTTGAGGCCTCGCCGTCTCGCTAGTTTCGTCCAAAACTTCAGCGGAGATTTCGGCGGCAATCTGGCGGCGGTGTTTCAGATAGTAGGTCAGGGTATTTTTCGCGTAGCGCCAGAGCGTCGAAACATCGGTCTGATACCAGCAGCATTCAGCCATGTGGGGCGAGAACCCGCAAAGATATCGAAAGCGCAGGTGGACTTCATCCGGCATGCCTAGCGATGCAGCCGTCATGCGGTGATTGCCTTCGATGATGGTGATTGGTGTGGCCTCATCGATGGTGATTAGGATGACTGAACTGAACACCGAGTCTTGTTTCAACTCGAGGCTCAGTGATCGGAGCTTATCGATGAATGCGTCACTTGAATTGGAAAGAATGCGGGCGCGTATCCGCCCAGCCGTTTCACCGAGTAGAAAATTCGGGACCCCGTATCGCAGCCACTGATTACGAGGAAAAACCCGCATACGCTGAACATCCGTCGGGGTCAACTCCACTTCCCACCACTGCGTGTCGCGCGGAAGTTCACGCCACAGTCTTCCCCGTCGACGGTACAGCAAGGCTTTCCGAAGAGTATTCTCCCGCTCGTTAGAGAAATCGGGACGGCTCACCAGTTCGGCGAAACGCTTGCGATAGCCGGTGAACTCACCCTGATAAAACTCGCCGCGCAGGAATTCGGCGATCACTATGTTTTCATCCACTCGCCTGATTTTTCTCAGTCCGCTGTCTGATTCACGCACTTCAGATCCGCCCGGGGCTGTCTCCGAGGACGTCGATCTCCGCAGGAATGGCAGCGACACCAGCAGCAGCAAGACCAACATCAGTACTAGCTGGACGGTAATTACGCTGTGAAGTGTGCCGTGAAAAATGTAAATACCAACAATAATTGCCCCGCTGAACCCCAGTTGGAGCCAGCTCACGTTGCCGATCTTGCGCGAAATTTCGTAAGTCATAAGCACGACGCTCAGCGCGTATATCGCGGTAGTCAGAGCGTAGAGAACGAGGAGCGATGAATAGAAATGACGACCTTCGTGAGGAAACCCAGAGCCCAGCAAAATCTGCCAGAGGCCGGCAGGCATCAGCCATGCAGCCAAAATGAATAAACCCGATATTCCGGAGGCCAGCAGCAACGCGGTACTCAGCACTGCTCGGCCATCCTTTTCGCTCGAACGCACGCCCGCCGAGAACGGGAACATGCTGCTCACCACCGACCAAGAGAGCATGTAGACGACTCTGCCGATGAGCGCGACTGCGGCATAAACCCCGGCTTGCGTGGCGTCGAAGAAATGCTTAACCAACACGATGTCCAGGTTGTTGATGATCACCTGGCCGATGAAGAAGATAACCGCCTGAACGCCTTCCTCCATGCCGGCCCGCAATGTCGTTTGCTGCACTTTGCCAAAGTGATGTTTGCGCGGAATGGCGACAAAATAAGCCACAATCAGGGACGCCGATATCGCGCCTACAACCCCTTCGACGGAATATCCCGCAGACATCAGGACCACGGCGCCGACCAACTTGACGACTGCTTCCAAACTGAAATTCAGCGCCAACGGGAAAAAATCGTAGGTGCCCTGCATGAACCCGCGCCGCGTCCCCAGCGGGACATAAAAAACCGTGCCAATTGCCAGCACGCGAACCAGCAGCGGAGAGGGCAAATTCAAATAATGCGAGATAGCTGAACTGCCGCTGAGCAGCACCACCCCAACACCCAGCCCTCCCAGCCAGGATCGGCGATGCAGCAAGTTATAAATGGCGATCCGTTCGGCCTCAGAGTCACTGCGGGCGACAAACTTCGAACAAAGCAGCTGGAAGGAAAGTGTGACTGACGACAGCAGCATGAGCAGTGTGTAAATCGCACTGGCATGCCCAAACTGACCGGCGCCTAACTTATGGGCAACGGCGAAGTTGTAGACCAGGTTCATCACCCCGACGAACACGGAGCTGACCAGCATGATCGCACTGCCGCTCAGCACGCCCCGCCGCAGGTCACGAATTTTGGGTCGCAGTGGGCCGCGCGGGTTAGGCGGGATAACTACTGCCGCTGCAGCTTCCATTCCTTCATCGGCCATGGTCGAGGATCCTGACACTGAGTGACGCGGAGGGGTCGTCATCAGAAAAGGCTGAACCGTATGATGGGTAGAAATGTATTCCGGTTTTTCCCGTTGAAGTTATAAAACGTCTGTTGCTGGATGCCGAACGAAATGCGGAACGGATAAGTTACCGATACTTCGCCAGCGCCGTCATTTACCGGCCGCTGCAACCCCTTGGTGTAAGAGGCCATTACCTCATTGCTGATGTTGTTGTAGGTTGCGAAGCCTTCGCCCTTCGACCAGGCGCCCGCCGCGTGAACCGCCCAACGTGAAGCTAGCGGCCGGTAATCCAGACGGAAGCCTGGCCGTAGCGCTTGTGCGGTTGCGAACGAGGCGTCCTGCACGCGCCAGGAGCGCAAATATTCGCCCAACACCGCAGCAGTCCAGGAGGCTCGGATTTTGCGCTGAATTCCAAAATACATGTCAGTGGTGTAGTACTCGCGAACCAGTGGGCGAAACAGAATGTCACGCCCCTCGTATCCCGTGATCATCGCGGTCCTGCCCCACGGACGGCCGACTTGGAATTCGATCGTGCCGGCCGCATCGCGCGAATGCTGGTTCATCTCGGTGAAAGGACCGGCTTCGCGAATCAGGCTTCCATTCACAGATACCCAGTTGCCGAACGCGCTGGTGTAGACATACAGAAACTGGCGAAACAAATTCTGATTCAGTTGAACAGGGGAAGCCGAGTCCCGGCGGATGGTGAACTGCAGGCCTGGGTTCAAACTGACCGTCGCCCCGAAAAGGTGAAACACGGGATTGATACCAGTGTTGAAGGTGGTGTCATAAGTGTTTCGGTATTGAATCAATAATTCATCGGGGAACGATACAGTTCCGCGAGCGTTTCTCTCTTCGAACATTCCAGTGATCGTCGGCCAACCTTTGAAGTTCAAGTGGTAACGCGCAGTGCCCAGCGTCTCAATAGAAGAACGTGGCGGAGGCAGCTCGGTGGAATCCGGCGCCAGGCCACGAATGCGGGCGTCCAACTGATAAATGTTGATGTCTTCAAAGATTGGATGGACCATGAGCTCAGGGCCCGCGCTCACCTGTTCGGTCATTTGACGCCCTTGCTCTCCGGCCAGGCGCATCTCGGTGTCGCGCGCGTAGTCGTTCCCGGCCATGATGTCATTGGCGCGGGCGAACATCGTCAGTGCGTGGGCGTTATCGTGCGCCTGCTGATAGGCGCTGGCCATGGCCACGAGATAGGCATAGTCCTGAGCACTATCGGGGTCGCTGCCCACCGCCTTAAGTAGCGTCATCGCGCTCTGCGTCTGACCCAGGTCGAGATCAGCGTTGGCAAGTCCGAGATATACCGACTCCTGATCGGCGCCTTCGGCCTGCGCCCGCTCAAAATATTTTTTGCTCAAATTGAATTGATCGATCGACACCAGGACTTGTCCAGCTTCGATCAAGTTCTCCGGCGTGACGGCATTCGATTCGCCGATGCGGGACTCCGCCATAGCGAAAGCCACCTGGTCTTGCGCATCCCTGCGCCGGCCAGACTGGGCAAACAACCGGGCGAGCGCCAGCCGCACTTCAATTCGATCTGACCCGGGAGCGTCGAGCGCACGCGAGTAACGCTGCATGGCACCGTGATTGTCGCCCAGCAGCAGGAGCGATTCTCCTGTGGCCATCAGGACTTTAGTATCGTCACCCCGTTTCTCGGCTTCGGCGATAGCCTTGTAGGTGTTGTCGCGATCGCGGAGTTGCGCATAGTTGCGCGCCATTTCGGCGTACAAGATGCTGTCGTTCACACCCGTCCCGACCCCGGGTGTAGCCACGCCCAGCGCACTCTTCAGGACACCAAGCGAATCGGCGTAGCGATGCAGGCGGTACAGAGCCTCGGCCAACGCGAGGTGGACGTTCACGTCGTTAGGCGCCAGTTTCATGGCTGCGCGGTATTCAACTTCCGCTTTGCGGAAGATCATCTGCTGGCGATAGGCTTCGGCGCGCGCCAAGTGGATCGCAGCCGAGTCGGGCATACTTGCGGCGGCCAGATCGGCTTCGCGTAACGCCGGCTTCGAGCGATGCAATTGCAGGTTCGCGAACGCAAGACCGAGGTGAGCTTCGCCATAGTTAGGGCGAAGTTTTAGTGCCATTTCGAAATCCTGTGCGGCCTTGCCGCTTTCGCGCAAGTCGTTGCGGACGAACCCACGATTCATGTAAGCCGTGGCATCATTCGGGTCAATAGCCAGTGAGCGGGTGAAATCAGCCTCCGCCTCTCGCGGATGTCCAGTGTGAGCTTCAACGTATCCCGCTACCAGCGGCAAGTCTTTGTCATTCGGTCTGGAAGGCTCGAAACGCTGAACAATTTTGTAAGCGTCATCGAAACGATCCAGGAACAATAAATCGTACGCGAGGTAATCTGGGGCCTCGGGATCGTTCGGCAGTTTTTCGATGACTTTGTATCCCAGATCCGCAGCTTCCTGATAACGGCCGGTGAACGTCAGATAGCGTTCGCGCTCACGCATTACCTGCGGATTGTCGTTGATGGCAACATTTGCGGCGGCTCGATCAACCCATGTTTTCGCGATAGGAATCTGATGGCCTGGCGCCTCAAGCGCAGAGTTGATGGCGGCGGCAACCACCAGCGCATTCTTCGGGGCCAATTGGAAGGCTTTCTCGTAGTTCGCCTGCGCCCGTTCGTACTGCTTGCTGGAGGTGTAAAGATCGCCCAGCGCAAAATAAGCCACGTAATCTTGCGGATACAGTTCGGCCAACTTCAAAAAATACTTTTCAGCAGCCACCGGGTCCTTCATGTCGCGCGACAGGTAGCCCAGGGCAGTAAGTGCCGCGTGATTATTCGGATCGATCTGCAGCGAGTGCTTGTAGAGCGCCAGCGCATCGGCATCGCGGCCCATCTTCCACAGTAAGTTCGCATAATTCAGCGCGATACTCACATTACCGGGAGCCAGCGCCATGGCTTGTTTCAAGTCGCGTTCGGCTGACGGCATGTCGTTGAAGCCGGCTTCGATGAGTGCTCGCAACCGCAGATAATCCGGCCGCGAAGCCTGATCCGTTCCTTGAATTTTGTTGAGCGCGTCGCGCGCGTTGGCCAGTTCTTTGTCCGCAGCCGCGGCCTGATTTACACGACGATAGAGTTCAGAAAGGCTCAAGTGCAGCGAGACGGGATAGAGCGGCCCTTCCTGTGGCGCCTCCGGCAGGTTTTGGATCGCCAGTTGGTATTCGCTGACTGCCTGATCGTTGTGATCTTCCAGCGCCTCCATCTGGCCCCGAATTGCGTGCAACCGATAGCTATTAGGGTCGGTGGATTCTGCGCGCTTCAGGAAATCGGAAGCTTGTTCGAAATTTCCCACATTCACTAGCGACTGGGCTGCGCTCAACTGTAGTCCGACATCCTTCGGCCTTCGATTCGCGGCCCGAGTGTAGGCGTCCGCAGCTTCCTTTTTCTTCCCTGCCAGGCCGTACGTGTAACCCAGTTCACCCAGCGCGTCGGCATTTCGTTGCACTGCCTTCTGCAGCGTAGCAATTGATTCGTCAAACTTGCCGGCATCACGATAGTAGGCCGCCACCGCTCGCAGCACGTTGGCATCGTTCGGGGCACGGCTTATAGCCCTATCGAGATACTGCTTGGCGCCATCTGGTTGATTGAGTTTCTGATATGCGCGAGCGACCAGTAAATCAGTACGCGCATCGGGTTTAATTCCGTCCGCGCGTTTCAATAGATCGAGGGCAGTATTGGGATCAGTATTGAGCGCCAGCTCCCCAGAAAGTTGCAGATCAGTCGCGCTCTTGGGGTTTGCCGCCAGAACTTTTTTCAAAAGATCCTGGGCCTCGTTGATGCGGCCCATCTTGGCGTAGGTTTGCGCCTCGCCGGATAGTCCAGCAATAGAGGAGGGCTTTAATGCCAGCCCCTTCTGATAACCCTGCAGCGAAAGGTTGTAGTCGTTGCCCAGACGCGCGGCATATCCAAGCAGAAACCACAAGTCCGCATTGTTGGGCGCCGAACGTGCGGCGCGATTCGCTGAGGCTATCGCCGAGCGGTAATCTCCCTTTTGCAGCGCTTGGTCAACCGCACGAGCTTCACGTGCGGTCTCAATACTCGACCCCCAGCCGATACCATTTTCCGACTTTGTAGGGGCAGTTTTCTTCTGCTGTTTTCCCTTCTTAGCTTGCGAAGGTGGTTGATTCACCTCGAACGTCTGCGCAGCCGCAGCCATTGCGAGCGAAAGAAAGACGGCAACTGCTAGAAAGATTTGTTTTCTGCGCATGGTGCAGTGTTGAGCGCTGCGCCTGGCTGCTTTGTTGGTTCCCGAATAGTTGCCGCGCTCGAAACGCTAGGATGCATTGAGAGTAGCAGCGGTTGGATTTAGGGCGGCACCTTGAGGACTGCTAAATCCAGAGGACACAGGTAGTTTCCCATTCAAGGTGCAGTTTCGAGTTTGCACAGGCGTGTTTGCACAATAGCAAACCTTAGACGATCTAGTTGAATCCAAGCAGGTGCTCACAACTGCGCGCGGAGGAAATACCACCTTGGAAACCAGTTATTTCTCGCGGCCGATTCCGCTACGAGTGATCCTGCTGATGGCGCTGGCCATTCACGGGCCGCTGCTGGCCATGCAGTTGCCGCTTACCAATTCCTACGACGCCAATTTCCACGTGTTCTTTGCGTCCCACTACGCCCATAGCTGGTTCAATCCCTGGAACCCGAAGTGGTTCGCGGGATTTTCACAGGCCACCTATCCGCCGCTCGCACATCAATGGATCGCCTTGCTTTCTTTTGTTTTCGGACTGCACATGGCTTATCTGCTGGTCCAGTTGGTGGCGATTCTTCTGGTTCCAATCGGCGTTTACCGCTACGCCCGCTTATGGGTGGATGAGCGCGCCAGCAGTTACGCGTCGCTGTTCAGCATTTTTCTGGGCGCGCTGGCCTTCCTGGTATATTCCGCCGGACAGCTCCCAACAACGCTTTCGGCTCCGCTTTATCTTCTGGCAATTCCCTACTTCTACGACTGGTCGAGGTCCGCGGACGGTCGCGCATTACTGAAGGGAGTTGTTTTGACGGTTGCAGCCGGCGCAGTGCACCATGTGACCTTGATTTTCGGCGCTCCGTTATTCGCCATTCCTGTCTTGTGGCTTGCTGTGCTAGATCGTGAAGAACGCAACGCCAGCGCGGTGCTGATTCGGGGTGTGGTATTTGGCGCTTTCGCCGCCGTCGGCGTCGGCATTGTTCTGCTTCCCTACTGGCTTTCGATCATCCGGCACCCCATTCAGCAGATGCCGATTCCGCACGCCAGCCGATCCGACTTGTTGCTGAATCTCACATACCTGACGAATTACTTCTTCGTTCCTTATGGAATGCTGGTCATTGCGTTGCCATTCATTTTCATCTACGGTTCATCGAATCGGCGACTGAGGCCGCTGATATTAGGTTTCTGGCTGACCTTTATTTTCGGGCTTGGCGGCACCACCCCGTTGCCTAAATGGATTCTGGGCCGTGCTTTTGAAATTTTGACTTTCGAACGATTCACCCTCTCTGCTACGTTCATGGCGCTTCCAATTGTTGGCCTGATCGCGGAAAGACTTCTTCAGAGATCGCCGCGCCGTGCCGCACTTGGCCTTGCGTGTGCGGCGGTGCTCACGTTTGTGCTGCCGATGGGCTGGATTTCGATCAGTCCATTCTCAGCCAACGCGAGTCTCAACGTCGACGCTGTCGACGGTTTCCTGAACCGCGACGGGCACGACCGTTATCGGTATCTCACGCTCGGATTCGGAAATTCGCTGCCCAAAGTTTCGACTTACACATCAGCCAACAGCGTCGATGGCGAGTACAACTCAGCGCGATTACTGCCTGAGTTCACCAATTACGGTACCGCTCAGTTGACCAGCGCGAAGTATTTCGGCACGGGCGGAATGGAAGCTTTGCGGATGATGCTGCGGCATGCTTCGCATTACGGATTGAAGTACATCTTCGTGCACGATACGTTCTACGAACCGTTAGTGAGTTTCGCGGGCTGGCAAAAAGTGGAAACGTATGACTCCGGCTCCATAACCGTCTGGTCGCGAGAAGATATCCCTCCCGCGCGGCCAATTCCATCCGACGCCATGCCCACCGCGATCGAGGGAATACTGTGGGGCATCTTGCCTATCGGAAGCAGCTTGCTAGCCATCCTGCTGGCGTTCATGCTTCCCGATCGCGCCCGGGTTCGGAGAGAAGTGGTGTTTGCATTTCCAGCCCGTGAACAAGAACCGACGCTCGTACCGGAGGCAAAATAAATGAACCGTCTGCTTCCAATTATTCTGGCGGTAGTCACTCTGGTACTGATCGTCCTGGCTTGGATTCAATCGGGCGGAGTGGAGAGACGCGAGATGCAATCGGCGAACGCGCCGGATCAGGCGGTACGTCTGATGTTCTCGCAAATCAAGTCGCATAACTACGACGCCGCCTACGCTCGTCTTGCGAATCGTGGTGACGTGGATAGAAATGCATTTATTCGCGAGTTCGAAGGCAGCTACGGAAGCCTGTTGACCTACTCATCACTCGAGAGCTTCGACGTGTCGCCGCTCCATACCGGCGATCAGGAGTCGTCGGTGCGTGTGCGGCTTCATTACTCGACCGCAGTTGGCCCGCTGGATGATATTCGCGATCTTAAAGTGGAAAAAAACGGAGACTCGTGGAAGGTTTTCTGGCCGGTTAACAACGCCACCAAACTTCCGCCACAAGTAATTGCAGTGAACTACTTGCGCTGGGATGTGATTGGCCGCGGTGCTGGCGACGACTGGGGCGTGCAGAACGCCGATACGCCGCAGGTGCGCATTCTCTCCATGAATGCCATTCAGCGCCCGGACAGTGTGGTGCTGGTCGGCGAAGTGGTGAACGAAGATTCAGTGCCCGCATTTGTGAATGTGGGGGCGACTCTGCTGGATGCATCGGACAATGAAATTGCGCAGGAGAGCAGCTTCGACAAGATTGCCCATAAGCTGCTGCCCAAGCAGGTATCACCCTACCGAATTGATTTTCCCGGCATGCGCAAGGAAAAAATCAAGAATGTGCGTATGGAGGCGAAGGCTTTGCTGGTAGCAGCCAGCGCTGACCCGGTCATCGAAGTCACTCAGCAGAAACTCGAAACTGATCCGCTGGGGAAAAAAGTTTTGACCGGGCAATTAACCGACGAGAGCGGGCAGGTAGTAGATATCCCGCACGTGATCGCCGCTTATTACGATGCCAATGGAAAGGTGATCTGGGTTTCGGACGGTTATCTGGCGCAGCCTTTGTTACCGCAAGTGGCAGTGCCGTTCGCTGTAGATCTGCCGCCAGATGTCGCCAAAGAAGTTCACAGCTATCACGTGGTGGTAAATCACTTCGAGCGGGTGTCGTCTTAATGCGAACGGTGCTCACAGCCATCATGCTGGCCGCCGTATTGGGTGCCTCGGCTTCGGAAATTCACTCACCGGCGCAGGTGGCCGCCGGAAATGCGATCACCATTCAGACCAGCGGATCCGGAGATGCCACGTTTTATTTGATCGGGCCTGCAGTTGCCAGCAAAACCAAGGTGCAGGCGGGAAGCAACATTCCTGTCGACTCCGATCAATTGGAACATGCCGGCCGCTACGTCGCGGTGCTGTGCGCGTCGGACGGATGCACGGCGACTAATTTTTCTGTGAATCCGGCTGCGGCGAACCGGCTGAGTTTCCTGGTTCATCCTTCGCGAATTCCGGTTGGCAGCGCACAAGGCATCAGTGCAGTGGCGATCGTTCGCGATAGTTATCAAAACCTGGTACCAAAGCCGGAGGCGGTCACCTTCAGTGTCATGGCGAAGAATGAGAAGCAAGTTTCTGCAGCCCGTACCTCTGAGAACGCAGTGGCGTGGGTGCGGCTTACATCGGCGAAAAAAGAAGGCCCGACCAAGCTTGGCGCATCCATCGGTCATGCCGATGAAATTCGAGTGGTGCAGCAGGTCGCAGCAGATGCCTGCAACTTGCGCATCAAGGCGAGCCGAGCCAAACGTGGATTTCTGATTGAGACTGATCCCGTGCACGACTGCTCCGGCAATCCAGTCCCTGACGGCACGGTGGTCAGCTTCAGTGGGAGCGACAATGGTGGGAAAACCACCGTCGATGTTCCCATCAAACGGGGTGTAGCCAAAGTTGAAATGCCAATCGATGGCCCGGCAAAGATCACCGTGGCATCGGGCGTGGTGACCGGCAACGAGCTGGAGGTCGCAGGCGGACAATGAAGACAACTGCGCTCAGATACGTTTCCCTTTTATTGGTTTTCGCGATAGTGCTCTTGGGAGTCGTCGCGTATCACTTGCGCGCCTCCGCTGACGACCATCTTCCCCGCGTGCAGATGAACGCTGATAATGTCAGCCCTCGTCCCATCGAAGACCTCACCGGCAAAAGTGTCCCGCGCGATTATGCTCTTGCATGGCAAACGCTGGCCCAAGCGCTGGCAAGCAACAAGACCGGCCTTCTTGACGGATATTTCACCGGACTGGCAAAGCAGGATTTCACGCAACGAATCAATTCGCAGATCAAGTCAGGATTGCAGACTCGTTACACCGACCGCGGCCACAAGCTCGAAGCCTTGTTC
>Ga0105240_10010667_pt1 | contig 12892 bp, 9 predicted proteins | sample KBSC54metaG_FD_80426 | JGI IMG/M metagenome (GOLD analysis project Ga0105240, IMG submission 80426) | Corn rhizosphere microbial communities from Kellogg Biological Station, Michigan, USA - KBS C5-4 metaG | ecosystem: Host-associated > Plants > Roots > Rhizosphere > Soil | place: Michigan, USA... | reverse complement strand
TGGACCTGCTTTTCGAGATAGGCCAGAAATTCGTCATACGACCCGCGTCCCCCCTTGGGGTCGCACAGTTCGTAAAGCCCGTCGGTGAAGAGATAGAGTTCTGTCCCGACTGGAAATTCAAGAACCGTTTCCTGTGCCTGCATCTCCGGCAGGATACCCAGCACCATTCCGCCAGGTGCCGTCCGTGTCAGCGATTTTTCGCCACGTTTCATCATGAGCGCTGGAGGATGCCCCGCATTGGAGTAGGTCAGTGTCCGCGCCGAGCGCGAATAGACCCCGTACCAGACCGAAAAGAATTTCCCTCCATGCTCTTTCATCTGAAACGTGCGGTTGACCCGCTCAATCACGGCCGATGGTCGCGTAAAGTCGATCTGTGCCGCCGGGTTGCGGAAAAGCTCCATCGCCGTCACCGCCAGCAGCGCGGAGCCCAGGCCATGTCCGGTCACGTCCAGCACGTAAATGGCGAGTTGATCGTCATTGAGCCGCCGGTATCCCAGTCCGTCCCCGCCCAGTTGGGTCGAGGGATGGAACTGCCACTCCAGAGTCTCATCGCCCTCCAGCGGCGGCGGCAACATCAGCCGTACGTACTTGGCCGCATCGGCCAGCTCCTTGTTCAGTTCCCCCTGCGTATCGATCAGCCGCTGGCGTGTCTCGAGTAGCTCATTCTGCGTCTGGATGATCTCGCCCAGGTTCACTTCCCGCTCGACGAGCGACGCAAACGAGACGAGGCGCGCGATATCGTCCTCGCCAAAATATCTGGGCTTGAAGTCGAGAATACAGAACGTACCGATTTTCTGCCCACGCGGGCCGGCGAGGGGAACACCGGCATAGAAGCGCACGAAAGGTTCACCAGTTACCAGCGGATGGTTCCTCCCGACAGGATGAAGATGCGTATCCGCAATGATCAGCGGCTCGTTCCGGTGAATGGTGTATTGGCAGAAGGATTCCGCGCGACCGGTCTGCGATACGCAAAGACCGTGACGCGACTTGAACCACTGCCGGTCCTGGTCAACAAAGGCAACATACGCCGTCGGTACCTGGAAAAACTGGGAGGCCAGACGCGTGATCCGGTCAAAGCGTTCCTCGGGCGCCGTATCGAGCAAATGCAGCGAGCGCAACGCATCCAGCCGTTCCGCTTCCGTGACCGGGTCCAGGACCAAGTCAAATGTCTCGGAACTGATCGAGGTTTCCACAGTCGCGCTCATATCCTCTTATCTTACCGCATTCCGTACGGTCGACAAGGGGGCTGCCGCAGCTCTATTTCACCAACTGCCACAGCGTGTAGAAGGCCATGCATCCAAACAGGAAATAGCAAATGGCCACACAGGGATAATAAAGCGCGATGGCCCGGCTTCGCACCGGCGCCTTGATCCCGCCGACATTCGCCCGGATATATTCGGCTAGTCCGCGCGCAAGGTCGCGACCCTCGCGGTTCCGTCGCCAGAACGCCAGGTAGGCATGGTGTTTCTGGAGGAAAAACCGCACCCGCACATCCATTGGCGGCGTGACATAAGTCTTCCGCGCCTCGATCCACTCGGGGCTGAGTCCCGCCTTCGCGAAGAAATCCCGCACCAGCCGGTGAATGTCGTCCCGCTCGATGTTCAACACCCGCATCGTGAAAAACAGGCGATACAGCCGGTAAAGGAAGAACGCGATAATGATGCCCTCCAGGATAAAGACCCCGCGTCCCATATGACCGTTCTGGTAACCCACCCACGCCCAGTAAAGCGTCATGAAGAATCGCAGCGATCCCTCCAGGACCGCCAGCACCGCGAACCAGCCGAGAAAGCGCTCCAGCGGAGTGGGCACATAGATTTTACGCCGCCGCGTGTACGAAGACTTGCGCAGCGCGAGATAGCACCCGAGCAAACCGCCGATACCCGCTGCAATCGTCCCCAGTCGGGCGCTGCGTTGCATCGCCGGGTTCGTGGCCAGGGCAAAGAGGTGGGGATTGATAAACCGGACCCGCAGCAGGCTCATCGGACGGCCCTGGCGATCGAAGTAGTGATTCAAGACCGTCAGCGGCTGGTCCTTGTCGGTCTTGAAGCTGAACGCCCCATATCCGGCCACCGGATTCTGTGTCGGTTGATCATGCGCATCGCGCAGGAAAATCGTGGTCGTGTCCCCATCCACCTTGATGCGGATCGCCGGGGCCAGGAAGATCTTGTGCGGTACGGGCCGCCCTTCGCCGTCGAAAAACCGGCGCCGGATCATCACGCCGTTGTCGTCATACTCCTGGCGAATGATCGCTGCGCCCAGGTTGAGCAGGATCTGCGGCGTGCCGTCGTCGCCATAATAGTCCTTCTCAATCACCCGGTTCTTGCCGTCGTATTTGTAAAGGACCCGTGCAAATTCGGAATCCTTCTGGTTGACCGGCTTGCCGTCCGTGCCAAAGAACTGCTCCGAGGTCATGTTGCCGCGCGCATCGTAATCATAGCGGCGTTCGTGGACCCCGCCCACGAGATCAACCGCTGGCGCCCCATTGATGTCGAAATAAGATTCGCTCCGCAACAGCCCGCGCCCGTCGACCACGCGCTGCAATTCATGCACCCCGCTGCTCTTGTCCTCCACCGGCAATCCGGAGGCGTCAAAGTAGCTTTCCGTCGTCTGCGTGCCGTCTGGTAAAGGGGCATACGCGGTCCGGACCACGGCAACCCCATCCGCATTGTTGAGCAACTTGCCGGAAGAATCATAATTCGCCCGCTCGACAGGGCGCGATTGGTTGTCATAAATCGTGCGGGTCTCATAGAACCCGTTGTTGTCCGTCACCGCCGTCCCGAAAAATCCAATCCGCCGCCCGGCGACCAGACGGTTATGATCGTCCAGCGTGCGGACATAATGAATGATCCCGCTGCTGTCGCGTCCGCGCCCGCCCGTCAGGTCGAGATTGGCCACGTCCGTGGGAAAACCCGCAGCATTAAGGGACAACTCTTCCCCCCCGATCCCGTCGATGTTCTTCATCGGCTGTCCCTGCGCGTCGCGGTACCACCGCCGCTCGACTCCCGGTTGATGCTCGATCACGATACTCGAAACCCCCAGGAACGGATCCGGCGCAGGCGTCCCCGCCGAAAGATAATCAACCTCCTTCAGCTTATCTGCTTCGTCGTACGTCAGGCGGTAGCACTTCGCCTTCGCCGCCGTTTCCTCTGTCAGGGGACCTTTTCCAATAATCTGGTAGGTCGGATCAAGCTCGATTGCGTAAAAATACTGGGGCCCTGCGGGTACGGGAGAGTGGACCGGTGCCTTGGGCGGAGCTTTCGGCTTGGCCGCCCATGTCCCGGGTCCAACAAGGGGCATCGCAATCAAGACCATCGCCGCCGCGATTACGCCTCGTTGGCGGAGCCGTAAGGTTTGGGGTGTCATTCGAAAAGAAAAATACAGCATACAACTTTTATTTTGCGACCAAGGTGGGAATTAATTCTCCAGCCAGCTTGCGGATATGGTCACCGTTCAGATGCGGCCCAATGAGGACCAATCCTGTGGCCAAATTGGCCCCTTGTTCGAGAGGAAGCAGCAACAATTCCGCCTGGTCGCGGACCTGCTGGAACGTGTGCAATTGCCCCGGCGAATCTGTCAGTCGCACAAAGCCCTTGGCGCGGAAGACCGAAGTCGGCAGCGATCCCAGAAAACGCTGGAAGGCCCCCCGTTCCACGGGCGCGGCCAGTGGAAGAAAAAGCGTTGAGGCCGCATGCGGCAGCGCCTCGTCGTGCTCATGGTTATGCGAATGATCGTGTTCGTGATCGTGGTCCCCACATCCGCAATGATGCGCATGCGAAGTTTCCGTCCCCACTTCGCCTCCGCTCAGCACGTCCGGATCAATCTTCCCATGTTCCGTGGTCACGATTTTCGCAGCCGGATTGATCTGCCGCAGCGCGATCTCCACCTGCATGCGTGCTTTCTCATCGAGTCGGTCGGTCTTATTCAACAAAATCAAATCGGCATAGCGGATTTGCTCTTCCTGCACGGCCCGCCCGCGCCACGAGCACGGAAAATCCGATCCATCCACGACCAGGATCATCCGCCGGATGATTGCGCGGTCCTGCAACTCCGGCACGCTGAGATGGTCCAGGACTTCCTCCGGGTCGGCCAGCCCGGACGTCTCAATCCAGACCAAATCCAGGTCGGGATTTTTCGCCAACGCCTGCACCTGCGTGACCAGATCGTCAAAACTCTGGCAGCAGACGCACCCGCCCGTAATGCTGCGCAATTCCAGCTGGCGCCGGGCCAGCAGTGCCGCGTCGACATTGACCGCCCCAAAATCATTAATAATTACCGCCGTCCGTTTAAGCGGTACGGTCGTATGGGCCAGCCAATGCCCCAGCGTGGAAGTCTTGCCACTGCCGAGAAAGCCGGTCAGGACGACAAGGGGGAGGGGATGGGTTCGCATGGTGCGGGTCGATTGCCTTTTCCGGATATTCCTCCTACTTTAGCTCAGATGTACCGGTTGTTGGCACTCTTTTTTATCACAGGGACGTTCGGCTTTCTCGAGGCGGCCCCGACAGTGGCCACCGAAAACACGCTCGGCCTCGCGGCGAAACAGATGGTCGTCTGCCTTGCGGACAATCTCTCCTCCTCCGAAGGCACGCTGCAACTCTATCATCGCGATGCCTCCGGCCAGTGGATCGCCGATGGCAAGCCCTGGCCCGTAATGTTCGGTCGGGGCGGACTCGCCTGGGGTCGCGGCCTCCACCCGGAGCAGCCCGGCCCGCAGAAAAAGACCGGCGACCGCCGCAATCCGATGGGCCTTTTCAAGATCGGCTTCGCCATGGGCTATGCGCCCAAGTTGCCCGAGGGCGCCAAAGGCTGGCCCTACCATCAGGTCACCGATCGCGACGCCTGGATCGATGACCCGAAGCTCACGCAATTTGAGTACAACCATCTCTACACCCTGCCTCCGGGGGCCCCGCTCCCCGACTGGTGGGACAAGGAGTACATGCACCTCGGCGATCCGGCCTACGAATGGCTCATCCTTATCGAGCACAACTACACGAACCCCGTCCCCGACGCCGGCAACGCGATCTTCTTCCACGTCCGCCGCGCCGAGCACTATCGCACCGCCGGTTGTACGACGATGAAGCTCGACGACCTCCAGAATCTGGTCAAATGGCTCGAACCCGGCTCCAACGCCATGCTCGTCGAATTGACCAAGGCCGATTACGCCAAATTCTGGCAACCGTGGCACCTGCCCCCTCCGGCCAAGTCGACGGGCGGTTCCGCCGTCGATCACTAGTACATCTGCTGGACGTGATAATCTTCCTGCTGCGGATGGTGTCTTGTCCCCGGCTGGGAAGCTCCCGCATCCTGGACCTGGGGATGAATCAGGACTCCGGGAGGAGCCTTGATGCCGGTCTCGGCGGTTTCCGTATGTTTGACCGTCGTCACCCGGTGCACGACCGGTTTGCTGGGTATTTTCCCCGTTATTTTCTGGTCGGATGCAGCTTGAGGTGGAGTGGTCTCCACTTGCGGTGTGGAAGCTCTCGCCTGCGCCTCGAAAGCCCGGGCGGCAATCCCGTCATCTGCGCGGACGAGAGCACAAGTCAGACCCGAAGCTGCCACCACTGCAAATAGCCTGCTTGATATCGAATATATTTTCATGCCCCAAGGAATGCATCGAGCATGCCGATCCCGTAGATGCAATTCGATCGTTGACCCGGAACGTCTTACAAAAATCGCAATGACGACTAAAAGGCGAAGTGCCCATCTATCTCTGAAAAAATGCAAATCCATTTACCGGGCAAAAAGCCAGACACGCGAAAAAATCGTCTCACTCCTTCAACAACAACTCCGCCAGTTTCTCTGGCACATTCTTAGCCCGCATCAGGGTCTCGCCCACCAGCACCGCGTTGATCCCGCACGCGCGAACACGCCGCACATCCTCGCCCGTCTTGATCCCGCTCTCACTGATCGCCACCGTATCGTTCGGAATCTCCTCCGCCAGCGTCTCCGTCGTGGCCAGGTTAACTTGGAACGTTTTTAAATTCCGGTTGTTGATCCCGACGATGTCCGCGCCCAGGTCGAGCGCCCGGTCCATCTCTTCCAGGTCATGCACCTCCACCAGCACATCGAGCTGGCACGATTTCGCCTGGTGATAGAGCCGCAGCAGCGACCCCTCATCCAGGCTCGCCACAATCAGCAGGATCGCATCGGCCCCCGCAATCACGCTCTCGAAAATCTGCAGTTCATGGATGATGAAATCCTTCCGCAAGAGCGGTAGATCCACCTGTTCCCGGATCTGCTTGAGATAGCTCAGGTGCCCGTGAAAATATTTCTCGTCCGTCAGCACGCTCAGCGCATGTGCCCCGCCCCGCGCATACTCGCGCGCCTGCGAAAGCGGATTGAAATCCGCCGCAATGATCCCCGCCGACGGCGACGCCTTCTTCACCTCCGCAATCACCGCCACCTCATTGCCCCGTTGCAGCGCGGAACGAAACGGCCGGAAATCATTCCGCAACAGCGCCTGCTTCCGCAGTTCCGCCGCCAGCGGCTCCAGCCGCTTGATCTCCTCCGCCTTCGTGGCATTGATTTCGTCTAACTTGTTCATGAGCTTACGCTACTCGAGAGGATGATTTTGTGCGAGTTCGCTTCAATTTTCTCATTAGTGAGGTCGCTTCTACAAAATATTCAAAATCTTTAGTCCAAGTAATTTCAACAGTCCAATGAAGACGTTTGCTCAGAACACAAAATTGATTCTTTGTTAGGGGCTCACCATTTATTACTTCTTTGCGTTTTAGAGTTTTTTTTAACCATTCCGTCGTAGCTTTTATGGGAGCCGAAAAATATCCGGATTCATGGTAACAACTGATGATATATTGAACCGCCATGGCTACTCCTCATCCGTATCCGCATCCGTCCGCTTCTTCCCCCGCAGGTACGCTTCGATGAACGGATTCAGCTCCCCATCCATCACCGCCTGCACATCGCTCGTTTGCTCGCCGGTGCGCAGGTCCTTCACCATCTGGTACGGTTGAAAAACATACGACCGGATCTGGCGCCCGAACCCGATCTCTCCCTTCTCGCCATAGTGCCGCTCCATCTCCGCCCGCTTCTTGTCGAGCTCCAGCTCATAAAGCCGTGCCTTCAACACGTTCATCGCCGACGCCCGGTTCTTGATCTGCGACCGCTCATTCTGGCAGGTCACCACCAGTCCGCTGGGAAGATGCGTAATCCGCACCGCGGAGTCGGTCGTATTCACGCCCTGTCCGCCCGGTCCGCCGGAGCGATAGACATCCACGCGAATGTCCTTCTCCTCAATCTTGATATCGATGCTGTCATCCACCTCCGCGATCACGTCCAGCGACGCAAACGAGGTCTGCCGTTTTCCCGCGGAGTTGAACGGCGAAATGCGCACCAGCCGGTGCACGCCATGCTCCGCCTTCAACCGCCCGTACGCGAACTCGCCCTTCACCTGCAACGTCGCCGAGCTGATCCCCGCTTCGTCACCCGGCTGGATGTCGAGCATCTCCGTCTTGTAGCCCGATTTTTCCGCAAACCGCTGGTACATCCGCAGCAGCATGTTCGCCCAGTCGCACGCCTCCGTGCCGCCCGCGCCCGAATGCAGTGTGATGATCGCGTTGTTCCGGTCCATCGGCCCGCCGAGCAACACCCGCAATTCCAGCGCATCCAGCGCCTTGCTCACCGCATCAAATTCGTCCTGGAACTCCTTTACGGCTGTGTCGCTGGCATCTTCCAACACCAGCTCCTTCAGCGTCTTCATGTCGTCGACGCGCCGTTCCAGTTCCTTGAGCGGATCAAGCTTCGACCGGATCGCGTTGGCCTCGCCGATGATTTTCTGCGCCGCTGCCGCATTGTCCCAGAAGCCGCCCTCGGCCATCCGGCTCTCGTATTCAGTCAGCTGTTTGGTCAGTTCCGGCAAGTCAAAGAAACCTCCGAAGCTGCGCGAGGCGGGATTCGAAGATGGAAATATCGGGAAGGGTAGTCGTGGCCATGCTGCCAGATTAACCGAAATAAAACCGCCTTTAACAGGAAAACTGGAGGCTCATCGTTCTGCGAGCCAATCCCCGGCAAACGTGCTATAGTGGAACCGCTTTATGAACCGACTTGTGCCCCTTGGCTTGGTGCTGACTCTGGCCCTTTCCGGGTGCCATCGTGAGCCCCCGTCCTCTTCCAAGGACAAGACTGCCTCTGCCCCAAAGGACGGCGCTCCCTCCAAGGAACCAATCGAATTCAAGCCCCAGACCGGTCGCCTCGTCTCCTCCGACGAAGTGCCGCTGCTGGAGCAGATCAATCGGGAAAGCACCAAGGTCATCACCGCCGTCATTCCCGGCATTGTGCGGATCACCGCCACGCACCAGGCCGACCCACGCGTGAAGCTGTTCGGCAAGAACCTCCCCTTCCAGTTCCATTTCGGTCCCAACTCCACGCATGCCAATCCCGACAACGACCCTGCCTATGGCGCGGGCGTGATTCTGCGCAAGGACGGCTACATTATCTCCAACGCGCACGTCGTCGACGGCGCGAAAGACATCGAGGTGCAACTCCACGACAAGCGCCTCTTCTCCGCCCATGTCGTCGCGACCGATTCCGCGCTGGACATTTCCGTGCTGAAGATCGAGGCCACCAACCTCGTCCCGTTGCCGTGGGGCGATTCCGACCGCGTCCAGGTCGGCGAGCAGATCTTCGCCATCGGCAACCCCTTCAACCAGGAGGGCTCGGTCAGTCGCGGCGTCATTAGCGCCACCGCGCGGGATCTCCCCGGGTCGCCCCACGACGAGAACTTCCTCCAGACCGATGCCGCCATCAATCCCGGCAATTCCGGTGGTGCCCTCGTCAATATCCACGGCGAGGTCATCGGCATCAGCACCCTCATCGCCTCGACTTCCGGCGGCAACGAAGGCGTCGGCTTCGCCATCCCCAGCAACCTCGCCCGGCATGCGGTCGAGGGCCTGCTCAAGGAAAGCAGCCCGATCCACGGCTTTCTCGGCGTCCGGTTCCCGTCGAACATCGATGAGGGCGTGAATGGCGCGCTCGGTCTCGGCTCCAAGCGGGGCGTCCTCTTGGCCTGGGTCGAGCCCGGCACTCCCGCCGACCACGCCGGTCTTCACACCGGTGACTTCATCACGGAGATGGATGGCCACAAGGTCGACGGCGTCATTGACCTGCGGCTGCTCGTGGCCCAGATTCCCATCGGCAAGGAAGTGGCCGTCAGCTACATCCGCGACGGCGCGACGAAATCGACCACCGTCAAGATCGCCGAGGCGCCCAACAAACTTCCTTCCGGCAACAAGGCCGCTGGCGACAGCGCGGCCCCGAAGGACGCCGCCACCGGCGTGAATGTCCTGAACGGCCTGCAGGTGAGCGATCTCAACGACAAGACCCGGCAGCAGTTTAACGTCGACAGCGCGATCACTTCCGGCGTGGTCATCGGTCTCGTCGAATACAGTTCCCCCGCCGACTTGAAGGGCGTCATGCGCGGCGACGTGATCGAAAGCATCAACGTCGACCACGGCTCCACCAGGCCCGTCGCCACCGCCCGGGACTTCGCCGACATCGCCAACAACCTCAAGCCCGGCCAGGACGTCGTCATCCTCGTCCGCCACGGCAACACCAGCAGCTTCATCTACCTCACCCCGCAGAAGTGACCCCTGTCATCCTGAGCGAAGCGCAGCGAAGTCGAAGGACCAGACACATGACTGTAAAACAAGACGGGAACCGAAGGGTAGAAAGGCCATTTTATCGTTTCCAAGCTGCGCTTGGGAGGGGACGCCTACCAGCGACAACTCCGTTGCCCCGTCAACTTTGGGACGCCGAAGGCTTGCTCTTCTTCGCCACAACCTTCACCGTCTTCTCTTCCACGACGGGAATGTTGGCTTGGGCCAGCTTTGAGCGCAAAACCATCCCCACGGTCCGCCAGATGGGATTGGGCAATTTTTCCAGATCAGCGCCAATGGTCGCGCGGCGATCAAAGGTTTGGGCGCGGCCCTCATAGCGGACCCGGGTCTTCAACGAAATGGCATGACGGCTCATAAAGATACAACAAGAACGGTTTGCTTAGTGAACTTAGCCTTCGAGCCGCAGATTGCAAGAAGACTAAGTTAACTCACTGGGCGGCACAGACGTAGGAAGCCTCTTTCCGAGGATCTCCGCCTGCGTTTTGACCCTTTCCTCGTCGTCATCGAACCGATAGCCATGACAGTTGGGGCACGTCACCGCCTCCCGCAACACGATCGATTCGCACCCTTCACAAACCTTGTAGAGCTCCGGCTGTTGGATGATTTGCGCGGCGCGTTCGGCCCGGGCGGCGAGGGATTCGTTGTTCGACATAAAGGTGGCTAGTAAACGCTGAACGAGAAATCGTCCGTGTAACCGTTCGGGTAATCCTTGAGCATGGAAGGCGGGAAGGGGAGGAACGGCGAACACTCCCGGATGGAGAGCACGCTGAGGGAAAGCAGGATCGTCATCGAGCCGCCGCCGTTATCGAGGACCTTCGTCGTGATCGTCCCGTCCGGCATGATCGTGTACTGCACGCGGACGGCACCGACACCAATCAGCGTCATCTGCTGCCCCACCTTCTGGTACCACCTCGACCCGACCGCCTGGTAGAACCGCGCCTTGTACACGCCCAGATCGGTCTTCATCGCCTCCGGTGAAGGCTGGCCCGACATCCCCGCCCGGCCCTGGACATTCGGCGGGACTACCGGCATCGAGGGCGGCGGTGCGGCTTGCTGCGCCTGTTGGGACTGCTGCGAACTGCTTGTGGTCTGCGGCGCGATCGTGGGCGCATTCAAGGCGGGCAGGACCGGCAATCCGTTCGGATCGACTTCGGGCGGAGGCGGTACTTTGGACGGCGGCGCCGGGGTCGGTTTCGGGGGCGGCGGGACCTTGCTCGGTTCCGGGGGAGTCTTCTGCGGCTCGGCCTTTGGCTGCGGAGGCTGCTGCGGTTGGGGCGGCTTGGGCGGTTCCTTGGAGGGATCAGCCTTGGGTGCCGGGGGAGGCGTCGCCTCTTGAGGCTTCGCCGGTGGCGCTGCCGGGGAACTGTTCAGCGCACTCGGATGATTGTCCTTGCTCTCGACATCCGGCATGAACGAATCCGGCTTGCGGGCTTGCTTGCTCATCGAGGCCAACTGCGCGTCATTGTTCGACTCCACCAGCGTCTCCTTGTGCGGCGCATTCTTCTGCTCCGGCGTCGTCATGAAGACATGCTTCGGGGCTGGCGGCATCACCGGCTTGGGCGGCGGCTCGATCAGCGTCATGGTCACGGACGGTGCCTTCGTCGCCGCTTCCAGCCGGGGCGCCGGGATGTGCTTCGACAGGATGATCAGCACCGTGATCAGCAGCACATGCGCCGCGACGGAAAGGCAGATAAACAGCACCACCCACTTGAGCGTGGTTGAGTCCTGGTCCTCGTCTTCATACTGCATGGGTGCGCTGGCTGACATGGGCGGGCTATACTAAATCAGATATTTCACTAACGGGAATTCATTTTACACAGCATGGACGCGCCAACCCGCCAAAACGCGCGTATTTTGAGATAGGTTCTTGTCGGATTACCGTTTATTAACCTTCCCGTGGAATATTTCTGGGACGGATTCGCCATCTTCGCCTACTTCGCGCTCGTCATCGGCGTCGGCCTCGCCTCCTCGCGCCGCAGCGGCCAGAACATGCGCGAGTTCAGCGTCGGCGGTCGCCAGCTCCCCTGGTGGGCCGTCCTCGCCTCCATCATCGCCGCCGAGCTCAGCGCCGCCACCTTCCTCGGCGCGCCCGCCGAGGGCTTCCACGGCCGCAATTTCCTCTACGCCCAACTCGCCATCGGCACCGTCATCGCCCGCATCATCGTCGCCTACCTCTTCATCAAGCCCTTCTACGACAATAACGTCGTCTCCATCTACGAGTTCCTCCAGATCCGCTTCGGCGTCGCGACCCGCAACACCGCCAGCGCCGTCTTCCTCGTCACCCGCCTCCTCGCCAGCGGCACCCGCCTCTATGTCGCCGCCGTCATCGTCGTCGTCGGCTACGAGTTGATCCACGGCACCCCCGCCACCGTCAGCGAGCAAATCTCCATCTACGCCGGTGCCGTCCTCCTCGTCACCGCCCTGACCACCCTCTACACCGCCGCCGGCGGCATCCGCGCCGTCGTCTGGACCGACGTCATCCAGGCCACCGTCATGGGCGGCGCGGTCATCTACGCCCTCGTCTCCCTCTGGCAGGGCGTCGGCGGATGGACCGGCGCGCAGTCCGTCCTCAATCACCCCGGTGATCTCCAGGTCTTCGACAGCGGCTTCAGCCTCGCCAGGACCACCGACTCCGGCACCCGCGCCGTCGAGGAGGGCCACCCCATCCTCGGCATCATCTGCGGCATTCTCGGCAACGAATACACCATCTGGGCCGCGATCCTCGGCTCCGTCTTCACCACCATGGCCACCCACGGCACCGACCAGGACATGGTCCAGCGCATGCTCACCGCGAAGGACTACCACAAAAGCCGCCTCGCCCTCGTCCTCTCCGGCCTCATCGACATCCCCGTTGCCCTCGGTTTCCTCCTCATCGGCATCCTCATCTACGTCTTCTACCAGATGCATCCCGATCCCCATCTCCCCACCAAGAACCCCGAAATCTTCTCCTACTACATCCTCCACCAGCTCCCCCCCGGCGCGCGCGGCCTCCTCGTCGCCGGCGTCCTCGCCACCGCCATGGGCTCCCTCAGCACCGCCCTCAACGCCCTCGCCACCAGCTTCACGCAGGACTTCTGGGTCCCCTACTTCAGCAAGAAAAGAACGGACCAGCACCAGACCGTCACCGCCGTCCGCTGGAGCACCGTCGTCTTCGCGCTTCTCCTTGCCGGTGTCGGCACCGCCACCGCCGTCATCGTCGTCTATTCGCCCCACGCCCGCATCATTCCCATCGTCCTCGGCATCTTCGGCTACACCTACGGCTC
>Ga0105240_10010664_pt1 | contig 12896 bp, 11 predicted proteins | sample KBSC54metaG_FD_80426 | JGI IMG/M metagenome (GOLD analysis project Ga0105240, IMG submission 80426) | Corn rhizosphere microbial communities from Kellogg Biological Station, Michigan, USA - KBS C5-4 metaG | ecosystem: Host-associated > Plants > Roots > Rhizosphere > Soil | place: Michigan, USA... | reverse complement strand
CGATGAGCCCGCCGAAGATGGGAGTCAGGTAGGCGGTAGCCGTGTAGGCTCCGTAAATGAGCGAGGCCTTCTCCTGGCTCAACAGCAACCCGCGGGTCATGTAATAGACGAGCAGGGCACGCATACCATAGTAGGAGAACTGCTCCCACATCTGTGTGAGCACCAGGATCGTCAGTCCCTTGGGTTGCCCGAACCAGCTCGCTTCCCGAGCGACCGGCGTGGCCGCGGCCGCCTGGCTCATGTCGGCCGCGAGGCCCCTCCGCCCCAGACGTCCTCGCCACACCAGATCTTGCCGTCAGCGTAGGTGGCGCCGGGCGTGCGGTCGTGTTTCAAGAAAGTAGGTCCGTCGAGATCGACCACGTCGCAAAGCTGCCCCACCACGAATCCGGGTGCCATCGCCAGGCTAGTGCCGACCATGTTGCCCACCATGACCTCGAGATTCAGCTCGCGCGCCTTTGCGGCCATTGCCAATGCCTCGGTGAGGCCGCCGCACTTATCGAGTTTGATGTTGACGACGTCGAAGCGTCCCACGAGACCTGCTACGTCGGCGAGGCTCAGCGCGCTTTCATCCGCGGCAATCGGTACGGGCGATTCAAACCCCTCGAGATCGGCTTCGCGCCCACGGGCGATCGGTTGCTCGAGCAACGAGACTTTGGCATCCACCAGAAAGGGAACCAACCGGCCGAGTGTCCCGATGTCGTACCCTTGATTGGCATCCACTCCCATCCAGACCTCGGGCCGCGCGGACCGCACCGCCCGAATGCGGGCGACGTCGAGGTCCAGATCCCCGGTCAGTTTCAATTTCAGTGAGCGCGCATGCGTGTACTTACGCGCGCCCGCCGCCATAACAGCGGGATCGTCGGCACCGAGCGTGAAAGTCGTTACCAACGCATTGGCGGCTTGGAATCCTACGAGTTGCCACACCGGCCGCTCTGATCGAGCGGCATCGAGGTCCCATAACGCACAGTCGACGGCGTTGCGAGCACCGCCCGGAGGTAACAGCCGTTGCAGCGACTCCCGGTCGATTCCCCGCTCGATGTCGGCACGACTCGCTTCGAGGGTCGCGACCATCTTCCTGGCGTCATCGCCGAGGTAGTAGACACCAGAGGCTTCGCCGCGTCCGCGCAGAGAGCCATCGACCAGGGTCACGACGACGATCTCCTGTCGCTCGAAGACGAAACCGGAGATCCGGAAGGGCGCCGCGAGCTCCACCGGCTCCACGGCGACCTGCATTTGTAGGCGGCCCATCAGTAGTTCACATCGAAGCTGAGCAGGTGGAACGCAAAGGCCACCCACAACACAAAGAACGCCGACAGACCGAGCACGACGCTCCAGGTCTTCGCGGGCCAACGGCGCGCGCCGCCCCATACCGCCCGCAGGTTCACCAACATGCACACGAACCCACCTAGGAAAGCCACGATGCCGAAGAGCTGCGCGAGATGCACTAGCCAGTCGGTCTTGGCACTGAGGAGGGCTGTCGTTTGCAGCATCATGCCAAGCAACGCGCCCCAGAAGATGATCGCTACGACGATGGCCGTCGCGCCGATCTTGCTCAGCCGATAGGCGCGGAGCTCAGGCGCGCTGAGTGTCAGCGGCGCCCTGAATTGATGGCGGGTCACGGCGGTCACAGGCCAGAGCAGGGCCGTCAGGAGCAGGGCGGCGAAGCTCACAAAGAACACCGGGCGCAACCAGCTCGTGTTGCGATACCAGTCGGGGCGCTCAAACACCATGAACGGCGAGATCAGATCGATGCTGAAGCGCACGGGCCGGCCATTCTCCAGCCGAGCCGCCAGGCGCTCGTGACTGTCCAGATCGCGCCAGACAAACGGTGCGGTTTCGATCCAGTGCCGGGGTTGGCCGTTCAGGCCCGGGAAAGGGGTCACGAGGCCCCCCTTGGCGTTGACTCCCACGTGGGTTTGCCCGATCAGGTCAAGCACCGACATGAAGCTGCTGCGCGAGCCGCGCGAATTGACCCAGCTTCCGGCCAGCAACGCGGCGTGCGCGGCGGATGTTTTTGCATCCATGAGCGGCTGCGGCTGGCGTTCGGGGAAGTAGCGGTCGGCGAAGTCCTGGAAGATGGCGCCGCGCAGGCTGTGGGCTGCGCCTTCCTTGCCGGCGCTGTTGAAGGAGACATAGAAGCCCACATTCTCCTCCAGGAACAGGTGCAGGGAGGTGTGGAAGTACTCGGTGTCGCCGAGGTGCGCGATTACCTCGCGGCCGTTGATGTTGGTCTCAAAGAAGCCCAGCTCCATGCGGTTGAGCGGCGGCAACAGCGTCAGCGGGCTGTCGTGCATCTGGCGTGCGGTTGCCTCGGAGAGAATCCGCTTGCCGTTGTACTCGCCGTTCTGCAAGTGAGCGATCATGAAGTGCGCCATGTCTTCCCCGGGCGAGGCGAGCGAGCCGGCCGGCGCGGGACCTATGATCTCGAAACCCCCCGGATCGCCGGAGGCGACCCGATAACCCTTCGACATGAGGGGCGCGAGCCGGCCGGGCAGGGGCTGCTGGAAGCTGGAGCTCTCCATGTCGAGAGGCTCGAAAATGTGCTTCTCGATGTAACTGTCGAACGGCTCGCCGGAGACCCGTTGTACGATGTAGCCGGCGAGCGAGGCCCCGTAGTTGGAATAGGCCTGCGTCGTGCCGGCCTCGAAGACGCGGTCGGGTACCCACTGCTTCAGGAGGGCTTCGAAGCTGATGGCCTTGGGCTCTTCCGAAATGATTCCCTTGGCCTGCTCCTCGAAGCCCGCCGTGTGTTGCATGAGGTTGCGCAGGGTGACGGGCTTGCCGTCGCGAGCGGGGATCTTGTAGTCGAGGTAGCGGTTGACGTCCGCGTCGAGATCGAGCTTGCCCTGCTCGACCAGTTGCATGACCGCGGTCCAGGTGAACAGTTTCGACACCGAGCCCGGCCGGAAAAGCGTCTTTCTCGGATCGACCGGCGTACGATGCTCGACATCGGAGAAACCGTAGCCGCGCTCGGTGACGACCTTGCCATCCTTGACGACCGCGACGACGGCACCCGCGATGTCGCCCGTCTGCAGTGCATAGGGCAGGTAACCATCGAGCCAGGAGTTGAGATCCTGGGCTGTCAATTCGATGGTGGCGGGGGCCGCCTGGGGTTGGGCTTTCGGTGGCGCGCTTTCCTGCGCGCTGGCCACCATTGTGCCGAGTCCGAGGAAGAGGGCGGTGAGTCTCTTCATGACGTACATGGGTCTCTCCGTGTGATTACGCGAGACAGGCGTCGACGAGTGTTTGGAATTCGGGGCCGCCCCGCATGGGATCGGCTACCGGAAGGCGGAGTCTGCGGGACTCGCTGGCCAACAGCTCACGCGCGGACGCTGCGTCGAGCTTCGCGGTGTTCAAGCTCACGCCGGCGCAGCGAATCGCCGGGTTGGTGCGGCGTCCGAGTCGGGTGTTGAGCTCTATCGTCTCCTCGATAGAGGCGAGAGGGTATTCAGGGTGCCCGAAAATATGCGTTCGCCCAGCTTCGTGACACACGACGAGCACGTCGGGCTGACTGCCGTGCAGAAGCCCGAGTGAGACAGCCGCATAGGAGGGATGAAGGATCGATCCCTGGCCTTCGATCACGTCCCAGTGTTGTGAGGGGGCATCGGGGCTGAGTGTCTCGGCTGCGCCGGCCTCGAAGTCCGACACGACGGCATCCATGGGGATCCCGCGTCCGGAAATGAGGATCCCCGTCTGTCCGGTGGCGCGAAAGTCGACATCGAGGTCACGTTCGGCAAAGGCCCGTGTAAGGGCAAGGGCAGTGTATTTCTTGCCCAGCGCGCAGTCGGTGCCCACCGTCAGAAGTCTTTTCCCGGTGCGCTTGCGTCCTGTTGCCACGGGTATCTTGGCCGGTGGCACCCGAACATCGATCAAACGTCGTCCGAGTCTCTCCGCCGCGACGCGCAGCCGCTCGACCTCGTTGAGTTTCGCATGCAGGCCACCTACGAGATCGAGCCCCGACTCCAGGGCCTCGAGCAGCGAGGGGATCCAGCTCTCCTGGATGATCCCACCGAAGTTGGCAACTCCGATGACCAGGCCGCGCGCGCCCCGCTCGCGGGCTTGTTTCGGAGTCAACACCGGCAGGCCCGCGGTTACCGTCGCGCCACCGCACGACCACTCACCAACACACCGTTCCCGCGCCCAGTCGCGTAGCCCGAAGGCTGTCTTGGCAAAGGCCGGCTCGGTCGTGTCGCCCAGGAACACGAGGTAGGGGGAGGGTAATTCCCGCATTCTATTTCGGCCTGTCGAACGAGTAGCGCACCTCGACGCCAACCTCCCTCGGGCGCAACATGTAGATGAAACCCCCCTGGGTAGGATCGCCGGTATTCTCGGCGGCGCGCTTGTCAGTCAGATTCTTTGCAAACAGATCGATTCCGAACTGTTGATGCTGCAATGACAAGCGCAGATTCGCCTGGCCATAGCCGCCTTGCAGGTAGTTCGTGGCCGCCGCTCCGAGCCCGAACACGTAGTGCACGTCTCCCACGTACGCGTAGTCCGCTCGCGCATAACCATTCCACGCAGTGCTGAGAGCGAAGTTGTACTGCAAGCCAACACTGGCATTTTCCTCCGGGGCGGCTGGAACGCGTTCGCCGACGAAGTAGCCAACGTTGGGTTTCACGCTGTCGAACTTATTGTAGACGTACGAGGCCGTCAGGTTGGCGCTCAGTCCGTGGGTGATCCGTGCGGTCATTTCCAATTCCGCACCATTGCCCGAGGCGTCCCCACCGTTGACGGTGCCGTTGAAACCGCAGGGCTGGGTGGCTTCGAGCTGCACACCCTTCCATTTCTGGTGGAACACGGCGAGGTTGGCCGCGATGCGGTTGTCGGCCCAGGTCGACTTCATGCCCAGCTCGTAGGTCCAGAGCGTGTCCGGATCGGTCAAGGGGCCGACACCATCGGCCGCGGCAGTGGCGCCGCAAGGGCCGTTGGGATCGTAGGCGAACGCCTGGTTGGTCGTGCCGCTGCGGAAACCACGGGCGGCCTGCAGGTAGTAGGTCATTTCATCATTCGCCTTGAAGCGGATGTAGCCCGACGGGTTGAAAATGGAGCTACGGCCACCGACCGGGGGAATGGAGGGTTGGGGGCCGCCGACCAGGAAGCCATCGGTGGCCGAGGTGAATGATTCGAGATAATCGCGCAGATAGCGACCACCAGCCCCGATCGTCCACTGCGGTGTGAAGCTGTAGCTGACTTCGGCAAACACCGACTGTTGCCTTTGCTTCTCGCCGACGAGCTGGCCGACGGTCTCGAGGGCGAAAGGCTGGCCCGCGGCGACTTCGGGCAGGCAGGTCGGGCAGGAATAGTCGGGGACGTACTGACCGTAGTCGAAATTGCTGTTCAGGTAGAAGAAGCCCACGAGCCATTGCAACGGTTGGTCACCGCGCGATTGCAGCCGGATCTCCTGGGTGAATGACTCGCCCTTGCTGCGGTCCTGCAAGGACCAAAGTTGATTCCCCAGACCGGCGGCGGCCGCCAGAAAGCCGATGTCCTGGCTCGAATAGCGCGTGAGTCTCGTGTAGCTCGTCGCTGACGTCAGTGATGCGGCACTCCAGTCGTAGCCGACTACGAACTGGCCGATCCGCTCCTGCTCCATGTCCTTGCCGTGCTCATATTGGTCGAGGGCGCGCTGAACCACGTAGTCGCCGTAGATCGGTTGTGCGCCGGCTTCGGAATTCAACCGGACTTCCTGCGCCACGAAACTCAGATCGACGTGGAGTGGGTCGATAGGCTTCCAGCTCACGGCGGCGCGGGCGCCCCAAGTGTCCTCCGAGTTGATGTCCTTGCGTGTGAATGCGGCGTGGCCGGGTATGACCAACGTACCGTCGGGAGCCTGGAGCGCTGCGCTGTAGTCGAAGGGCGCGGCGGCGGGTACGACGTTGTCCAGGTAACCCGCGATATGGTCCTGGTACGCAACGAGTCGCGCCGCAAGCTGGCCGCTGATGAGCGGCAGGTTGATGACTCCCTCGAAATGCTCACTGCCGTCACCTGAGTGAGCAGTGGACCACCCACGTGCCGCGGCGTTGACTTGAAAATCTTCGAGGTTGGGTGCGGCCGGTACTACGCGCAGCACGCCGGCCAGGGAGTTGGCGCCGAAGAGGGTGCCCTGCGGGCCGCGCAGGACTTCGACGCGATCGATATCCACCAGGCGCAGGTTGGCGAACCCGCCATTGTTGGTGAGTAGACTGGTGACGGCCTCACCGAAGTACGTGGCCACCGGAAACCCTGAGCCGCCCTGCGCGACCAGGCCGCGTATGTAAATCTGCGCCTTGCCCGGGCCCGTGTCCGCCATGTACATGTTGGGCACGGTGTTGATGTAGTCGGAGTAGTTCGTGAAGCCGCGCGCCGCGATCTCGTCGGCGGAGATCGCGGTGACGGCCACCGGCACATCCTGCAGGGTTTCTGAGCGCTTGGTCGCGGTGACCACGATTTCCTCGAGGCGTATCGGGCCACCCTTGTCCTCACTCTTGTCCTGCGCCAGGGCGGCGGGGATCGAGAAAATCGCTGCCGTGCACAGGGATACTGGCGCGGCCCACCGTCGGGTTGTGCTCGTCATGATTTCTTCTCCACCTGGTTTTGTGGTAGCCAGCTTTCCCCCAGCAGGCGGCGGAAGTTGCCGCCCAGCACGGCCTGGATGTTGTCGTTGCTGTAGCCGCGCCGGATGAGAGCCTCGGTGAGGTCGTACATCTTCAACGGATGATTGAAGCCGTCCGTGTCGATCTTGTCCCGGAAGGCGTAGGAGCTCTTGTAGCCGGACTTGAGCTGCGCGTACTGATCCGGAGCCATGCGGTCGTAGCCCAACAGGTCGGAGTCGGTTCCGATGCCGACGTGCTCGATGCCGACCAGCTTCACCACGTGCTCGATGTGATCGACGATGTCCTCGACGGTGGTGGGCTCGCGGTCTTTCACGAAGTTGCGCACGCCCGTGATGCCCATGACGCCACCCTTCGCGGCCAACTTGCGGATGGCCTCGTCGGTCTTCAATCGAGGATGATTGTTCAGTGCGCGACAGTTCGAATGGGTGATGGCGATGGGGCGCGGCGAGAGCTCGATGGCATCCAGGGTTGTCCGATCGCCACTGTGCGAGACGTCGATGAGCATCCCAACTTCGTTCATCGCCTGGATGATCGCGACGCCGTAGTCGGAGATGCCGCCGTCGATGCGCTCGGTCGAGCCGCTACCGATGAGGTTCTGCGTGTTGTAGGTCAGTTGGGCACAGCGCAGGCCGAGCTGGTGGAATTTCTTCACGTCCTGGGGTGTGCGAAACTCGTCGGCGTTCTGCAACCCCATGATGACCGCGATCTTGTGGCGCTCCTTGGCCTTGTCCAGATCGGAGGCTGCTCCTACCAGGCTGAACAATTCGCTGTTACGTCCGACGAATCCGCTCCAGGCCGCGATGAATTCCAGCGCGTCGTCGTAGGCCGTGGCGCCGCCGATACCGGTCGAGTTGTGGAAGGCGGTGATGCCGCTCGAGCGGAACATCGCCACCTCGGCCTCGGTGAGCGGCTCGCTGAAGGCCTCGGGCCGCAGGTCGAGCTTCAGCGGTCCGAGCATGTCAATGATCAGTGAGCGCTCGACCAGCGCCACCGCTCTTTTCGAGTATTTCCGGTGCGGATCTTCGAGCGGCACGGTGGCAGTCGACGCCGCCCGGCCCGGACTCGCACACGCGACCGCGGCCGCCGCACCCAAGGCGGCAGCCAGGCAGTGGCGTCGGCTCAAAAACAGTTGCCTTGGCTCCATACCCCGCCCTTTTATCTTTACAGGCGAGTGTAATCCTATTTAGAAAACTCACAAGCTAAACTTTCTAATTGGAAAAAAGCGGCCTGGTGGGCACATCCGACCGGACCGGCGTATGCTTGCGGGTCGATGCTCTCGCGATCGCCGCTGCACTCATGGATATGAAAGGCCGTCCCACGTTGGGTCGCCTGATGCGGGATTTGCGTGCGCGTCACGGTTGGACGCTCAAGGAGATGAGCGAGCGGACCGGGATTCCCGTATCCACCCTGTCAAAGGTGGAGCGCGACCGACTCACCCTGACTTACGACAAATTGCTGCAGGTGAGCGAGGGATTGAAAATTCCGATGTCGGAGCTCTTCGCCGACCCGAGCTCGGCGCCTTCGGGAGCGGATACCGCGGTGACCGCCCGACGCAGCCTGGGGTACCTGGCGGACGCGGTCCGCGTCAACACCAGGAACTACGATTACTACTACATGTGCCCGGAGTTGCGTCGCAAGCGCATGATTCCGGTGATCGGCCGCATCCGCGCCAAGAGCCTGGCGGAGTTCGGCGAGTTGATCCAACACTCGGGCGAGGAATACATCTATGTGCTCGAAGGCGCCATAGCCGTACACACCTCGTTCTACGATCCGGTCATTCTCAAGGTGGGCGAGTCGATTTACGTCGACAGCACCATGGGACACGCGTATGTCGCCGAGGGCTGTGATGAAGCCACGGTGCTGGCCGTTTGCTCCAGTGCCGAGGAGAGCCTGATGGAGTCTCTCCTGTCCCTCCATGGCGAGGATTCGGCAAGCTAAATACTCATCTGCGATCTGAACAATCGCGCCTGGCGACGGGAAATCTCGACTTCCGGGCCGCCGCGCAATTGCACGTGCAGCCGGCCATTGATCCCCATTTCCACAGTCTCGATGAATTCGAGATTGATGACCTGGCGCCGGTTGGCGCGAAAGAACTTCTGCGGATCGAGTCGCTGTTCGAGCGTCGACAGCGCACGACCGAGTAAGGGTCGTCGCGCTCCCCAGGACAGCCGCACGTAGTTGCCCTCCGAGCTCAGCAAGCGGACCTCGTGCAGGGGTACGAACCAACATTGCGAGCCGTCGCGCAGAAAGAGTTGCTGCAGTGGAGCATCCGCCGTCCTGACGGGGACGGGGTCTTTTTTAACCCTGGCGAGCGAGGCGGCGAGGCGCGCCGGGTCGATCGGCTTCAGCAGGTAGTCGAGCGCGTTGACTTCGAAGGCGCGCACGGCGTGCTCATCGTGGGCGGTGGTGAAGATAACCTGGGGCAAGTGCTCGAGGCGGGTCAACAGGTCGAATCCCGAGCCGCCCGGCATTTGAATGTCGAGGAACAGCAGGGCGGGACTGAGCTCGTCGATTTTCTGCGCGGCTTCCACGATGTTGCCGCATTCGCCGACGATCTCTACCCAGGGAAATTCCGCCAGCAGCCGACGCAACTCGCGTCTCGCCGGGGGCTCGTCGTCGACAATGATCGCTCTCATACGTGCTGCGGGATCCGAATGCGGGTGGTCGCCCACTCGGGCTGTGACAGATCGAGCTCCAGGCTCGCCCGGGAGTCGAACAGAAGACGCAGGCGCTCCTCCGCATTGCGCAGGCCCGTTCCGGCGCTCGTCGGTCTCGTTGTCGAGAAAGGGCGTGGATTCTCCACCTGCAGCACGAGCACGTCGTCCCGCAGGTCGGCGTGGATCCGCAACGTTCCGCCCGCGGGGAGCTCCGCAATTCCGTGCTTGATGGCATTCTCCACGACCGTCTGTAACAACATCGCGGGAATCTGCGCCGTGCCGGTATCGGCGGCCACCTCCCGTACCACGCAGAGCCGCTCTTCGAAGCGCATCTTTTCCAGCTCGAGAAAGTCGCTGACCATTTCGAGCTCGCGCTCGAAGGACACGAGCTCATGCTGCCCGGCGCCGAGCGTGTAGCGCAGCGTGTTGGCGAGTCGCGTCACCGCTCGTTGGGCTTTCGGCGGATCCTCGGCAATGAGGGAGCGCACAGTGTTGAGAGCGTTGAAGAGGAAGTGCGGGTTGAGCTGCGATTTCAACAGCCGCAGCTCCGCCTGCTGTAAGGCTCGCGCCAGCTCGGACTGCCGCAGGGCGGCAGCCTTGCGCTCCCGGATGCCGATCGTCACATAGTAGATGACGAGCCAGACTACGAACACAAAGAACAAGTTCACGAGGTTCAACGCAAACGCGACCAGCGGTACGAGACTCGCAGGCACGAGCCGCGGCACGTCCGGGTTCTGCAGCAGCCATACCGGCGACAACGTGCTCGCTGCGGCCAGCGGTACCGCGATGAGGAAGCTTGCGGCAAGCCCGCGCCAGATGAGTTTTCCGGTACGGAGCCCGCTCCAACCATGGCGGCGCATGTGGCCGCGCAGTGCATGCGTGGCGCCAAGCCCGGCCCCATGGAGAATCAGGAGGGACAGCGTGATACTCAACCACGGAAGGTGATCCACCTCGATGCCCGCGATTATTTGCGCGAGGGTGAATAGCCCCCAACCCGTCAATTGGCAAACCCAGTAGCTCATGTCAGAACCATCATAGCGCGAAACAAAGGCTTTTCACGCATATCCGCGCCGCGACCGTTCGTCACCCCTTTTCGACCATTCAACACTAGACGAGCTCGCTCACGAACGGATGCGGCCGGCGGCCGCGCGCCTTGACGAGAAACAGGGTTTGTCTGACTTCATCCGTGTGTCCGACGACGGCGAGTCCGGACTGCCGCATGACTTCCTTGGCGATCGATGTCGGCACGCTTGCAACGCCCAGGCCCCGCGCGGCGAAACCCTGGAGCAGGGCGCTGTCATCGATATGGCCAGCGACGTGGGGGCGCACGCCTTGGCGCGCGAACCAGGCTTGGATCGCCTGGCCGAGCAAGGACGAGGGCGCCGAGCCGGCCAGGAAGGGCGCGCCCTGGAGGCTGGCCGGAAACTTTTTCGACAACTGCCTGGCCAGTGGCGGTGCGGCCAGAAAGGTCATCCCCGACTCGCTGAGAATCCTGGCGTCCAGGATTCGCGCGAGATTCGCGGGCACGGGCGCATCCGCGAGCACGGCGTCGAGCTGTCCAACAGCGAGCTCGCCGAGCAATTGCGCATACACACCTTCGCGGCATTCGAGCTCCAACTCTTTCCTATGACGCTCGACGACCGGTTGCAGCGCCATGACGGTCAGCAGCTTGGGGACGCTGTCCGTCGCGCCGATCCGCAGTGTGACGCTGCGGGGCTTTCTGCCGCCACGTAGTACCTGCGCGAGCTCGTCGCTGAGGGCGAAAATGCTGTTGGCGTAGTCGAGTGCGGCCTCGCCGGCCGTGGTCAACAGCAAGCGTCGACCTACACGCTCGAACAGCGGTTGTCCGACTGATTCCTCCAGCTCCTGCACCTGCGCGCTCACGGTCTGTGGTGTCACGAACAATTCGCGGGCCGCCAGGGCTATCGAGCCCCGGCGTGCGACTTCGGCGAAATAACGCAGGTGTTTCAGGTTGAGGCCACGTACTTCGGTCATCAGTTTTATCCTGAGGAAGCCGCGTCAATTTTCTGCTTTTTCCTGTGGCTCCGCCCATCTAAATTCGACCCGAATCCAAACGCGACAGAGGGCACACAAATGCACATCGACGTCCAATCCCGAGGCTTCAGCCTGACCCACGCACTGCAGCAAGCGATCGAAGATGAAGCGCAGCAGTACGCCGCCCGCTGCCCCAACGCTCTAGCTGGGGTCCGAGTACGGCTTTTTGATACGAACGGACCGCGCGGCGGGAGTGATAAGGCCTGTCTTCTCCAGGCGCACCTGCTACGCCGGCGGGAGTCGGTGGTTGCCAGTCACGTGGACGCGGACCTCTATCGCGCCATCGCTGCCGCTTTCGCGAAGCTCGAGCGCGGAACGCGCTCGGTGTTGGCTCCGCGTCGGTCACACCGTCGCGGCGCTAGTCCGTGTCTGAACACTGCGGGTCCATAAGTGGGAAGCGACATAGCTGGAACCGCTGTCATGCTCTTCGGAACGCCACTTTGGCTGTGGCTCGTATTCGGTACGATGGTGATTGCGCTCCTGGCCTTCGACCTGGGAGTGTTGCATGGGCGAGACCGCCAGATCGGTGTGAAAGAAAGCCTGTGGTTGTCGGCAGGCTACATCGGTGTCGCACTGGTCTTCGCCGCGGGGCTCGGCTGGCAACTGGGCCCCGAGAGCGGCATGGCCTTCCTGACGGGCTACACCATCGAGAAGACGCTCGCGCTCGACAACATCTTTCTGATCTCCGCGATTTTCTCGTTGCTCGCGGTGCCCTCCAAATACCAACACAAGGTGTTGTTCTGGGGCATCCTCGGCGTCATTGTCTCGCGCGCGCTCCTCATCGGGCTCGGTGCGGCGCTGGTAAGCGAGTTTCACTGGGTTCTGTACGTGTTCGGCGCTTTCCTGGTGGTGACCGGGATCCGGATGCTCATTCGTCCGCAGGCCGGGTTGCACGGAGCAGCCCCCGGCGTGCTGCGTTGGATGCGGCGCCACGTTCGCATGACCTCGCAGTACCAGGGCAGCCGATTCTGGGTGACCGCGCCTGAGGCCGGTCCCGGCACGCGCCCGGTGTTGTGGGCGACTCCGTTGTTGCTCGCCCTCGTCATGATCGAGGTCCTCGACCTGATCTTCGCCCTCGACTCGGTGCCGGCGATCTTTGCGGTCACACAGGATCCGTTCATCGTCTACACGTCGAACATCTTCGCGATCCTGGGACTGCGTGCCCTGTATTTCTGTCTCGCGGTGCTGGTGGAGCGATTCCACTACCTCAGCTATTCGCTCGCGGCGGTGTTGATCTTTATCGGCGCCAAGATCCTCAGCGCGGACCTGCTGGGAGACATACCCGCGTGGACCTCTCTCGTCGTGACGGTCGGCTTGCTCTCGGCGGGCGTGCTCTATTCGTTATACCGGACGCGCAGACCGGCGTTATCTCCTCAGGAGCTCTCATGAAACGTATCGTCCTGTTGGTTGCGACCAACCTTGCCATTCTCCTCATGCTGTCCATTGTCGCGCGCCTGCTGGGCCTCGACAGTTGGCTGGCCTCATCGGGTACGAGCTTCAGCGGGCTGCTGGCCTTCGCGGCGCTGTTCGGCTTCGGTGGAGCGTTCATTTCCCTGCTGCTGTCGAAATGGATCGCCAAGCGCTCGATGGG